>Ga0114921_10001461_pt1 | contig 10853 bp, 8 predicted proteins | sample BentaG_FD_87016 | JGI IMG/M metagenome (GOLD analysis project Ga0114921, IMG submission 87016) | Deep subsurface microbial communities from South Atlantic Ocean to uncover new lineages of life (NeLLi) - Benguela_00093 metaG | ecosystem: Environmental > Aquatic > Marine > Oceanic > Sediment ...
ATTGCGAGGACCAGGGCAGGGGCATACTTATCGCAGAGGTGTTAGCGGTGATAGGATAGGCACTTATCTTACTGAGCCTATGCGTGATTATGCCACCAGCATAGGCATTCAATTTAAAGAAGGTGTTCTAATAACCAAGCTACTGAAGACAGGAGATACAGTTGTTGGTGCTTTTGGGATAGGCAAGGAAGGGCAAGTGTTTGTCTTCAAGGCTAAGTCCACTATTCTGGCAACAGGTGGAGCGGGAGAGGTCTACCTTAGAACAGATAATGCTGCCGGGTCAACAGGAGATGGTTACGCCCTGGCCTACGAGTGCGGTACTTCTTTGCAAGACATGGAGTTTGTCCAATTCTTTCCTACCACCGTAGGCAAACACGGCAAAAAAGTGTGGGGATTCCCGAACTTTTTGAGGGAGGGCGCAGTTCTGAGGAACTCCCTGGGGGAGGATATACTAAAGAAGCATGGCACGGATGACTTGGCATCAATGACCAGAGACAAATTGAGTAGAGCAGTAATGACTGAAATAATCGAGGGTAGAGGTGTTGGAGAGAGCGTGGTTGTTGATTATGCACAGGTACCAGCGGAGAAGTTCAAGGAGTTGCGCCGGGATATGTGGGGTAGCGGTTATTCAGAGGAGACCCAGGTGGCTCCTTCTGCCCATTTTTTTATGGGTGGAGTGAAGATAAACGAGAATTGTGAGACCGGAATTGACGGCTTGTATGCTGCCGGTGAGATTTGCAGCGGTGTTCAGGGGGCAAACCGGTTAGGTGGAAACGCTCTTACTGAGGTATTTGTTTTCGGTGCAATTGCCGGGGGAAAAGCAGCGGCTAGAGCCTTAAAGATGGAAGCAATATCTGCCAATGAGAGTGAGATATCAGCTGAGGTGAAAAGTCTAAGAGAATTAGCCTCACGCCAAGGAGGGGAAATCCTCAGTAAGTTGCGTCAGTCGCTGAAGGAAACAATGTGGTATAAAGCAGGCATAATCAGAAATAAAGACGGTTTGGAAGAAGCAATAAAGGAAATAGGTCTTATTCAAGATAGATTAAACATGGTGTCAGTGGCAAGCTATAGTCAGCTGATTAAAGCTATTGAGCTAAGCAATATGCTAACCGTTTCTGAGGCTATCTGCAGAGGAGCCTTGAAGAGAACAGAGAGCCGGGGAGCTCATTATCGCACTGACTACCCTGAAGAAAATAATGAGCAATGGTTGAAAAATATAGACATTTCCTGCGTAAGTGGGAATATGACTCTAAGGGTTATCCCGGTAACAATCGAACCTGCTAGCGAGTACATTGAACCAGATTAGCCTTTGGCGCTAGTGTTGTAGCCGGGAAAGAGATAGCTTGCTGTAAAACATAGCTCATAGACGAGGAATAAAAGGGGAAAGGTAAATAACCATATCTCAGTAGTCAAGCAAAAAGACCTGGGTGCTCAGCGGCAGGCTTGACTTGGTAAGCGATAATTTTGGCTGGGAGTTGACCTCCTTTAATCCTATCTCCTTTAGAAACCTGTCCACTGGTTCCAGCTTCCAGCTCAGTGCTGCTGTTTTATAATGCATAGGCACTACCGCCTTGGGCTCAATCTGCCGGACTACTTCAGCCGCCTTTGCTGCATCAATAGTGGACACCCCACCTACCGGAAGCAGCAGTACATCCACGTTCCCTATCTCTTCTACCTGTGCTGTAGTGAGCACATGCCCCAGGTCACCAAGGTGGCACACGGCTACTTCATCCACCTCAATAAGATAGATAGTGTTTTTACCTTTAGTTTTGCCTTGTTCAGCATCATGGAAGGTAACTATGCCGCTAATTAAGACATCACCAATTTCATATTCACCCGGTCCGTGGATTACCTTGGGCTGGCCACCAATGCCCTGAACATAGGAATGACCAGGATGTTGATGACTTACCGTTAAAATATGAGCGGTGGGCTTACCCAATGAGTAGCCTAAACTCGGTGGGTAGGGATCAGTAATGACTCTGGTGCGAGTGCCACGAATTCTGAAGCAAGAATGACCTAACCAGGTAATATCCATAAGATTCTTCTACCATCTAAATATAGCATAGGTAGATATAGCCGTCAATTAACAAATAACCTCTTAATTTCCTCTTGACAAGTAGTCGCCAGAGGTGGTAAGTTAAATAGGAATTAGCAGTCTAAGGCTTAGACTGCCAACAAAGGGAATTGTAAGCGATGTTATCTTCTAGAACTGAGACAATACTCAAGTCCATAGTAGAAGAATATATTACCAGGGCAACGCCAGTGCCCTCGCAAAGCCTGGTCAACGACTATCCCCTGGGGGTAAGTCCGGCTACCATCCGCAATGAGATGGCACACTTGGAACAGGAGGGCTATATTACCCGCCCATACCCTTCAGCAGGAAGTATACCCTCAGATAGGGGCTACCGCTTCTATGTCGAGTCTCTAGCTGAAATTAAACTCCCTTTAGCCGAACAACGTCTGATAAGCCACCTTCTCCACCAAGTAGAGAGAGAGTTAGTGGAGTCACTACACTTAGCGGCAACCGTCGTGGCTCAGATGGCTCAAAATATGGCCTTAGTTACCATGCCCAAGCCGGCAAACTGCCGATTCAAGCACTTGGAGTTGGTTGCCGTGCAAGAATCATTGGTACTGCTTGTCCTTGTCCTACATGGAGCCAAGGTAAGGCAAAAGCTAATAACCTTTGACCAGCCCATCCCGCAACCAAGGCTAACAATTATTGCCAGCAAACTAAATGCCAATTATTCAGGCTTGACCAGTGCCCGAATCTTAGCTAAGGGTAAAGAGCTTCCCCCTGCCGAACAGCAAATAACCGATTGTCTGGTAGAAATGCTAAAGGCTGAAGATGAGCAGGAATATGAGGAACCTTTCTTTCATGGCTTACACTTTATGCTTAACCAGCCAGAATTTGCCCGCGCCAAACGAATGCTAGACTTAATGGAACTAGTCGAGCAAAGGAAATTACTTGAGACTATTCTTCCCCGAAGAAGGCAAAACCGGGGAGTACAGGTAATTATCGGCAAGGAGAATAAGGCAGAAGTTATCCAAGAATGCAGCGTAATCATTGGCCGATACGGGCTTCCTGAAGAAGCCACCGGCACTATGGCTGTCATTGGACCTACTCGAATGCCTTATGCTCGTGTTATCTCCACTATAGGTTACCTATCATCACTACTAAATGAATTGGTGGCTAAGTTGTATAAGAGAGAGACTCACCAAGGTAATGTCATCTGACACCAACCATTGAGGAGCAGAACAATGATTCCTAGAGAGCCAGAAGAAGGTCAAAGCAATGAGGTTGAAGCCGAGGTTACTGAGATTGAGGATATAGAGACGCTAAAGAAAATGTTGGCTGAGCAAAAAGGAAAGGCAGAGAGCTACCTGGCTAACTGGCAAAGAGCTCAAGCAGACCTCATTAACTACAAGCGACACAGTGAGCAGGAGAAGCAGGAGATTAGCCAATTTGCCAACTCTATCCTTATACTTAACCTCCTGCCCATTCTCGATGATTTAGAGCGAGCCTTCAATTCTACCCCACCCGAATTAACCTCTTTTGCCTGGATAGATGGCATCAGGCTCATCGACCGCAAGCTCCGGGCCAGCCTAGAGGCGCAAGGGCTGTCTCAAATTAAAGCTCTAGAAGAACCATTTGACCCTCATCTACACGAAGCGGTAAGACAGGATAAAGGCACAGAGGGAATAGTGGTTGAGGAAGTGCAAAAAGGCTATAAGTTCCGCGATAGGGTTATTCGCCCAAGTAAGGTAGTGGTGGGCAACGGGGAGGAAGAGGAGGTTGAAGCTGAGGAAAGTGATACCTAAGTTAGACATAAAGGGCAATAATAAGACCTTAAATAGGGGGAAGGAGGAATAAACAATGGGAAAGACTGTCGGAATCGATTTAGGAACAACATATAGCGAGGTAGCTGCAATGCAGGGCGGTGAGCCGGTAGTGATCCCTTCTGCCGAAGGCGGTAATCTTGTCCCTTCGGTAGTAGCCATAAGTAAAAATGGTGAGCGTTTGGTGGGGCAGATAGCCAAGCGGCAAGCGATAGTTAACCCCGACAACACTATTCACAGCATTAAGAGATTCATGGGGCGTAAGTTCGGTGAGCCGGCAGGGCGAGAGCTGCCAATAGAGGAGGACGCCAAGCGCAAAAGCTATAAGGTAACCAAGGCAGCTAATAATGATGTAAGGGTGGTGATGGGAGATAAGGAATACAGCCCACCTGAAATCTCGGCAACGATTCTACAAAAACTTAAAACTGATGCTGAGGCTTACCTTGGTGAGAAGGTTACTGATGCCGTAATCACCGTACCCGCCTACTTCAATGATGCCCAGCGCCAGGCAACTAAGGACGCCGGCACCATCGCCGGACTCAATGTGCGGCGGATAATTAATGAGCCGACAGCCGCCTCTCTAGCCTACGGACTGGGTAAGGAGAAGAAACAGACTATTGCTGTTTACGACCTTGGCGGAGGTACCTTTGACATATCCATACTGGCGATTGGTGAAGGCACCTTTCAGGTCAAGACAACCAGTGGTGATAGCCACCTCGGAGGTGACGACTTTGACCAGAGAATCATTGACTGGCTATGCGACGAGTTTAAGCGAGACCAGGGAATAGACCTTAGCCAAGATAAAATGGCGCTACAGCGACTGAAGGAAGCCGCCGAAAAGGCAAAATGCGAGCTTTCCACCGTCCAGCAGACAGAGGTAAACCTTCCCTTCATCACCGCTGATGCCAGCGGTCCCAAGCACCTTACCATTAGCCTCACCCGGGCTAAGCTAGAGCAACTGGTGATAGACCTAGTGGAAAAGACGCTTGAGCTCTGCAAGCAGGCACTGGAGGAAGCTAAAAGGGGCTCGGGCCCAATTAAGCAGATTGATGAAGTAATTCTGGTTGGTGGGCAGACCAGAATGCCCCTAGTTCAGGAAAAGGTAAAGGAACTTTTCGGTAGAGAACCCCATAAGGGAGTGAACCCGGATGAGATAGTAGCTGTCGGTGCCGCTATTCAGGCCGGGGTGCTGACAGGAGAGGCCGGAAAAGACATCGTGTTGATTGATGTTACCCCACTTACCCTAGGTATTGAGACCCTTGGTGGCATGGCTACCCCCCTTATTCCCCATAATACTGCCATCCCTACCTCTAAGAGTCAGATTTTCAGCACAGCCACTGATAATCAGCCCAGCGTGGAGGTGCATGTCCTCCAAGGTGAGAGACCTATGGCTACTGATAATAGAACACTAGGCCGATTTGTTCTCGATGGCATCTTACCGGCAGCAAGGGGGATGCCCCAGGTTGAGGTCACCTTTGATATTGACGCCAATGGTATCCTCAATGTTAGGGCTCAGGATAAAGGTACCGGTAAGGAGCAGAAAATAACAATCACTGCCTCCAGTGGGTTGAGTAAAGAAGAAGTGGAGCGAATGCAACGGGAAGCAGAGCAATACGCTGCTGAGGATGCCAAGCGCCGCGAGGAGGTAGAGACACGCAATATGGCTGACAGCCTAGTTTACACTGCTGAGAAAACACTGCGAGACCAGAAGGATAAGATACCTTCAGACCTAAATCAAGAGGTAGAAAACAAAATAGCTGCCGTCCGTTCGGCACTCCAGGGCACAGATATTGATAGCATCCGCCAGGCAGCACAAGAGCTATCTGATGCTATGCAGAAGGTTGGTGCCGCTGTTTATCAACAGCAGCCACCCCCCCCGGGTGCTGAGCCGCCCGGTGGCGAAAAGAAGGATGAAGGTGATGAAGGTACTGTGGAAGGCGAATTCCGCGAGGTCTAGGGGGATAGAGTTGTTTGTATGGCAGTAAAACGGGATTACTATAAAACTCTCGGTATAACCAAGAATGCTACCGACGAGGAAATTAAGAGGGCTTACCGCAAGCTGGCTATGCAGTATCATCCTGACCGTAACCCAGGTAAAGAGAACTGGGCTAATGGAAAGTTTAAGGAGGTAAACGAAGCTTACGAGGTTCTCTCTGACTCGGAAAAGCGGGCTGCCTATGACCATTACGGACGTGTTGGTGACAGGTTCTTCGATAGAGGCTTTGAAGGCTTTGGCTTCAAGGGCTTCGGTGATATCTTTGAAGCCTTCTTTGGTGGAGCCACTACTGCCACCCGCCAGGCTCCACAGCGTGGGGCCGACCTCTACCACACAATTTCCCTCACTTTTGAGGAGGCAGTCTTTGGCTGTGAAAAGGAGCTAACGGTAACACGCACCGAGCACTGCCCTGAGTGTCATGGTGTTGGCTGCCAGCCGGGTAGCCAACCAAGCCGATGCCCTAACTGTAATGGTACCGGGCAAGTGCGCCGAGTTCAGCAGAGTCTTTTTGGTCGCTTTATTAACACCACCACCTGTAGACAGTGCCATGGAGAGGGAACAATTATTACCGAACCCTGCCCCCACTGCCACGGCACTGGCAAGGTAAAGCACCAGCGCAACATCATGGTGAAAATCCCAGCCGGGGTTGATGATGGCTCTCAAATACGTCTTACTGGTGAAGGTGAAGCCGGCTCAAGAGGTGGTTCGCCAGGTGACCTATACACCAGCCTAAACGTGCTACCACACAAGTTTTTCACTCGTGATGGTGACAATATCATTTACAAACTAGCGGTTAATCCTGCCCAAGCTACTCTTGGCACCAAGATAGACATTCCTACCCTGGATGGTAAGACCAAGCTCAAAATCCCGGCTGGCAGTCAAACAGGCACCGTCTTCCGGCTTAAAGCTCAGGGGGTTCCTCATCTCCACAGGCATGGGCAGGGCGACCAGCTAGTCATACTATTTGTTGTTACCCCAGATTCACTAACTAAAAGGCAGCATCAACTATTCCAAGAGTTGGCTGAAAGCCTAAGCCCAGCTAATATACCACCCCCAGAAAAATGGAAGGGGATTTTTCATCCCCCCTCAAATTCCTGATTTGTCCCGGTGAATCTCAGGGCTACCTTCTACGTCTGAAGAAGGGAAACAGCTTCCACTTCCGACCAGCTAGCTCATGCCCAACTTCAGCTTTTATCAGCTCAGCTACTGCCTGACGAGGGTCAAACCCTTCATATAACACCTGATGAATCTTTTCAGTGAGAGGCATCTCTATGCCCTGCTGCTGGGCCAGATTCCAGGCCGCTTTAGTGGTATTCACCCCCTCAGCCACATCCTTCACCGAGGCGATTATCTCCCCCAGCGGCCGCCCTTTAGCTAACTCCACTCCTACATAATGATTACGGCTCAGCGGGCTGGCACAGGTAGCTATCAAATCACCCAAACCAGCCAATCCGGAAAAGGTAAGTGGGTTTGCCCCCAGAGCAACCCCAAGAGCAGTTATCTCAGTGAGACCACGGGTGATGAATGCCGCTTTGGCATTGTCACCATAACCCAGTCCATCAGCTATGCCAGCACCTAAAGCAATAATGTTCTTTAAGGCTCCACCCAGTTCCACACCTATGACATCAGTATTGATGTATACACAAAAGTTACGCCTTGCCAATAGCTTCTGCACTTTTCTAGCTACAGCCGCATCCTCAGCAGCCACAACTGTAGCTGCTGGTGAGCCACACAGGATCTCTTTAGACAGATTAGGCCCGGAAAGAACACAAATATTAGGCCAGAAACGGGAATCTATCTCATCAGCAATTACCTGTGACATGCGCTTGTTACTACCAATCTCCAGCCCCTTAGCGGCACTCACCACCACCGTTGACTCTTTAAGGTAATCCTTAATTAGCTTCATATTCTGCCGCATAGTGTGTGATGGTACCGCCACGATAACCGCCTTCCCATCAGTTAATGCTTCGTCTAAAGAGCTGGTAATTGATAGCTGGGGAGGAAAGGTGATGCCAGATAGTCGGGCCGGATTGGGACCGACCTTCCTTAGCTTGGTGGCTTCTCGCTCTGTTCGAGCCCACAGCTTGACCTGCAATCCCTTATGTGCTAACACCACCCCCAGGGTCATCCCCCAGGTAGTGGTGCCAATGATACAAATCTTAGGCATAGCTTACCTTTTCTTCACTGGGAGCGTCAAAATCTTAATGGTTTGAATCCCTCGGGGCAGCCTTCTCGCCTAATCTACGTTCCCTGCCTGATACCAACCGGGCAATATTATCCCGATGCATAACAAGAATTATTATCGTGCCTGCCAGAGCATAAAATAGATATTCAATGGGGAATCCATGCATAATGGTGAGAGGTACTAAAATAGCATAGGCACCTACCGCCGCGCCAATAGAGCCTAAGGAGACATACTTGGTTAAGCCAGCGCCAAGAACCAAAACCTCACCGCCAAATATTGCTGCCACCGGGCACAAAGCTACCAGTCCACCGAAGAAGGTGGCAACACCCCTACCCCCCCGAAATTTGAGAAATACCGGCCAATTATGTCCCGCCATAGCCGCTAAAGCGGCTAAAACCTGAGCCGCCAACCCACCCAGACCAACCCTACCAACCATTAGATAGCCTCCACCAACGATTAAGCCAGCAAATAATACTGCCAGAACTCCTTTCAACAAATCCAGACTAGCCACCAAGACTGCTGCCTTACCACCAGCTATCCGTAACACATTAGTTGCCCCCATCTTGCCACTCCCATGCTGCCTGACATCGGCCCTAGCTAGTCGCCTGCCCACCAAGACACCAAAGGGTATAGAACCCAACAAGTAACCGATTCCGACCACAGCAACAAACTTGGCGATTACCATGACTCACCCCTCGTTTTGAAAATTAGACTAACTGGAGTGCCGGCAAAGCCGAAGGACTGACGCAACTTGTTCTCCAAATAGCGTTGATAGGAGAAATGGATTAACTTGGCATCATTGACCGAAAAGACAAAGGTAGGTGGGTTTACTGCAGTCTGGGCAGCGTGGAAAATCTTTAGCCACTTCTTACCCCTTCTGGGCAGATTATGCGCCGCTACTGCCTGCTGGACAACATCGTTAACCAAGGCAGAGGGTAGCTGCTTCAGTCTCTCCTGATATATCTGACTCGCCTGGGGCATAACTTTATCTACCCCTTGCCCATATTTAGCCGAAACATACAGCACCGACGCGTAGGAGAGAAACTTAAACCAGTTCCTGATGTACTCAGTGCATTCGACTGTACTTTTATCCTCAGCTAGGTCCCACTTATTGACTATTAACACAATCCCCTTGGCCGCTTGCTGAATATAACCAGCAATATGCATATCCTGAGCCGTAACCAGCTCAGTAGCATCAAGAACAAGCAAGCCAATATCAGCTCGGTCAATAGCCCGCAAGGCACGGATTACACTATACCGCTCCACACCTACCCCAATCCGACCCCGTCGCTTGATACCTGCAGTATCAATAAGTAGCACACTTTGCCCATCAAAGTCAAGCTGGGTATCTATAGCATCCCGGGTTGTTCCCGGTGCTTCATCAACAATAGCCCGCTCCCTACCCAAAAGGGCATTTAACAGCGTTGACTTACCTACATTAGGTCTACCGATAATAGCCACCTTCATAACCTCTGGTTCAGCCTCACTGGGCACCGGAGCCGGCAACAAAGAGACAACTCTATCCAGTAGCTCAGCAGTACCCCGACCATGATAGGCACTAATCGCCAATGGCTCCCCCAGACCCAGCTCATAAAATTCCACTGCCTCAGCCTCAAACCGGACGTTATCTGCCTTATTAGCCACCACTACTATCGGTTTGCTTGCCTGACGCAGCATATCAGCTATTTCCAGTTCAGCCGGTGTCACTCCATCCCTGACATCCACCAGAAAAATAATAATATCTGCCTCAGTGATAGCCACCTCTATTTGCTCCTGAACCCCTTGAGCAGTAGTAGACCGAGGAGTCGGCTCCAAGCCACCGGTATCAATCATAGTAAAGTCAATCCCCTGCCACGAGATATCAGCAAATATACGGTCGCGGGTTGTCCCAGGCAAATCCTCAACAATAACTAGCTGCTTACCCACCACCCGATTAAGCAGGGTAGATTTACCTACATTCTGCCTACCAATGATGGCCACAATAGGTTTGCTCATGCTGTCCCTCACTGATAGCCAGTCAGAAATACCTCCTGCCCACCCAGCATTCTCACCAGCAATGCCTTCTGCAGGTGCATCCTGTTTTCTGCCTGGTCAAAGACTACTGATTGCGGGCTAGCCAGAATCCCCTCAGCCACCTCCTCACCATGATGGGCGGGCAAAGGGTGCATCAAGATGGCATCTTCCCTGGCTAGAGATAAAAGTTCCTCGTCCACCCGGTAAGGGGCAAATATTCGGCGCCGCTCTTCCGCCTCAGCCTCCTGCCCCATGCTTATCCATACATCGGTATAGACCACATCAGCCCCTCTAACCGCCAAGTGTGGTTCTTCAGTGCAAAATATCTCGGCACCACTACCAGCCGCATAGTCCTGAGCCAGATGCAGTATTCTATCCTGAACAGCATAGCCAGCCGGGGAAGCAATTCTAAAATTCATCCCCATAAGCGAAGCCACTAAGAGAAGACTGTGAGCTACATTGTTACCGTCACCAACAAAGGCTAAGGTTAAGCTACCCAGCTCCCCTTTTTTCTCGTCAATGGTAAGAAGGTCAGCTAAGGCCTGACACGGGTGTTCCAAATCAGACAGGGCATTTATCACTGGCACGCCCGAATAATCAGCCAAGAACTCCAGGGTCTGGTGAGAGAAGGTGCGGGCAGCAATAGCATCTACATAGCGGCTGAGTACCCGGGCTACATCCGAGACTGATTCACGCTGTCCCAGCCCAACCTCAGCTGGAGAGAGATAAATGGTCTGTCCACCCAACTGCTTCATTGCTACCTCAAAGCTAACCCTTGTCCTCAGCGAGGGCTTCTCAAAGATGAGGGCTAATATCTTCCGG
>Ga0114921_10001462_pt1 | contig 10848 bp, 10 predicted proteins | sample BentaG_FD_87016 | JGI IMG/M metagenome (GOLD analysis project Ga0114921, IMG submission 87016) | Deep subsurface microbial communities from South Atlantic Ocean to uncover new lineages of life (NeLLi) - Benguela_00093 metaG | ecosystem: Environmental > Aquatic > Marine > Oceanic > Sediment ...
GGAGCAGTACTTGCACCGTGCCGGGCGAACCGGACGGGCCGGACGGGCCGGAGAGGTCGTCACGCTGTCCTACCGCGAGGAGGTGGACGACCTCAAGCGGCTCAAGGCGGGCTTTCCCTTGGAGGAGACCAAGGTCTCGGCGTCCCCCCTCTCCGGGATCGCTCCGTGGCGTCCCCAGCGACCCGAGCCGGAGGCCCCGGTCGTTTCGGCCGTCCCCGCCCCCCGCAAGCGGCCTCCCAAAGTCGGCCAGCACCTCGAGTGGCGTGAGGATCGGCCGCCCGAGCGGAAGGGGCGGCGATCGCCCAACCGCCGCCCTCCGGGCTGAAAATCGGACGCAAGACTCTCCCTCGACCCGACGATAGGTAAAGCGGATCTTAACTTCGGTTAAAGGTCCGATGGTCGGGCTGCGCGCGTGGGCCTGGCACGCTGGTGGGTTCCAGACGGCTAGGCCGCATGGCGGCAGAGGTAGGGGGATCGATGCGACTTCAGAAGCGGGTGGTTCGAGCGGGATCGCTCCTCGTCGGGCTTGGAATGCTGGCCGGGTGCCAGGCTCCGCTGGCCGGCACGGCGATTTCCGTGGCGGGCGATCGCTTCGCCGCGATGGCCGCCCCGTCAGCCACCGGCCCGGCCCGGGTGAACCTCCAGCTGCCAGGCGCCTCCGAGGCCACCCTGCGGGAGCTGGGCCGCAAGCACCACCTCACCCTGTCTCGGACCATCCCCCAGCTCGGAGCGGCCTCGTTCGTCCTCTCGGGAGCCTCCTCAGCCGACCTCGAAGCCCTGTCCCGTGAGCCGGGGGTGCAGTTCGTCGAGCGTGATGCGGCCGGGCACCTGATCGATGCGGCGAGGCCTCCCGTGAAGTCGGGCGTGCCGGACTATGGCGACCAGTGGGACATGCAGCACATGCGGGTCGGCGAGGCCCTTCGGTTGCGCCAGGGGTCGGACCACACGGTGGTGGGGATGATCGACACCGGGATGGACCTCGGTCACCCTGAGCTGCAGCCCAAGATCGTGGGTGGGACGAGCATCACCTCGCCCAACGACGCGCCGCAAGACGACCTGGGCCACGGCACCGCGACGGCGGGGATCGTGGGGGCGCAGCCGGTGAACGGCCAGGGCCTGACGGGCGTGGCCCCCAAGGCGCGTTTGCTCGCCGTGAAGGTCAACGAGCCCGGCACCGGGCATGTGACGGCCTCGGCCACGGCCGCCGGCATCGTCTGGGCGGTCGATCACGGGGCCAACGTGCTCAACATGAGCATCGGCTTCACCGCGGGCGAGGACGGCCTCACGGGCGACGCCCTGAAGACCCTGAACCAGGCCGTCAGCTACGCCCTGGGCAAGGGCGTCCTGGTCGTCTGCGCGGCCGGGAACACGTCGGGTCAGCCAGAGACGGACTATCCGGCCGTGTGGTCCGGGACGCCCGGCTTCGAGGGCCTGATCGCGGTGGGGGCGCTCGATTCGAACGACCAGCGGACCGGCTACTCGAACACGGGGCCCTGGCTCACCGTGACGGCTCCGGCGGAAGGGTGTCCGGCGCTCGCCATCGGCGGGTTCGGGTCGTTTGGGGGCACCTCGGCGGCCGCTCCGCACGTGGCTGGCCTCGCGGCCCTGCTCATCACGCCATCGCGCCCGCCCTCGGTCAAGAACTTGCGGACCTGGATCACCAAGACGGCCCGCGACCTGGGGGCCAAGGGATTTGACCAGGAGTACGGCTACGGGTGCGTCGATGCTCTGGCCGCGATCCAGGCCAGCGCCCTGTAATTTCAACTACCGCGCCTAGCTTGACTACTGCTTGATTGAGTAGCGGCGGCACCCGGCGAGCCACCAGGGCGCGCACTTGTCCGGCTGCGCTGGATCGACTAGCATGGCCGGTGGTATCCGTCTCTGGTGCCCGAGGCGCCCGGCCGCCGTCATGATTGGAGCCTAGTGCCAACTCACTCGCAGCGACCCTTCGACCCTGCCTCCAACACCAGGGTCTCCCTGGCCATCTGGGTTCTGCTCGCGGTGTGTCTGATCCGCACGATTGGCGGATATGCCGGAAACCTCCTGCAACTCAAGAAGGAATTGCACTCCACTCCGGGTGCGACCCACGAGATTCACTATCTACGGGGTGTCGTGCCGGTGATTACGGATCCCACCGCTTACTATGCGCGTTTCGTGCCGATCCGTGCGCTCCTGCCGCCTACCGGGATGGTGGGGTACGTCAGTGACCTGCCTCCCGTGCGGGACCTGGATCAAGACATTTATCAGTCGAGCCTTGTCCTCGCCCAGAATGCCCTAAGCCCGCTCAAGGTCCGCACGGATAAGCGGTGCGAGTGGGTGGTCGGCAACTTTGATCGGCCGGATGGAGCTCGCAGCGTCAAGGAGCCCTCGCTGGAGCTCGTCAAAGACGCTGGCAATGGTGTCGTCCTGTTTCGGCGGAAGCGGTCATGAGTTGGGTCGTGGCGATCGCCATCGGTCTGCTCGCGACCTTGGCCGTGTGGCCCGAGCGGGATTCTCCCTGGCGAGACTGGCCCCTGATGCTCAGTCTTTCGATCGGCCTGGGGCTCAGCTTCACCTCGTTGACCTATTTCCTGTGGGTTGCTCGATTGCGGAGCATGTTATCGAGCCCGCATCCGCTCGACGTGGGGCTCACCATCCTGCTGATTCCCGTGGTCGCCATGAGGGTTCGATCCTGGAAAACGGAACAGAGTGGGCCCGACAGCCGGCGTAGCCATGGCACTCCGCTCTTCGCTGCCTTGACGATGGCGCTCGCCTCTCTCGACGCGGCGGCCTTCCTCGTCATGAGCCGCCGTGCCCCTTTCGGCGGCTGGGACGCCCTTGCCACGTGGAACCTCAAGGCCCGCTACCTGGCCTTTGGCGGGGCCGACTGGACCGAGGTGATCCGTTGCGGGCTGGCGGACTACCCCTTGCTGTTGTCAGGGGCGATCGCCCGGATCTGGTACGACGCGGGCCACGCTAGCCCTCTTGCCCCTGCCCTGATCGGCGCCCTTTTCACCTTCGCCACGGCAGGACTGCTCATCGGAGGCCTGAGGCGACTTCGTGGCCCCATGGCCGGCTGGCTCGGGGGCACCCTCCTGCTCGCAACGCCATCTTTCCTCAAGCATGGGGCCCGGCAGTACGCCGATATCCCGGTTGCCTTTTTCATTCTCGCCACGGTCGTCTTGTTGACCGTGTCTGCCAAGCAACGCGGGGAGAACCGATCGTCGTGGGGCTTCATCGCCTTGGCGGCCCTCTTCGCAGGCTTTGCCGCCTGGACCAAGAATGAGGGAGAGCTGTTGGTCGCGGTTCTCGCCCTCGTTCTACTGGTGGGATCCGGCCGTGGACGCCACCTCTCCGCGCTGGTGGCTGGGCTCACACCGGCCCTTGTCTGCCTGGCGTACTTCAAGGTGGCGATCGCCCCCGCGAACGACTTGGTTGCGGGACAGGACCATTCGACCTGGGGAAAGCTGCTCGATCCCCGCCGTTACGCCAGGATTGCCGAAGCCTTCGCCGTTCAGGCACTCACCGCCGGCGAGGCCGTTTTTCCTAGCCTGGCCTTGTACGGCTGGCTGAATCGGTGCGCGCGGCCCCGTCTCGAGCCCTGGCTACGCCCGGCCGCAGCCCTCCTGGCGCTGATGACGATCGGCTACTTTTTCGTCTATGTCACGACCCCACACGATCTCGCCTGGCACCTGCGGACATCGCTCGATCGGTTGGTGTTGCAACTCTTGCCGGGAATCGTCTTCGTGGCAATCGCCGCCCTCACTCCGGAGGAGTATCCGGCCATCGCCCCGGCATCAACCGAGTCAGCCCCGGCGATACGCGTGCCTACCCCCTGATCCGCTGCACCTCTCGTGCTCCTGCATCATCTCAGAAAGGGAACGTCTACCAGGATGAAGGCCAGTGAATTTCTCAGAAAAGCCAAGAGTGCTCCTGGCATCCTGGCACTACAAGGGATCAAAAAGAGCTTCGATTTTTGGCAGCGGCTTGGCCTTCATGTCACACCAAATCACTACTATGAGCCAATCCCGGATACCCGGAAACTAGGCAGTCGCCTGTGGCAGTCCCCATCCGCACTGGTCGGCATCGACATGCGTGAAGACCAGCAGCTCGCCTTCTTGGACTCGATTCGAGCCTATCGGGAGGAGTACTCGGCGTTTCCAGTGGGCATGACCGATATTCCTTACCAATACTACTTGAGCAATCGTTCGTTCGGGTCTGTTGACGCAGAAATTCTTTATTGCATGATCAGGCACCACAAACCGCGTCGTATTTTCGAGATAGGCTCGGGATTTTCCACCTACCTTTCAGCCCAGGCGTTGCTCGCGAACCAGAGCGAGGGTGGACATCTCGGCGAATTGGTCGCCTTTGAGCCCTATCCTAGTCACGTATTGCGGCAGGGATTTCCAGGGCTGACGTCGCTCGTCCCGACCCCTATCGAGCGAATTCCGCTGGAGGAGTTCAACAGGCTTCAGTCCGGCGATATCTTGTTCATTGACTCGTCCCATGTGCTTCGAATTGGGAGCGACGTGCAATACGAGTACCTGGAAGTCTTGCCGCGTCTGAATCCCGGCGTTCTCATTCATGTGCACGACATTTTTATGCCGGCGGAGTATCCAGAGAAATGGGTCAAGGAGTACCACATCTTCTGGAGCGAGCAATACCTGTTGCAGGCGTTCCTGATGTTCAACGACAGCTTCGAGGTGCTTTGGGGTGGAAGTTACATGAGCATCCGACATCCGCAACAGCTTTCCGAGGCCATTCCCTCGTACCGTCCGGACAAAGTCACCCCAGGCAGCTTCTGGATGAGACGAAGGGATCGGGGATAGGTTGGCGGTTCTAGGCCATTCATAGGAAGCCAAGTAATCCCTATGCCCATCGCCACTCACCAGGATTCGCTCCGCCAACACTTGGCGGCCTCCAGTGAATCTCCCGGGATTCCAGCCCTGACAGGTATCCGCTTCCTCGCCGCAGCGGCTGTGGTCGTGTTCCATTACCGTGCCGAGATCGTCGCCGTGTTTCCCGTGCTCACGGCGGTCCAACCGTTGATGAATACCGGGTACCTGGGTGTGGACCTCTTCTTCACCCTGAGCGGGTTTGTCCTGGCTTACAACTACCTGACTACTTTCCAAGCGCTCGACCTCGCGAAGTACGGGCGCTTCCTCTGGTTGCGTATTGCGCGCATCTACCCGGTCCACTTCGCCGTCCTGGGCCTCTTGGCCGTGTCGGTCGCCGTGGCCGCGCACCACGGGCATGTTCCACACAGCTCGGGGTATTCGTTCGAGAGCTTGGTGCGGAACCTGCTTTTGATCCAGGCGTGGTTTTGGAGCGAAAACTCCTGGTATGGGCCTGCCTGGTCAATCAGCGCCGAATGGTTCGCCTACCTGGGTTTTCCGCTCGCGGCCCTGTGGATTTCCGGGTTTCGCTCGGCGCGGTCAGTCTTGATCGGGGGCGGGTTCGCCCTGCTCGGCATGGCCGGGACGTTCACCGCCATGACCCTGCTGGGACACCCCACATTCGGTCCGCAGGCGTTGGTTCGGATCACCGGGGAGTTTCTTGCCGGATGCTTCCTCGGGCGTCTTTTTCAGATCGACCGAAGCCAAAGGGTTCCTTGGGCAGTGCTCGCGGTCGTGGGGGCGATCGCCTTCCCGCTGGCGGCGAGCTGGCTTGGCGGACATGGGCTGCCTGGTCTGGATGCGGCTCCGCTGCTGGCCCTCGTCGTATACGCCACGGCCCGATCGGACGGATCCCTCGCGGCGTGGCTGGGCGGGCGGACCATGGTGTTTCTTGGCGAAGCGTCCTATGCCCTCTACATGACCCACGAACTCATTCACCTCGTCGTCGGCAAGCGATTCCCCGTCGAAGCCTTGGCCCGCCTTGGACTGATCCAGAAGGTCGCCGTGAGCGTCGGGGGAGTCACTGTCTTCCTGCTGGTGGCCAGTATGACCCACCTGCTCATCGAGCGGCCCGCCCGCCGCTGGCTGCGTCGAATGGCCTTGAGTCCGTCGACCAATCCGCAGAGGGCGTCCAATGCGGAGCCCAGCGCCACGATGTAGGGCTATCGCGGCGCCACGCCGATTATTCGCCGGGATCGCGGAAGGCGCGCCCAGTTCCGTATCACCGGACGAGCTCGTGTCGGCGATTGCCTGAAGCCGCGTGATTCCACTGACAATCGCGGGCGCACCTCAGACCGCCTTCTTCTTCGGGCGGCCACCCTTCTTGCCGTTTTCTCTCGATGCGGCCGCCTTCTTGGCCGTCTTGGTGCTTCCGGCCCGTGCCGCAAAAGCCGCCATCCAGCTCTTGGAACCGAAGACACCCATCAACAACCCAGGGACGCTCAGGTAAACATCCGCCGTCTTCCAGCGAAGCCCCTCTTTGGATGGCGTCACCGTGACTTCTGCCAGCTGACTGGCAGATAACTTCGAAAGGTCCTCGTCCAAGCTCGGGGGAAAGGCAAAGGTACAGCCGTTCGCCAAGTCGACGATGATGCGATCCGCTTTTCGATCGAAGCGAGCGGAAAGGGCTCGAGGCTCAATATCATCCGCTCGCCTCGCCTGCTCGCGGGCCTGCTCGATTTCGCTATTCAGTTCCGACTCAGGGATTTCCCATTGACCCAGCTTCACCATGGAACCTCTCCCACATTTTCAAGAGCTCAGCTTGATACTCGATCGTCAACCCCAAGGCCCGAACGAGGTCTTTCTTGCTCATCTCCCAGACCTGCCAGATCCTCGGACGCTCATCCTTGGATCCCAGGGTGATCTTTGCCTCCCCCTCTGCTCTGAAGACGTGAACGTGAGGAGGTGGGTGATCCCTCGGCCGAATTTGCAGCTCGAACCCTTCAACGTTGATGGACGGCATGGTCGGATATTAAAACCTATCAGATAGGTTTGTCAACCGGGCTTCCAACCCCGAACCGTTCCATCTCGCTCCCGGTAGGCCGCCTTGTTATCCGGTTAACAAACCAGCCATCTGATGCTCGCGGCATTACGCCGATTATTCGCTGGGATCGCGGGAGGCGCCCAATTCCGTATCACCGGACGAGCTCGTAACCGCTGCTTCGTCCGCCTTTTCCGGTCGGGCGAAGGCAGCCTTTGTCGACGAGATCGGACAGCTCTCGGTAGGCGGTCGCCCGGCTGGTCTTGGTCATGCCCATGTACTTGCGAGTGTTCATGTCGCCCTGAAACCCGTCCGGCCCTGCTTCCAGCAGCCGATTGAGAACCTTCTTCTGACGTTCGTTGAGCTCCAAGGCTTGGTGGCGGAGCCAGAAACGCGCTTTTCCCAGCGTCATGCCCACGCTCTGCTCGGCCAGTTCGGCGGCCGCCTCCACTTGGCGCACGAACCAGACGAGCCAGTTCGTCACGTCCACCCCCCCGCGCTGGGTCCGCTCGAGGGTCTCGTAGTAAGCCTCCCGTTCCCTCGAGATTTGAGCCGACAAGCTGAAGGCGCGCATGCGCTGGTCTTCGTCCTGGCTCAACGCCATGTCGGTGATGGCTCGCGCGAGGCGGCCGTTGCCGTCCTCGAAGGGGTGGAGGGTCACGAACCAGAGATGCGCGAGCCCGGCTCGCAGGAGCCCGTCCATCCCGGCCGGGGGAGCGTTGAACCAGGTGAGGAATCGCTCGATTTCGTTCTCCAGGAGATCGCGGGGCGGAGCGACGAAGTGAACCGTCTCCCGGCCGATCCGTCCGGAGATGACCTGCATCGGCTCATCCCCGCGCCATTCCCCGACCCGGACGCGGTGGAGTCCCGAAAAACCAGTCGGAAACAGGGCCGCTTGCCAACCAAGCAACCTCTCCTTTGTCAGCGGCTGGTCATGGTGCTGGGTGGCGTCCAGGAGGACCTCGATCAACCCGTCCACGGCCCTAGAGGGTACCGGCAATCCGGCCGTCGCAAGCCCCAAACGTCGGGCGACCGACGATCGCACCGCGTCCGGATCGAGCCGCTCCCCTTCGATGGCGCTCGTCGTCAGACCATCTTCCACCAGGATGGCCGCGATGGCTTCGGACGTGAGGTCAGGGTCGAGTAGGCGGAGCGAGCCTAGTACCTTGCCTTGAGCCACACGGGCGCGCGACAACGCGGGCAGGAGCTGGGACGCATCCCAGCGAAACTCAGGCCACTCGGGCTGCTGCCAGATCCAGGCATGAGGCGATGGCATCTCGATTCGCTCCAAAATCTGAAGCGATCATAGCGTCCATTCGCCTCAACGGCAAGGCGCGAGTGGCCCCGGCCTAGGTGGAGGGTGGCGTCGGTTCGAGCTGACCGGTGCGCTCCAAGAGGGATTTCATCTCGGAGAAGTCGGCGTCCATGGCGTGCTTGGGATCCGATCCCAGAAGCGCCACGAGGGCATGGCCCAAGAGGCCCGCGGGCGGGGTGTACCGCATCTGGATGTGCACCCGGGTCCCTCCGCCCGGTTCGTCAGCGAAGTGGACGCGGCCGCTCGTCCCCACCCGTGAGCCCGGCAGACTGCGCCACGCGATGAGCCGATTGGGCTCGACGTGCGTCATCTCCGTCTCCCACTGCAGCGGGGCGCCGGCAGGACCGGCGAGCACCCAGTGGTGATGGCCATCGCCGATGGCTCGCACCTCCTTGACGTGCCGCATGAACCGCGGGAAGTTCTCCGGATGGCCCCAGAAGTCGAAAACCCGGTCGAGGGGCGCGTCGAGGTGGAAGGTCTTTTGGATGACGATGCCGCGACGGCCGGATCGCACCCCGACGATCTGGGCGACGGGGCGGTTGGCGATCGCCCGTGCGAGCACCCCGACCCCCACCAGGCCCAGGGCGCTGCCCACGAGGTTCCGCCGGATCACGCCAAAGCCCGCCATGCCCCCACCCAGGAGCCCTGCGACCAGGCGCACGCCAGGCGTCCAGTTCTCCTGCCAGAGCTCGGCGCGAGGCTCGCGATGCACGCCGCCCTGCAGCCCCGGAACGCTCTCCGCGCGCTCGTGGACCTCCAGCTGATTGTCGATCGAGACGACCTCCGGCATCGCGAGCAGGAAGCCGAACAGATCGTCCACTTCCTCGGCCAGGATGGGCCCGCTCAGAGAGAGGCGGCCTTGGTGGGCCGTGATCTTGAGCGCATGGGGGTGCGCGACCACCCGCCCGATCGCGGAGCGGGCTCGCTCCACGAGCACCTCGTCGGGGACGGGTTCCGCCTTCAGTCGGGACCGGGTCTCGGCGACCAGGCCCGAGGCCCGGTTGCCGAGGTCGCGCACGCCCGTTTCGAAGGCTGTGGCCGTCGAGTTGGCGACCCGGACCGCCTTGTCTCGTAGCAGGGCCTGCCGGCGCCCGCCCCGATCGGGATCGAGCATGTACATGAGGGCCGCTCCAAGCCCCAGGCTTCCCAGGACCGATACGCTCCGGTTCATCCCTTCCGTCCTCCCGTGGTCGAGCAGGCGACGGCCATGGCGAGGTCGTTCGCCGGCGAGGGGATGCGAGGTTGCGCGGGAGTGTACCGGAAACGGACCCGCCCGATCAGCAGGCGAGCCAACCTTTGTTGGCCGTCGAGGCGAGGCTTTTCCCGCCGTTCAGGCGAGCAACTCTTCGATGACCTGGGCGACCCCGTCCTCGGAAACGGGCGGGGCGACGCGGTCGGCGATCGCCCGCACCCGCTCGGGTGCGTTCCCCATGGCGACCCCGAGTCCCGCGTAGCTCAGCATGTCGAGGTCGTTGACCCCATCCCCGAAGGCTACGATCTCGTCGGCCTGCACGCCGAGCCGCTCGGCGACGTGGGCGAGGGCCACGCTCTTGCGGATGAGGGGGTTCGCGATCTCGAGGAAGATCGGGATCGATTCGGTGATGTACAGGGTCGAGCCGAAGCGCTCCTGCAAGGCCGGCACCCACTTCGCGACCTGATCGGTCGTCCCAATCGCGACGATCTTGGTCGGCTCGGCCACCAGCGCCTCGTCCAGGCTCGGGACCTGCCGGGGTTCGATGCGGGAGACCGAGGCGTACAGGTCCGACTCGGCGGTCTGGCGCTCGATCAGGAGCTCGTCGTTCAAGTAGAGGTTGACGGCCATGCCGGTCTCGGCGAGGGCGTCGAGGGCGGCCCGCGCTGAGACCAGCGGAATCGTGTGGTGCCAGAGGTCCTCGAGGGTCTCGTGATCCCGGATAAGCGCCCCCTGGTAGGTGATGAGCGGGGTCTTGATGCCGCACTCGACCGCGTAGGGCCGGGTCGAGCGGAACATGCGGCCCGTGGCCATCACGACCGGGATCCCGGCCTCGTGGGCGAGGGCGATCGCCCTCCGGTTGCGCGCCGACACGGTCAGGTCTCGCCCGAACAGGGTGCCATCGAGGTCGGTCGCGATCAGCTTGGGGCGCATGGGTCCTCCTGACGGGCCTCTCAAGGGCGCCGACGCACCAGTCTAGCAGATTCCCGCTGTGCTATACTGAGCTCGCCGCGTCAGGATGAGGAAGGGGGCCCCATGGCGAGCCGCCAGAACGCCATTTTCATCGTCACCGGTTTGAGCGGCGCGGGAAAGAGCCTGGCCATCCGGTGCTTCGAGGACATGGGCTTCCTGTGCGTGGATAACCTGATCCCGCCCCTCTTGCCCCAGTTCATCGCCCTGTCCTACCCGCGGGTCCGCCAGATCGCGATCGTGATCGACTCGCGCGGCGGCGAGTTCCTCTCCGAGCTGACCGGCGTCCTCGACCAGATCCGCCCCGAGGGCTACCCCACCACCGTCGTCTTTCTGGAAGCGGCCGACAACGTCCTGCTCCACCGCTTCAGCGAGACCCGCCGGCGCCACCCCCTGTGGGGCCAGACCACCCTCCTGGATGCCATCCGGCAGGAGCGCGATCGCCTCGCCGAGATCCGTGCCGCCGCCGACGTCATCATCGACACGTCGGACCTGACGGCCAAGCAGCTCAAGGAAA
>Ga0114921_10001463_pt1 | contig 10845 bp, 10 predicted proteins | sample BentaG_FD_87016 | JGI IMG/M metagenome (GOLD analysis project Ga0114921, IMG submission 87016) | Deep subsurface microbial communities from South Atlantic Ocean to uncover new lineages of life (NeLLi) - Benguela_00093 metaG | ecosystem: Environmental > Aquatic > Marine > Oceanic > Sediment ...
ACCATTCCCAACAGAAGTTTTCAGCATTAAATTGTATTCTTCGAGTTTTCCAAAAGGAGTATCACATTTTGGACATTTAAATCCATGTTGTTGCGATAATTTATCCATGTCCTCAAAGGATAAGCCGTCAATTGAATTATCTGGAAGCTGTTCCTGAAGAAACTTGTCTGCTCTTACCATTGTTTCACACTTTTTACATCGAAAAACGGGATCGATAAATCGTTCTAAATGACCTGATGCTTCCCATACTATTTTGGGTAAAATTTGAGGGCATTCAACTTCATTAAATCCATAAGCTCTAAGTTCACGCCTGAACACTGATAAAATATTGTTTTTCAAAGCCTTTCCCGCTGGACCATATGAATAAAAACCCGCAAATCCCCCGTAGATCTCTGGAGAAGGGCCCCAAATAAAACCACGACGCCGTAGTAATGAATTAAAAGTATCGATCTTATCCTCAATCTTCATTTTTAACAAATCCTTACTAAATTAGTTATTAGAATTATTGCTACTATTTGTATTTTAAGATTATACATTAGATTAAAGGTTGTAATCAGTAATGAGATTCAAATTTTATAAAGTAAATTTTTATATAACTTCTAGTTATATATATTTAAGTTTTAAATTCAAATTAATTATTATATTAAAATTAATCCTCGATATATTATGATATTTCAAGATTTTCCTTTTCAGTTTTTTGACATTTGGGATGGTATTGAGTCGGGTCTTTATTACGCAATAGTAGGTTTTTATTTTCTAATATTTGCTTACTTCCTTTTAATGAGATTTAGAGTTTCGAAAAAGCTATATTGGTTTTATTTTTCGATATTATTTTTATTTCTAGCTGCTGGGAGAGGTTTTTTTATTGTATACTATTTTTATGCTCCCGAATTAGTTATCTTGATGAGCGATGTAGAGTTGGTTGTATTAATGATGCTGTTATATCGATTAGCTACCTTTTCTACATGGATGGGAATTGCTTGTTTGATGGGTGTTTTTGGAACTCTAATTTTTCCTCCTATTTCTGATAGCGTGGATGTCTCAGAAAAGAAAAATAATGAGTCAAAGATCAAACAGATTTTAAGTAACAATAATTTTAGATTATTTCTTAAAGTTGTTTTGATTGTAATCCCGATAATTGTTAGTATTCTCGTTTTAACATTACCAGATTCATTCTTAATGGATCCTGATTTAAGAGATCAATATGTTCCACTCTTTCAATTAGATACTATTTTTGGTTATCCGTCAGGTAGATTTGTCCTTAACTTTATTTTGTTACCTTTAATGGTACTAGTCATACCATTTCTTTTCGTCTATTTAGCATTAAAAACATATGGAGTTCTAAGACGATCTTATGCCTTGAACGCAATAGGATTCTTTATATATTTTTCTGGAAGAATAACTCAAGGATTACTTGAATCTTTTGGATTTCCTCATGTTGAGGCAATTTTACCCCCTCTATTAATCTTACTGTCATTACTCATAATCGTAATTGCGAATAATTACGAACAACTTAGATAAATTTCTAATTTTTCTTTTTAACTTTATTCTAAAAAATAATTTTAAATAAAATTTTTAGTAATAATTAATTAGATAATTTTAAACTGTATTATTTAATTAAATTTAAATCAGAAGAGCTCATTTTATGTCAATCCATGGCAATCAATATATATTACCCTTATTTAATACTCCTCAAGCAATACCTCCAATTGATGAGTTTGATGAAATAACGTTAGCGTTTTATTTATTAACAAAGGATTTAACCCCAAATGAGAAAGTTGTCTCATTTTCTAGATTATTATGGCCATTCCTCTGTGTTCAAGGTGTTATAAGCACACATATAATCTTAGATGGATTAAATGTCTTTTCAAAAAGAGGTAAACTTTCTAATCCACCTCGACAACCTTCAATCGGACATCTTTTAAGGAATATAGAGAATCGAACTCAGATTGAACAACTTAAGAAAATTATAGAAGTTTTAAGGTATGCTGATAGCGAAGCAGAATCTTTAGGTGAAAACGAGGAATCTGAATTTCAGAAACTTAAAATAAAGTCCTTAGTTAATCCAGAATTCCTCTTAACTTTAGTGAAGTTATTACCCTTCACAGAATTTAAACCCGTTGCAGATTATATGCCTTTAGAAACGAATTTTACAACGGAGCAAGCTTTAGAGATCGCAGATAAATATCGGAATACAATTAATTCAATGAAAGGTAATGCTTTAAGGTGGAACACTCAGATTGAGTTAATTAGTAAAGAGGTTGATAAATGGCTAATTGAAATTAATGTTCAATTAAAAGATATTGATTCCCGCTTCTCGTCACAGATTACAAAAACATCCCAATTAATTGATTCAGGACAAATTAAAGATAAAATCGCTTTGGAAAGCGATAAATTTGACCAATGGAAAGTTACTGAGAAAAAAAGAGTTATTGAAAATATTTCTGTATTATTTAAAACAGCAGAAAGACAGTTAGAAGATATAATAAAAAAAAATAAAAGTTTTACACATACAGACATACTGAAAGGTAAGGTTTTTAGTGATCTCACGAATCCATTTGAAAACCACTTTAAATATTTATTAGACGAAGGTAATAATTTCATAAGTTCAATTACATCTTTAACTCAGAAATATATGGAATTGAAAGAACGCGCTTTTGAAATTGACACTGAATCAGAGAAAAAATTGGAAGAGTTTAAATCCTCATTAGACATGGAACTTCAAGATAGAGATAAAAATTTATCTGCTTTTGAAGAAGAAAAACAAGTAAAAATTTCAGAAATTAAAGCTCTACAAACTAAGGTTGAAGATTTATATTCCCAGATTAAAACTATAGTTCAAACTAAAAATGGAAGTTGTTTACAAGAAGCTAGAGATTTAGTATCTTGGTCGTTAACTGACGGCCAATCCGAACTGTTTTCTCGACCAATAGTATGGATTTATATGCCATTATATGTTATGTTTGTTGAAAATGAGCAAAATATGGAAGAAAAAATGGTTTCAGTTTTCCCAGGATTTGTAACAAACGATCCCAACAACATGTATAAAGAAATTTCTGAGGCTATGCTCAACTTAAAACAAGCTGTTACTGAAAAAATAGAAGAAGATATGGCTCTAAGATCGAATTTTGAATTTTCAAGCGAAAATAGGAATATTCTTGAGGATCCAAGTTTGAACAAGAAAATTCAACAAGGAATTTCTATTTTAAGAAGAAATACTATAATAACTGCTGACATGGAACAAGAAATTAGAAATAAGTTAGATTCTATACTAACTCGCTAATCTTTCTTCAAAAGAAGATGTGTGCAAAAAAACTTGATCTTAAGAAGAAGTTTAATTTGAAAAAAAAGGTCTTAAGAACATATTTTTTACATATCGAAAAAGACTCCCAAAAAGGCGAAGCTAGCGAACTTCAAAGAGAGATACTAGAAAAGGGAATGGTATATCTTCAGATGAGATTACCCATTGATAAAATTACTAAAGAATTTGAGAATTCTTTAAAGGATAAGATTGAACATAAGATATATCATGCTAGTATTCGTGAAGCAACAGAGGGGGATCTCTCTAGTGTTCAAAACATCTATAATAAAGCTTGGTTAACATCTAATACGCCTTTCAGACCGATTGAGAAGGAAACGCTTAAAAAAATCTTTAGTGATCCAGATACAATATTTCTTATAGCAAAAGTTTACGACATAGATGGAGGATTTGTTATTTTAGATTTTGAAGGCGAAAATAAAGAATACGGTGTAATCGCAGGACTAGGCGTGTTGCCTCGATTTCAATATAAAGGTTTAGGGACGATTTTAGGCTTAGCAGCCTGGAATTTTTTTAAAGAGAAAGGTTTAGAAGAATTAAGATGTGAAGTTTATAAGGATAATCAAAAATCTTTCACTTTTATTAAAGGCTTAAATTTCGAAGAGTTTGGTAAAAAAGTTTATCGTAAAGAAGATTTTGAGTTATAATTTTGCTGTTCTATAAAACCTTATTATTTCGCAATCATTTAATTGTACTTGTTGTTCAGTCGAATTTTTGTATTTAATTATGACGGAATCAAGAATTAGTTTAAAGAAAAAAAAAATTCGAAGCTTTTTTCTAGCATTTGAGAGGGGAACTACTACAGCTAATGATCTTGAGAACGAACTACTTACATCGGGATTGGAATACATCCAAATGAAGTTACCCGTGGTAAAAATAACTCCCGAATTTGAAAAAAAGATAAAAGAAAAAGTAGAACATAATATTCTTCAAGCAAAAATAAGAGAAGCGAAATTAGAGGATTTAGAACGTGTTGTAACTCTATATAATAGAAGCTGGATGACCTCAAATACTCCTTATTCGCCAATATCCATTGAATCATTAAAAGTTATCTTCAAATATCCAGAGACTAAAATTTTAATCGCTCAAGCATATGGATCTGATGCTGCTTTTGTAATACTTGACTATGAGGGTTCAAATAAGGAGTATGGTATAATCGCAGGACTTGGCGTTATTCCTCGCTTTCAGCGGAAATGTCTTGGAACAGTAGTCGGAATGGCAGCCTGGGATTATTTTAAGAAAAGAGGTGTAAAAGAACTCAGGTGTGAAGTATTTAAAGATAATAAAGTTTCTTTTAATTTTATTAAATCAATAGGATTTGAAGAATATGCAAGAAAAATATATAAAAATGAAGATTTTTATACCACCTTGTAGAACTTTCTATTTATACACCTGATAAAAAAATCGTAAAGCTATAAATAAAAGAAAGGTGACTTGTAAACGGTAAAGCTTAAAAGCATTGAGATCGTTAAAGGATTCTCAGTATTGATAATCCTTATTTCAAATTCTTTAAATTATTGGTTGGTCTTCGGTGACGAGTTAAAAGATATTTATGGTTTTATAATTTCTATTCTGGATGTGTTAGGCCCATCTTTATATATTTTTGTATTATCCTTCTCAATTTCCTTTACTCTTAATAAAAAAATGGGAACCTACCCTGAAAAAGCGAACCGAAATAAAATCTTAAAACAGGCTTTTTTTCTAATTTTGTTAGGAAGCTTATATAACATTATATTAAACCCGAATTTATTATTTCCCCTTAATCTATGGGGTTGGAATATCCTCGTTTTTTTAGGATTCTCTCAAATCATATGCTATTTAGCATATAAATTAGTAAGATGGGCACGACTTGTAATCGGTTTAAGCGTAATTTTTTTAACTCCTGGAGTTCGAGAATTACTCTTTTTCATAAAAGATACAAATTCAATTATAGAAACAATACATTTTATAATTGTTTCCCCCTATCCCAACTATTCACTTTTACCATTTGCTTCAATTTCTTTGTTTTCTGCTGTTTTCGGCGAATTAATATTCGAATCTATTTCTTTAAATTCAAACAGAGCGAATCTGCATTCTACTCAGTCTATTATAAAATATAGTTTAGTTTTATTAGTATGTGGGTTATTTCTTCCATTTATAGATATTGGTCCAGTAGTAAGTTCAGAGAATTTTAATCCTTCAATGTATCCATTTCTGGAAGCAGTTCCCATTTTAAGAGCTCATAATATATTATATATCCCCGGATTGCCAGTATTTTTATTAAAGGGCACCCCATCTAACTTATTTTTGTTAATGGGATTAGCATTACTAATTGTTGCGATTTTTTATTATTACTTAGATGTTTTACACGAGAATGGAACTCTTTGTCGTATTTTAAATATGTATGGGAGACACTCGGTCACCCTATTTTTCTTTCAATATTTATTCGTTTTGATTTTATATCAAAAAATAACAATGCTCTGGCTTTTTCCATTCCTAATACTTTATTTAGCCATTTTAGGAGTTTTAATTTTTCTATGGCAGAAAAATGGAAATTCAATCTTATCATTAGATTGGATGATTGATAAAATAGGTGGGAAAACTAAAGACTAGGTACATCAAAACCATCATCTTTCAAGGAGTTTATTTTTTCGGATACCAGGTTCTTATTATATTCGTCTTCTATTTCAGTATAACCTTTTTTTGCTTTTTCGAAGTTAGATAGAGCTCGCTCAAACATCTGCTTAGAAACATATATATCTCCTAACTTGTTTAGAATTTCTGCAGCCATCTTTGCATTGTTTAGACTTTCAAAGATTTCCAAAGCTTCTTCAAAATATAGAATTGCTTTTTGCTCATCTTGGATGTAATTTTGAAAAATGGTTGCTGCATGATATTTCATTTCACCTATCTTTAGCTTGTCTCCAAATTTTTTATAAATGTCTTTTGAGTAACTATAGTAATCTATAGCTTTACCGTCCTCTCCTTTCAAAGAGTAAAATTCAGCGATCGCTTCTAAAACTTTTCCTTCTTTAATATTTTCTTCAACTTCAAATGTTCTCACTGCCTCTAAACTTTTCAAAAAGTAATCTTCTGCCTCTAAATCATTATCCCATAAAGAATACAGGTGTCCTAAGTAAAGAAAACATTCCCATTCCAATTTTTTCTGCGTAATTAGAGAAATTTGGCTTCTAATTGTATCAATTAGCTCTATTACACTTATTAAGCAACTATATGACTGATCATAGTAGTCTTCTCCAAGATAATAATATAATTTTCCATACTTTATTCGTGTTTGGATAACTCCATAAGCATCGTTTATCTTCGTAAAATATTCCAAATTTCTTTTCAATATTTTCTTAACGCGATCGTAATCTTTTAATGAAAGCAAAACTTCGACTAAATTACTAGAAGTTTTTATTGCGTCTACTTCCAAATGTTCACTTTCGGCTAAGTTTAATGCCTTCTGATAAAATTTGTATGAGTGTTCTAAATCGTTTATTACGCGATAAACATTACCCAAATTATTCAAAACTTGGATTTTTTTTATATTATCGTTAAGATCTTCTAGATAATTTAGAGCTCTATCGAAATGGTAGATTGCTTGATCAAAGAATCCAGTTTCTTCGTGGATTAAACCTAATTCGTTGTGACATATGATCACATTTAAGAAATCTTTCTCGTCCATAAAGTTTTCAAGAGAAAGTTCTAAATTTTTTAAAGTTTCTGGAAAATCTCTCTTTTTATAAAACAAACTTGCTTTCCTTAAAAGAAGATTACCCATATTTTTACCTATTTTTTCGCTCTCGGTAAGTTGGTCTTCCAGTTCAGTTAACTCATATTCGATAGAATCGTCATCAATCACATTGATATCATAGTAGTCTTCTTCTTCTTCGATATCGTTTGAATGAGATGAAATACTATCATAATGAGAGAATGATCTTTTATTAATTTCATCGTCGATATTTGTAATTAAAGGTTTATTACAGTTACGACAATAAGTCCAATAACTTTCGATTGGCTCCCTACAGAATGGACAATTATTCATTGCAAAGCGATATTTTATTTATACTCGTTTAATTAAAAATGAAAATTCGTTCATTTATAATTTTTTAAAAACTTGTTTGAAACGTGACGATATCCTTAATTTTTAGTGTTTATCAGTTTTGTCTACGGTTCCTATATATAATTAATTCCCTGTTTATTTCTTCCTCATTTAATCCTAAAGAATTTAAAAGAATTTTTATCTGAAGAATAGAATTCTTTTCTTTAATTTCTTCAGCAATGTTCAAGGCTTTAATGTATGTATCTTTTGCTTCTAACAATTGACCTTGATATACTAAAATCTCCCCAACATAACTTAATCCCTTTAGAATTAATTCAGTATAACTAGAATCAATTGCTTTATTTGTCCCTCTTTTAAAATAGATAAGTGCTTTATTAAATTCGCTTTCTCTTTTTTTTAGAATGCCCAAATTAAAATAAGAAACGATTATACCTTTATCATCTTCTAATTCTTTAAAGGCTTCAAGAGATTTTATATACAGTTCAAAAACAACATCCCAAGATTCTTGGTTTTCGTAAATATGTATTAAATTACCTAAACAATCTAGTAAATTGTAAATATCGTTGTTATCTGAACATAAAGCGCTGCATTCAAGTAATACATCGCATGCCTCATCAAACTGGTTTAGTTTGATGAAACTATCACCAATTCCCTTTAAGCAAGTGATTTGCTCTTGAACCTGCTTTAATTCATCATATATTTCGAATGCATTTTGATAGAATTTAATTGATTTCTGGAAATCACCCTTTTTAAAATGTAGTGTAGCAAGTAAACCATAAACAGCTGCTTGTCCTAATCTATCTTTCTGTAATTGGAAATGTTTTAAACATAATAAATAATTCTTTTCAGATTCATCAAATTGTTCTAATTGTAGTTGAATTAAGGCAATATCGCTTAAATCTTGAATTAATTTGGAGTCTTTCCCGACCTGTTCCAAATCCTTCAAATTAACTAATTTATCTTTTAAGAGAATTTCTAATTCTTCTCGAGTATACTCTTCTTTGTCTTCAGTCATAAATAAGAATGAAAAATAATTCTTTTTAATTTATAAGATGATATTCTATAAAATTTCATCTAAAATCTCTGCTGAGCTCTTCACACATTGAAAACATTTTTTTTCTAATAATTCATTCTTACTGAAATAATCCATGCCTTCGGGAGTATTAATTTCGCAATCTAATATTTCTTTACAAATCATTGAACCAATTTTTTCTTCAAATTGTTTTGAGAATTCATTTATAAGTTGATAAGCCTTATCTTTCGCTTCCAAATCCTTAGTTGCCCCCATACCGTATTTTAATCCAATTACCATATAAGTTCCAGTCACAGCACCGCAAGTTCTACCGCTACGCCCCATTCCTCCTCCAAATCCTGAAGAGATTTTCAAAGCTTTGTCTCGATCTAATCCATAATGATTCGCAAACGCACCAAAAATTGATTGAGCACAGTTAAAATCATTTCCGAAGTTTGAAAGAGCTTCATCTATTCTTGACATATTATATATCTCTGTTTTTTTCTGAAAAATGTAATTAAAACCTATAAGAAATATAAAATTTCTTATCTATTATATATTTAGAGAATGATTTAGCGAAAATTTTCTTAAGATAGGGATGTTAAATGAAAGTAAAGGCAAGATTATTTGATAAACTTGACGAAAATAAGGTTAAATGCCATGTCTGTGCTAATGAATGCACAATTCTACCTAATAAAGTAGGGATATGTAGAACAAGAAAGAATTTTGAAGGAGAATTATACTCTTTAATTTATGGTTCTATGATATCTTCTGGCAGTTTGGATCCAATTGAAAAGAAACCCCTTTACAATTTTTGGCCAGGTGCCACAGCTTACTCAATTGCTTCAATTGGATGTTCTTTTAAATGTCAAAATTGCCAAAACTGGTCCATTAGCCAAGCGAATCCAACAGATAACGGAAAAGATGGTTTTTATGACCTTAAAGGATACGAGGGTCGTAGTATGTCCTTGGTTGAAATGACACCTGAACAACTAGTGAAAAAAGTCGTTAAAAGTGGTGCTAAAACACTAGCTTATACCTATAATGAACCTTTAATTTGGCATGAATGGATAATAGATACAACTAAATTGCTTAAGAACGAGAATATAAAAACGATATTAGTAACAAACGGTTATTCTACGCTGGAAGCTACAACAGAGTTAATAGAAGTTGGAATAGATGCTGCTAATATAGATATTAAATCTATGTCAGATAAGTTTTATAAAACTATCTGTGGTGTAAAATCGGTACAACCTGTCTTGGATACAGCGAAACGATTTAAAAGTGGTGGAATTCATGTAGAAATCACTAACCTAATCATTCCTAATTTGAATGATAGTGATGATGATATTGAGACTCTCTCTAATTGGATTGTTGAGAATCTTGGAGATGATACACCTACTCACTTTTCTGCTTATCACCCTGATTTTAAGCAACCATCTATGAAAAGAACTCCATTTGAAACTTTAGACCGAGCATATAATATCGCTAAAAAAGAAGGGTTAAAGTATGTATATTTAGGGAACATAAGTCATGAAAAAGGGGGAAAAACTTACTGTCCAAACTGCAATCATTTAATTTTAGAGAGAAGTGGATATCGGTTTACAAAGATTGATATCACGGACTTAAAAACATGTCCAAATTGCCAATATGACCTAAGTAATGATATTAAAGGCGAAATAAATTGAAAATCATCATATTGATTTAGCTTCTTTTAATTATAAAGAAATATTAATAAAAAAGATTAATTTTTTAGATTAAAAAAATCCTGTTATTGAAACGCCTACAACTAAGAGTAGGAAGGCTTGCAATAAGCAGAACCCACCAACTATAAGTGCAAAGACTGGCCAAGAGATTATTTTTGAAATTCCCATTAGTGTACCTATATAAAACTTTGCCGTGAGTGCGACTATTGCAAAAACAATAATAAACAAGATAACAAAAAATACCGTAGGATCTATAAAAATTCCAATGATTTCATAGGCTTCTCCAGGTAATGATATCACAATAATAGCTACAACAGCACTTCCAGCCAAAAGTCCAATTACACTTGAAATGGGGATATCGTTCATAGGTTTTAAAAAGGTTAGAATTCCCAGAATAATCAATAAACCAGAAGTAAAAATACTTACTTCACCACTCTGAAAGGCTACGCTTGGAGGTATATTATACAGCAAACCAGCAACACCGCTTAATATGCTCAAAACACCGACTACAAAACCTAAATAAGTTAAAACCTTTAAAAATTTTGTTAATTTAAAATCCCAATCTTCGATCTTTCTCTCTTTTACAGAACCTCTTCGTTTTGCTTCGTATACCCCATAAACTATCCACATAATTCCCAGAATTAAAACAATGAAGCCTGCCATTTCCGCTAACGGATATAAAAATCCTTCCTTAAATTGAAAAATCACAAAATTTCACTCCTTTAAATTAATTTAAATTTGTTATTATGTTGAATAACACTAT
>Ga0114921_10001464_pt1 | contig 10844 bp, 9 predicted proteins | sample BentaG_FD_87016 | JGI IMG/M metagenome (GOLD analysis project Ga0114921, IMG submission 87016) | Deep subsurface microbial communities from South Atlantic Ocean to uncover new lineages of life (NeLLi) - Benguela_00093 metaG | ecosystem: Environmental > Aquatic > Marine > Oceanic > Sediment ...
ATTTGAGAACTGGCGAGTGTTACCTCAGCTCGATTCTACTTACGATATTTGCGAAACAGTACTTAAAGGTTACAGCGTATCGTGAAAGTGAAAAAAGTCACGCAATTCATGTATCCCCCCAACACGTTGAGGGGTCTTCTTGCGGCGGAGTGATAAATTAAAACGAGAGCTGTATTTCATAAAACCCATTTTTGTTAATTTCTTGTGATATTCCTGTAAGAATTAAAAAAAACTGGTAACTTAACGTTTTCTAATCTTGAATTCTTCATAACGTACAGGCAGCCTACAATTAAATTGTTGGTAAAGTATTTAAATTCATAATTCTTCTCCCTTCAAAGATGGGCAATCTCCTTGAGGTGATTTGATGAAAATCACATTTCTTGGTACAAGCGGAAGTATGATAACAGCGGATCGAGTAAATATTTCAATTCTTATTGATGCTGATTTGCTGTTAGATGCTGGAGAAGGTGTCACACAACGGCTATTGCAGATGAAATACGATCTAAACGCGATTGAACGGATTTGTATTACTCATTTTCATCAAGATCATGTATCAGGTCTCCCAGGTTTGATCTGGACGATGTGGCAAAATGAAAGAAAACTGCCGCTTGAAATAATAGGACCTGAAGGAATTCAAGACCTCACCGTCTCTGTTTTAGAATTGATGAAAACTCCTCTTCATGCGCTAACATTTGATTTGAAGTTTACCGAAGTTATTGGCGGAAGCATGATTGATGATGCTATATCTGCAATTGAATCAGATCACCAGATAAGTAGTATAGCCTATCTAATTCGTCGAGAAGCATGTGTATGCTATTCTGGTGATACACGTCCCTGTGAAAGAATCGAAAACCTATCAGGAGGATGTGACGTGTTGATTCATGAGGCTTCATTTCCAAATGAGATGGAAGAGATAGCACATGAATACGGACACTCTACTCCTGGAGATGCTGGAAAATTAGCTAAAAAGACAGGCGTGAAAGAAGCACTAGTACTAATCCACTGGCCAGAGAGATATTTTAAGGAAAAGGCATCATTAATTGCGCAGGCAAGAGCATTTTTTGATGGAAGAATAATTGTAGCAGATGATTTGGATGTTCTCCATATATGAGACTTCTAGCGCTATTTTAATGTGTTATTAAAGAAACTAAAGTTTCTGATGTTAGCTTTTTCTTAGTAATAATTGACACATTTGAACAAGGAGTTCCCTAAAGACAGGTATTTTGACAAAAGAACTGAAAGGAAGGTAACGTGGCTCTATTGCTAGTATTTCTAATTTGAGAGCCTTTACAAGACCTAAGATATCTACAATTTTGCAAGGTTTGGAAAGCCAGGGAGGTCCATCACGCAAAATTCGTCTAGTTCTAGGAGAGATTAATCTTGATAAAGGCAAGGGTATCATATTAAATGGTCTTATTGTATGACCTCCAATAACGCTGTATAATGGAGGGAAGCTAAGATATAGTACACCATTAGGACTCAAACACCTTTGGAACTCAAGAAGCAATTTGTCTCTTGAATAAACATGCTCTATGAGACTTGATGCAATAATAATATCAAACGATTCTTTTTTAAATGGAAGACGAAGCGCATCCGCGGTTATCTGTGAGATTAAGAGCGTTTTTACCTTCTTCTTAAGATTGAGAAGATATTTGTGCTCTGCAGATCGCATATCTACCGAAACTACGTTACCGCCATGACGAGCAAATTCAAAAGAATATCCTCCATAGAGGCAACCACAATCCAAAATTCGTTTTTCTTTGACTACAATGTTATTCACTTCAAAAAACTCTAGAAGATAGAAAGCTTGGAGTCTCTGAAAGTCAAAATAACTTTTTGGTCGATTTTCATTCCTTTTTTTGCTCATCTGATAGAGTTGCTTCGTAAATACTGAAGAAAATTTTGGACGCATAACAAATTGCCTTCTTTTCGCAAGATCTTAAAAAATATGAACTTCTAGATCTTTATGATACGAGTCTTTCACATGTGAATTGATTTTTCATCTTTTTGTACAAATAGTTCATATTATTTATCCTTTACAAAAATGTGTACTTCTGGACTACCGTCTACGTAAATTATCTTTTCTAGATGTGTATTCGGAATTTCACTGATTCGCTGGTAATTGTGAAGGTAGTATTCCTTTTCGTAATTTCTAATTATGAATACACACACATTGTCATCGATAATCGATTTGCTCGTTGCATCCTCAGTAAAGTATCCATCAATTAGCTTAATATCGTAGATCGCGGGATAATAATCTTCTGTCAAAAACGCAATTGACCATATGAAATACGGAAGTGTAACAATTACTGTGTTTTGTGAGTAATTATTTTCTTTTAGGAATTGTACTGCCTCATCTAGTCCATATCCAGAAGAGCTGGATTCAATAAATTGATGTTTTACAGCATTTGGCAATCGATCTTCATTAGAAGGCTGTGTTAATGTTCCTAAAAGGTATGTCGATGTATCAAAGATAGTTATAAAGACAAAAAGTAGCATTAAACCCTGCGTAATTGTTTGTCGCTGTTTTGTAATGCGAAGATTTCTTAATTCCTCGAATAAAGTGGTAATCACCCTACTACTGGCGATATAGATACTGGGAACTGCCGGCGTGAGATACCGGGGATAGAACCGGACCGCAGGCCAGAAAGATACGAGGACTACTGCTATCCAAATTATAATTAGAATATCTTCTTCCTTCTTGCGAAACCACATTATAGGAATGAAAAGCAAAGTAAGAATGAGCATAGGCCATCCAAGAAAATCCTGAATCCAAGAGGCGAGGTAAATAATTCGTAAATAGATTTCCCATGCAGAAAATAATGTGACGATGTCAACGTCGACCCTACCAGGTGATAGATAAATATCAAAATTGTGAGTAAACGCCCAGTAAAGGTAGGGTGAATGGATAGTAATGGCAATAAGTAATGAAGCCCAGAACATTCTATTTTTTAACACATAACGATACTTGCTATTTATCACGAGGAAAAAAACTATAATTATGAAGGCTATTGCGCCATTTTGCTTGGTATTTGTCGCCAGACCAAGAAATGCCCCTCCAAGTAAAAGAAATATATTATTTTCCTGTTTAATGCCCATATAATACATAAAGAGTGATGTGGTTATCAGAAGTGTCAATAACGCTTCTTGCATGGCTAGACGACTGTACCAGGCATGAAACACGGAAATACTCAAGAAAAATGCAGAAATAAGTCCTATTATCCACTCGTTGTATAACTCCTTTGCTAGTTTCCAAAGAATAATAACTGATAGGATGCCCGAAATTGCTGAAACCAACCGGGCAGCAAATAAATTAACGCCAAATGCATGGTAGGAAAGGCTATAAAGAAACGCCGAAAGGAAAGGTTTTCTGGACCATTCTACGGTAGTATAAAACACGTCGTAGAACGAATAGTCACTCTGAAAGATCTTTAATCCCCAGTAACACCACAGCCCCTCATCATAGAAGATCGGGACTTTTTCTAAACTCCATAAACGAATTATTGCCGCGAGGATTACTATTGCAAGAAGATAGATATGTTCTTGTTTAAAATTTTCTAATTTAAACCGAAGCACCTAATTGCCTCCAGATGGGGGATGAAAATATAACATGAAAATATTTTTATGTTTCGTCTATCAGGTAGCAAAGGACGATAGTTATGTCCCAAATTTGACAATATTATTTTCTAAAGCAAAAATCCCTATAGATGACCTGAAATGGTATTTATTTCTCTCAAGGAAGGGCTAAGGCACATTTCTTCTGTAGTATTGATAATAATAATAATTAGAACCATAGGGCGAATAGCGATTACCCTATGGGGCAATATTCAATGGGAGTCTTTTGTCACATATATAACGCAGATATATGCAAGTGTCTTTTTCCTATATCTCATTGTTGGAGTGATTCTCGGGTTCATAAGCGGATATACCCGTGTTTACAGCCTACAAGGCGATGTGTTTTTCAAAGATTATTTCATTCTAGCTTTCCTGGGATTTTTAGGAAGCATTACTGGTGATCTTATCTATGTAACGCTAGACTATGCTAAATCTTATATCCAAGTGTTACCTGGTGACTTGCCTCTCATTATAAGCCTATTAATACTTCCAATGTGTTATTTTGCAATCTTATTCTTTATTGGAAGTTTTAGTTGCAGTATATTACTGAAATATCCAAACTGGCTAATATCGAAGGAGTAGAATGCATATAATGAAACGTCTACTTCATATTTCCAAAAAATTTGTAGGAACACTAACCTATGAAAGAATAGTCATTGCAGTTATTGTTGGTCTTGCACTTATTTTAAGATTCTGGAATTTGGAAGGTTTACCTCGTTTTAGTTATGATGAAGGAAACTATTGTGATATTTCTGAAAATACTGCAAATGGAAAATTCATGTGGTGGAGTCATAGTTTCTACGGGCCCACTTTTTGGAATTTACCACTATTCTTTATATTTGTAGCGTTTTCATTCAAACTTTTCGGCAGCGGAATCGTACAAGCGCGTGCAGTTTCGGCAATTTTTGGTACATTGACATGCTATCTTGCGTATAGATTCGGTAAAGACATATTAAATAAGGAAAAAGTTGGAATTCTTGCTGCTGGTCTATATGCTATCGATTCATACGCACTGGCTATTGACAGACTTGCATTATTAGATACTACACAGTCTTTTTTCATCGCTCTTTCAATTTTTTTCTGGTACCTCAATTATAAAAGAAATAAACAAACGTATACGATCATAGCAGGCATATGCGCTGGATTAGCTATTCTTACAAAAGCAACTGGAGTATTTGCAATCCTTGTTTTAGTTGTAAGTACTCTAATTGGTGCTATAAATGGAAAAAGGGAACTAGAACAGTCATTGCGCCGCTTTATTATCTTAATAGGTACATGCATTCTTACTGTGAGCCCATATCTCATTTTTGCACGTTTATCTGATCCAAATGTTTTCCAGACAATGCTCGGAATGTTTTTTTTAAGATCACAACGAGGTGAGGCACAGGGTATCTATTATTTTGCCCTTTCAATCAGATCAAATCCACTTATCTTCGGCTTTGGTTTTGTTGGGCTAGCATATTCAATCATAATGAGGAAGAGGGAAGAAGTATTACTTTTTCTTCCTTGGATTCTAACGCCTACAATGATCCTACTATCCGCAAATAAATTACCTTTGAGATATCTTTCACCCCTATTTTTACCACTTATTCTTGCGACGTCTAGTTTTGTTATTAATATAGTAATAATAATGCGATTCAAAATACGTAACAAAAGGGCGGTTGAAAAAACTCTTGAAGTATTTGCCAATCCACGCATTTTATTATCAATATTGATCGGACTCATAGTCCTAATAGGGCTTTACAATACCCTCAACGGGGTTAGTACTATCTTCACTTCAGAAGGAGATTATGAGCCCCAACAAGTAGCAGAATACTTAGATTTATATGTTGAGGAAAATGCCACAATAGTTGGAAATCCAGCAATCGATTTTCTCTCAAAAAAACACGTATTCCACGATATGCAAACACTTATTGAAAACGCCGAACGTCATGGGAACTATACCCTTCATCAATCATTGGTAAGAGTTCTTGATTATCTTATCATCGATCCGGAGTGGAAATACGGCTGGGGAATTAGTCCAGAATTGCAGGCATTTTTAGAATCGCGTTGTGTGCTTGAAAGAGTTTTCGGTGATACGGAGTTATATCGTGTTCTTTAGAAGAGTCTTAATCTGTCATGCATATTTGAATTTGACCAAATTGTTGCCGATCGGATCTTCTCGCGCAGTGTGATGCATTCTAATGCACATATGGCTTCGATGCAGTTTTCCAAAGGTTTTTTAACTTTGACGAGTTTTTATAGAAAAACGAGAATTCAGCCTGTATAACATACTTTTGGTGCTTTGATGAAGAAATATAAGAGAGAAATAATTGAGACCGTTGTTCTTATTGTTATTGCCGTTGTAGGTTCGTATGCGATATTCATTGGGATTGAGATAGGTCTTGGAACATATCCTGAAAGTCCGCTTCGATCAGTTTCTTCAGGAAGCATGCGACCAACTTACAATGTTGGCGATTTACTCGTTATACAAAACGTCCCAAGCGATAAACTTCAAATAGGCGATGTAATCGTTTTCGAAGTATCTACAAGATCTTATGATATTGTGCATCGTATCATAGAAATACAATATAGAAGTCAAGACGGCAAGCTGTATTTTAGGACTAAGGGTGATAATAATCAGTCTCCAGATTACTGGAGAGGTATTGAATGTTGGGATGGGAGGATCCCCCAAGAGAATGTAATTGGGAAAGTTATCCTTTCTGTGCCGCTCATAGGATACGTTTCACTTGCGGTATCATCTGAGTACGGAATTTTAGTCATAGGAGCAGTTATCCTTCTAATCATATTAATCTCAATTCCGTTTGGGGAAACAAATACGCCTGAAGATGAGGAAAAAGTTACAAATAATAGTGATGAGAATAATTGATGTGATTTTGGCACACTGTACTTTCGTAAACCACCAAAAAAGTTAAAAAGTGATCTTTCTAAGATAATTGGGCGATTTAGTTGGTGGAAGTAGAACTAAAATACGGTGAAAAAGCTTTTTATGCGAATATAAGCGACAAAAATTTGTTAGGCGTTATTTCGAGCAAGAATAATCCTAGTATTGAGAACCCAATACCGAATCTTGATATTGGGTACGCGATTAATAACCCCGTTGACAAATCATGCTTTGATAAGCTATTTGATTTAAATGACAAAATATGCATTGTCGTCAATGATAATACGAGGATCACCCCTAGCAAAGAAATTTTGCCCGTCCTCCTTAATAAGCTAACCAATCTGGGCATTAAAGACGAAAATATAGAGATAATCATCGCTGTTGGTAGCCATCGTCCCGTGACAGAGAAAGAAATGGAGGAGTTATTGGGCAAAGAAATAGTCAATCGACTTGTTGTAGAAAATCATGATTGCCAAGCTGATGATTTAGCCTTTCTAGGAAACACACATTTACAAACGCCAGTAGAATTAAACAGAAAGTTTGTTGAAGCTGATAAACGGATTACAATTGGCGATGTAGCACTTCATTATTATGCAGGGTATACAGGCGGTAGAAAAAGCATTTTGCCAGGAATTTCTAGTTTGAAAAGCATACAAAAAAACCATTCAAATTTAATTCATCCAGATGCGATTACAGGAAATCTGGATGGCAATGTTATTCATGTAGATATGACTGAGGCTGCTGAAAAAGCTAACGTGGATTTTAGTATAAGTGTTGTTCTTGATTCAGATAAAGAAATAGTTGAAATCGCCACTGGAAATATTTTCGCTTCCTTTGAAACATGTGTGAAAAAAGTAGACGAATTATTCAAAGTCTATGTAGATAAGCCTGCAGATATTGTTTTAGTGAGTTCGGGAGGATTTCCGAAGGATATTAACCTTTATCAAGCTCAAAAGGCGATTGAGCAAGCACAGACTATAGTTAAGCCTGGCGGTCAACTGATAGTAATTGCAGAATGCAGAGATGGTATCGGTCATAAGGTTTTTGATACATGGATGCGTGAGTATAAAACCCTTGAAGAACTGAGCAAACAAGTCCAAACGAATTTTAAGTTAGGCGGTCATAAAGCATATTATATGCGAAAAACGATGCAGAAGGCAGATATAATCCTAGTTTCAGAATTAGATTCCGAGTTGGTAGAGGATCCCTTCAGCATGACTCCTTCAGATTGCATTGAAGACGCGCTAGAACTTGCTTTCTCAAAAATGGGCAATGATGCAAGCGTTTGGACACTTCCAATTGGTGGAGAAACACTTCCTTTAATTACACCATCTTAGTTTAACTTTTTCTTCGAGAAGTCCCCTAGGTAAGCGAAGTGTAGTTCACCTGCATCTAATTCTATTATTCAAACGTCCAAACTTCCAGATTCTCTGAAATGTTCTTCAGCAGCAATTTTGATTTCATCTTAGATAGGGAAAGAAATAGTCGAACGATATGTTTACAGAATTTTTTCTGATGCTTTTGTCGCTTCCAGTCACCGCAGTCATGGCGAATAAGTTGTTCTACTTCGTCGATCAAGATGATATAATCTCTTATATTGGCTGAGATTCTTTGTTTTTCTACCTTCAAGTCTTTTAGTTCATCGCTTTTCATTACTCTTCCGTTGAGAATTCTCCTTTCGTCGGCAAATAGCCGCAACAGTGATTCGGTAGTTTCCTTCCTCTTTTTCTTAACTGTTTCTTTTGGTGCATCCTCGATGAAGTCAAACAGGGTTGTTGTCTTTGGTCGTGGTTTAGTGGGTGTTGTGCGGAATCGTTTGATTCGTTCTCTGGTTTCCTTCTGTAATTGGGTCGCCACTCCTAGCATATCTAGGATATCTAAGCAGTTTTCAGGCGCATAACCATGATAATGATTGTTAAAATAGCCATATACCACGTTTACGCTTTCTTGTGCTTCCTGAATCTTAGGTATCCATTCCTTGAGTTCAGCTTCGCTGTAATGATAATTATACCAAGGTTTCTTTCCTCTTCCGTGCCAGCGAAAATAGGCGAAGTCTGTAGTGATTTCAACATCGGGAGGTAGATGCGGCTCATCGATTATAGTATAAGCGAGGTTGTATTTTTTGAGCAGTTCAAAGGATTTTTTGTCGCTAAGCCAGGTTTTGTTTCTGAATTCAATGGCAAAATGAAATTGTTCTGGAAGGATCGCATAAAACGCTTCAACTTTATTGGAATTAAATTTCAGCCTTGGTGGCAATTGAACCAGAAGACAACCCAGTTTACCTCCTTCAGCAAGTGGTTGCATAAGTTGTAGAAATTGGTTAAGATCTTCCTCAACTCCTTTGCTAACCAGAAGTTCCTTGTCGTGAGTTATTTGTCCTGGAAGTTTTGCACAAAATATGAAGTTTTCAGGGGAGTAACGTAACCATCCTATGACGATTTCCTTTTTGGGAAACGCATAAAACGTGGAATTAATTTCCGCGGTGTTAAATATGGTGGAATAAGCAGATAACTTACTCTTACTCGCGTTCACGTAAAATGGACCTGTCCATTCGTTGTAACTCCAGCCTGAACACCCAAAAAGTAATTGTGTCAAAGATCACCCTCCATAGTCTTATAAGATCCATAAAAGATAATAATCTTTATGGAGATCCGAATAGGAACAGGTGGATGGGCTTATTTTACCGCAGGAATGGATAGCCTTAGCGCGTATTCAAAGGCATTCGATTATGTAGAGATTAATTCCACGTATTATGAAGTTCCGTCTATGGAATTGGTAAAATCGTGGAGAAAGCGCGTGCCTGAAGGCTTTGAGTTTTCGGTGCGGTGTCACAGGAGTATAACCCATCAGTATTTGCTCAAATCCGTTCCTGAAGCTATAACTAACTTTAATAGAATGATTGAAATCTGCCGTTTGCTTCGATCTGCATATCTGCACATTTTGACACCTCCGCAACTGGAATTTACCAGTCGAAGAATTGAAGTTATTCGAGACTTCTTTGAAACAGTAGATACCGCTGGAGTAAAATTAGTCTGGGAACCTAGAAGTCTAGGGGCAAAGATTGATAGAGAAGTAATCAAAATTATGGAGGATCACGATATCGTCCATTGTGTAGATCTCTCTAGACAATCGCCCTTAAGAGAGTCTGATGTTTTGTACTCAAGACTCTTCGGAAAGGGGCGTCACACCCTGTATCAATTCACTGATAGCGAGCTCAAAGAAATCAATCAAAAGGCAAGGGAGTTAAAAGCAAGAAAAATCATGCTTGCCTTTCATGGGATCAGAATGTATAAAGATGCGGCGCGGTTAAAGGTTTTTCTAAAATCTGGTTCTTTTCCTAGAGTCACAAAGAAATTGGGTCTTGAATCTTTGCAGGAAGTGTTGATGGAAGATACAAAATTCCCTATAACAAAAAAGGGGCTTTTAGAAGAACAGGGTTGGAAAGTCATCGATCTAGCAGAGACAGAGAGAGTGCATGCGAGTTATTATTTAGAGATACTCCCTGAAAGGACCTATGAAAACGTGGAGGAAATAATCAAAGAAGCAAAGAATTGAAATAGGGATAAGAATCCTGTTAGGTTTATCACTTCTATGCTAGTCTCCCTATCTATAAATTCGATTACTTCATTCTCTTCATATTTGGAAAAAATGAAGCGTATTATTCTTCATGTCGACCTTGATTGTTTTTTTGCCGCTATCGAAGTGCGAGATAATCCACTGTATAAAGGCGTGCCATTAGTTGTAGGAGCGGATCCTAAAAGGGGAAAAGGAAGAGGTGTTGTTTCTACGTGTTCTTATGAGGCACGAGAATATGGAATCCACTCTGGTATGCCGATATCTAAGGCGTATAGATTATGTCCTGATGCGGTATTTGTGTTACCGAATTTCGATAAGTACCTTGAAGCTTCAGAACAGTTCTTCCGCATAATTCAGAAGTATTCATCGGTGTGTCAAGAGGCAGGGATTGATGAAGGTTACCTAGATCTTACAGATGTATGTACAGATTATGATGAGGCCAGAAATATCGCCGAGCGGATACGCCAAGAAGTGTATGATACACTAGGTGTAACTTGCTCAGTCGGATGTGCACCTACCAAACCGTTTGCAAAAATTGCTTCTGAGCACAATAAACCCAATGGAATTACAATCATCGAATCTGAAAATGTTAAATCGTTCGTAGAAGACATGGACATCACTAAAATTCCGGGAGTCGGTAGAAACACTAAGAAATACTACAATGAGAAGGGAATATACACGATTGGAGATCTTTTAAATACACCCTTACCGAAAATGCTTGAGTTATTCGGGAAATATGGGAAAATGATCTGGGAAATAGTTCATGGCA
>Ga0114921_10001465_pt1 | contig 10841 bp, 5 predicted proteins | sample BentaG_FD_87016 | JGI IMG/M metagenome (GOLD analysis project Ga0114921, IMG submission 87016) | Deep subsurface microbial communities from South Atlantic Ocean to uncover new lineages of life (NeLLi) - Benguela_00093 metaG | ecosystem: Environmental > Aquatic > Marine > Oceanic > Sediment ...
GACCTCGCCAGGGAACAGCGCGCGATCTTCATCAAGATAGATCCCGACGTGGTGGCGCGCAGGAACGACATCAGGGAGGCGTTGGTCAAGCGAGGTTGGAGGGCTTCTCAGGAGCAGATCCAGTTCCGTAACACCTTGCTCATTGATCTGAGCCGGTCTGAGACGGACCTGCTCATGGCCATGAAGTCCAAGACGCGGTACAACATCCGCCTGGCCAAGCGACGGGGCGTGGAGGTGTATCTAGGGAGCACTGAGGATCTGGACCTCTTCTACGAGATCTACACCACCACCAGTGTCCGTGACGCTTTCGTCATCCGCCCCTTATCCTACTACGAGGACGCCTGGGGAACCTTCGTCAGCCAGGGGATGGCTCAGCTGTTCTTGGCCCGCTATGGGGGAGAGACCCTAGCTGGACTGATGATCTTCCATTTCGGGGATAGGGCCTGGTACATGTACGGGGCCTCGACCGACAAGTATCGCAACCTGATGCCCAATCACCTTCTACAGTGGGAGGCGATGATGTGGGCCAAGGCCCAGGGGTACGCCTTCTACGACATGTGGGGCGCGCCGGACGTGTTGAACGAGATGGATCCGATGTGGGGTGTGCACCGCTTCAAGGCGGGTTTCGGCGGAGAGTTCACCTCTTACCTGGGGGCGTATGATTTCCCAACCTCGAGGCCTCTCTACTGGCTGTATAGTGTGGTCATGCCCAGGTACCTAGATCTGCTGCGGGGCCGGCATCGCCGTACCCAGCGCCGCAGTGTGCTTGGGGAAACCCCTGGCCACAGCTAGGATACTGAGCGGGATGCCGCCTCTGCACGGATACCGACGAGTAGGTCACTGACGGTCAAGGCTGCGGACGGCCATGTCACTCTCCACCCCAAGAACACCCCCCAGCTCGCTCTGAGGACGAGGACGAACTCCCAAGTCTCTGACCACAGCGCCTATCCCTTGGAGCACAGACAATTCTATCACGCTCCGCTGGCGAGGCCAAGAGCTGATTTTGCACAGATTTTACAATAGGATAACAAGGGGCTAACGGGGCATCCCGATACTATAAGGTGAAGTGAGGCAAAACTCGGGAACTGTTAGGAGGTAAGACGACATGAACGGGAGGGTCAAGCTGATATCGAGCCTGGTACTGGTCGGGATGCTATTTGCTCTGACCGGGGCGGTCTGGGCCGAAGAACCGGCGGAACGGGGTGGCGTGCGCGGTCAGGTGGCGGCCATTGAGGGCGACGCCATATTGGTCACCACCCCATCGGGCGAGGAGTGCAGGGTCATCACAGACCAGGAAACTCGCTTCCACATCCCCGGAGTCTCAGCGCCCACGATAACCGACGTCGACGTAGGGGATTACATCGGCGCACGTGGGGAGAGGAATGAGGATGGCAATCTGCTGGCAACAGTTGTCGTCGTCGTGCCCGCGGAATACGCACACCACAGGAATATCGTTCGGGGCGAGGTTCTCGCTATCGAAGACCGCACCTTGAGGGTGCAAACGCGGCTGGGCGAAACGTTGGTGATCACCAACGAGGAGACCCGCTTCAGGATCCCCGGCATCGAGGAGCCGAGCATAGAGGATCTCGCTGTGGGCGACCCGGTATTGGCCCTGGGTCGGCCGGATGAGCCTGGGAGCCTATTGGCCCGAGTGGTGGCTGTGGTCAGTGGCCCTCAACTGCGGCGGCACACGCTGCGAGGGCTGATCACCGGCATAGACGAAAACGCCCTGAACCTCGCAACACGAGGCAGGGAGGTGCGGGTGGAGACCAGTGAGGATACCATCTTCCGCATCCCCGGCGCGGAGGACCCAGGCATCGACGACCTGAACGTGCGCGACTTGGTCGTGGTGGTGGGAACGTGGGACGCGGAGGCCGAGGTCTTCAGAGCCCGAGCACTGATCTTGATACCGAGATGGCCTTCGCATCTCCGCTTCATCCGCGGTGAGGTTACCGGCATCGAGGGTAGGACCATCGTTCTGGACGCGTTGCGGGGCGAAGTGGCGGTGCTGACCGATGGAGAGACCATCTTCCGCATCCCTGGGGAGGAAGACCCGGGCCTTGAGGACGTAGACGTGGGGGACTGGGTCGGCGCTGTGGTCACGCGGACTGAGGAAGGAAGGCTGCTAGCCAAGGTCGTGGTGGTGCGTCAGGGGAGAACCTCCCTCACGAGTGGGATTCTGGTCCCCGTAGAGGCTAGCACAGCACTGCTGGAGGCTCTCCCTTGGCAGGAGGCTGAGAACTGAGGTAGAGGGGAGATACGAAGGATAGAAGGCCGCCCTAGGGTGCAAGACAAAGCAATGAGGGGCATGGGAGAGCATCTCATGCCCCTCTGTCTATTAAGGCAATTCTATCGGCTTTGGGCCCGTTTCTCAGTTCCTCCGTTTGAAACGCGACCTGACGCCGACGTGGCCGCTGAGACCTGCCAGGCCACTTCCCAGCGGGGCGACGGTCGCTAGCTCAGGTACGAACTCCAGTTCCACCACTGGTTCCGCGGCCAGTATTGGATCACTTTCCTCTACTCGGTCCACAGCTCCAGTCCGCAGGCGATGTCTCCGCCAAAGTGATGCTGACTGACTGGCCTCGTTGTCCTTCTCACAGATTCTATGCTATAATATTAAGGTCAGGCTAGGAAACGTAGAGAGGTCCTGATAGTGCTTCCTGAAGCGGTGGGATTGACCACCGTTGATGATCTTGACATCAAGGGGATCATCGCTGCCCCCCACGCCCAAGCCCTGGAAGGGGGACTGGTGCCGCTTGCCATCAGGGGTCAAGACCACTGCTCAATGCCTGAAAGGTACCTTTCGGGCTTTTTCTTTTCCTGACCACGTGGTACGCCGATCCGGCAGCGCAGGTGTGCCACCCAACTGACGTGCTGCCTCACTGCTATGACGGACTCCAAGTAACGAGGATCATCAAGTCGTGCTAAAGCTGGTATCTAGGTTCGCAGGGGACCCGAACGAGAAGGAACTGAACCGCCTGCACCCGCTGGTAGATGAGGTTGGAGAGCTGGATTCCAGCTTCAAGGACCTGACGGATCAACAGCTACGAGACAAGACCGCGGAGTTCATTGGCCGGCTACATGCCGGGGAATCTCTAGATGATCTTCTGCCCGAAGCCTTCGCCGTCGTAAGGGAAGCTTCCAAGCGCACCACGGCCATGCGCCACTTCGACGTACAGATATTGGGTGGCATCATCCTCCATCAAGGGAAGGTGGTGGAGATGAAGACCGGTGAAGGAAAAACCTTGGTGGCCACTCTGCCTCTCTATCTGAACGGGCTGACCGGGAAGGGCGGTCATCTAGTGACAGTCAACGACTACCTAGCACGCCGTGACGTGCAATGGATGGGTCCCATCTACCACCTCTTGGGGCTGAGCGTGGGCCTTCTGCAGCAGGGCGAGGGAAACGCCTTCGTCTACGACCCAGAGCACACGCGAGGCAAGTTTCCCCGCCTCCGACCCGTCGAGCGCAAGCTGGCATATGAAGCTCACATTACCTACGGCACAAACCACGAGTTCGGCTTCGACTACCTCCGCGACAATCTGGCCTTCACCCTCGACAGGCGCATGCAGAGAGAACTCCATTACGCCATCGTTGACGAGGTGGACAACATCCTCATTGACGAGGCTCGCACACCACTGATCATCTCTGGTCCGTCCGACGAGCCTCTGGAGGAATACGGGCGTTTTGCCCGCATCGCGCGCAAGCTGCGTCCTGAGATTGACTACGAGGTCGGCGAAAAGGAGAGAACTGTCATCCTCACCGAAGCGGGCCTCGCAAAGGTGGAGACAGAGACCGGCATAGACAACATCTACGATGAAGCCAACTATCAATACGTACACTACATGGAACAGGCCCTGAGAGCGCAGGTACTATTCCACAAGGATCGTGACTACATCAAGCAGGGCCGGCGTATAGTACTGGTGGACGAGTTTACGGGGCGGCTGATGCCTGACCGGCGGCTGAGTGAAGGACTGCATCAGGCCATTGAAGCCAAGGAAGGGGCAAGGATCAGGCCGCGGATGATGACTCAGGCCACTATTACCATTCAGAACTACTTCCGCATGTATGACAAACTAGCAGGCATGACCGGCACGGCGGCCACGGAGGCTGAAGAGCTGGACAAGATCTATGGATTGGACGTGATGGTCCTCCCCACCAATGTCGAGTACGTGGCCCACAGCCCCGACTCACAGTTGGTCGAAGAGCCGCGCAAAGAAGATGGCGTCGACGTAGTGGTGTATTACGAGGAGGACGATCCCGACGAGATCCTGTTCTACAAACGAGTCGACTACCAGGACGTGATCTACAAGACTGAAAAGGCAAAGTGGGAAACCATAGTCAGTGAGATCGAGGAGCTCCATCGAACAGGACGACCGGTGCTGGTGGGCACTACGTCCGTGGAGAAGTCAGAGCGCCTGAGTGCCATGTTGAAAACGAAGCGGGTAGATCACGAAGTCCTCAACGCCAAGAACCACACCCGCGAAGCGGTCATCATCTCCCGAGCAGGTGAGCCGAAAGCGGTGACCATCGCCACCAATATGGCAGGGCGAGGTGTGGACATCAAGCTCGGCGGAGAACTGCCTGAAGAGACAATAAAGGCAGCGCACAGGTTGCTGCGTGGTCGAGGCTCAGATCCCTACCAGGCTGCCCCAGCTCAGCTCTACAGCGCCATCGCTGAAGTCGACCCCGACTATGTGCGTCGCCGGGAACAAGTGCTTGAATTGGGCGGCCTGCATGTCCTCGGCACCGAGCGGCACGAGGCACGGCGCATAGACAACCAGCTGCGAGGAAGGGCAGGTCGTCAGGGCGAACCAGGGTCTTCTCGTTTCTACCTCTCCCTTGAAGATGACCTCATGCGCCGTTTCGGCGGGCCGTCGGTGGCCAGCCTGATGGACAAACTTGGCGTTGAAGAGGACATCCCCATCGAGCACGGCATGGTAAGCAAGACCATCTCGGGAGCTCAGACCAAGGTGGAAGGCTACAACTTCGACATACGTAAGCATCTTCTGGAGTACGACGATGTCCTCAACCGTCAGCGGGAGTTGACCTATGGGCGAAGGTATCAAACCCTCACAGGCACCAACTTGGAGTCCGAACTGTGGGAGATGCTCGAAAGTGAGCTGGATAAGCGACTGGAGGAGGGATTGAGCAGAGATGGCGGAGAAGGCGCTTTACTCTCCTATCTCAACGAAATACTGCCCCTTTCCCTTGCCCCGCCCGATGCCCCCTACTCTTACCAGTTTCCATTCCTTGGTAATCTGACCTGTTTCCCCCCGTTCACCATCGCCTTCCTGGCCAGTCGGTTGGTGAGCGTGCCGCGGGAACAGATAGCAGAGACTCTGCTGGAGATCGGCGAGCAAGCCAGCGAGGCGTACCGCCACGACCTACTGGAGAGTGCCGTGGGTGGCCGGTTTGAGAGTGCTCTGGACCAGTATCGAGATGGGCTAGGCAGCTACACTGAGTTCCTCGAGAACAAGATAGATGACTATGTTGCCCTGATGGAGGAGCAAGGCCGATCTATGGCCAGCCAGGACCTGCTTCAGTATGTGCAAGGCGTCTTTCCCATCCCTCTGAGGGTGAAAGCCAGCGAATTGAGAGGCCTATCGATATCCGAAGCCACGGATGAACTTCTGACTCGCCTGGAAAACGCTTACCACCAAGAACTGTGCGAGAAGCTGATCAAGACGGTGCAGGCGCGAATCCCCGCCGCTTTGAAGCTGGAGCAGATCAAGACATCCGATATTGCCTCGGAACAAATGGAGGCGCTTCTGGCTGGTGCTCTGGCTGCCAGCAATGACGAGGCCGCGGGAAGTAGACTGGCGCGGATGGGCCAGGGAAAGGGTGGCCTGCTCGATCTACTGTTCACCGTGAACCCTTTGGCGAAGATAGACCTGCGGGCCCTCAAGAACGTGCTCACTGAAGCTGCAGCCGTCGGCTACGACCGTTGGGCGGAATCGCAGCTTGAGGAAATGAGGAAAGCCATTGCAGAGAGGGCCACCGACCTTCAGGATGCGTCTCAAGAGGGCCTGACTCGTGTCTTGCTACAGCTAGTCTATGCCGAGAGAGCGGACTTCGACCAAGCACACAAGAGGCGTGTGTCCTTCGCCCCTCGCCTGCCTCTGCATTTCCTGGTGCTCCCGCTCATCTCTGATATGGGGCGAGATGAACTGCGCGAGGTCATCTTTGAGCAGTTGGAGCGCGCTATCGTCGCCCGTGAAGAGACCTGGGGCCGCCAGGAGCTGACTCGTCTCGGAGAGCGCCGCCTCGCCGAGGTGGACGGCGATTTCCACGAAGGCCTGGCTGAGCACCTGGGAGAAGGCGTGATCCGAGGAGTCGAAGATAAGGCCATGGGAGACCTCGATGGGGAACTGTACGACCAACTTCGGGGTTACCTGGGAATGCGAGAGATGGAGGGCAGGAAACTGGCTGATCTCGAGTTCTATGACGAATTGGCCCAGCATCTTGAGGGAGAGACGCGGGCGAAACTGCGCGAGCCGAACACTGCCCTGAAGGAAGATATCGTGCTGCGGATGCAGGAATACCTCCTCACACAAGGCTACTTCGAAGATGCAGCGGTCAAGGAGACGCTGCTCTCAAAGCCCATGGTGGAGTTGGACGGGGCTCTGCGCGAAGGGATCTCCGCCCACGTCGGCCAGGATGAGTTAGGCACCCTTAAGGAGGTGCCCGTAGCTCAATGGGATCCCGAGGTTCGACACGGGATCATAGAGTACCTCCAGGCCAGGGGGCACTTTGTGAATGAAGAGAAGGTGCAGCGGTTCTTCGTCCACGAGACTCTGGGCGACGTGGGAGAGGAGATCGCTCAGGAGGCCTGTGCCTCCATCGTCAGACGCCGTTTGGAGAAGCTGGGCAACCGCACCATTGGAACGCTAAAGGGTGATCTTCAGGAAAGCGTCCTCAGCTACCTACAACAACGAGGGTTGCTTGTGGACCGGGCGACACGTCAGAGGTTCGGGGAGCAAACGCTGGCAGATCTTGACGAATCCACCTTCAACGGCTTGAGCAGCTACCTGGGGCGGCAGGAATTGGAGGCGGTGGGAAGTATCTCCGCCTTGCCGCAAGATGCTCGTCGCGACCTTCAGAGTCATCTGATGGAGAATGACTACTTCACCGACCAGAAGCTGCTCAACTCCTTTCACCAGGGGACGCTATCTGACCTAGAAGAGCACGTCTACCAAGGACTGAAAGATCATCTCCTTGGGGATTTGGACCAGGAACTCAGTCACAAACTAATCGGGGAGCTCGACGCCCACGTCCAAGAAGCCATACTTCGTTATCTCAAGGGGACAGACTACTTCGTAGATGATGACAAGGCTCGCCGGTTCGGCAGCCTTACTCTGTCCAGCCTCGACATAGGCACGGTGCACGAGTTGGAACAGGAACTGGGGGAGCAGATAGTCGCCGGGTTCGAGCGGCGCAAGTTCATGAACCTTGATCAGGAAACCAGAGAGAGCATCCTGAACTATTTGGACCTGGAAGGACTGTTCAAGAAGAGGAAGAAGAGGGAGCAATTCGTCAAGCGAAGCTTGGCCGAGATTGACATAGGAATACGTGATGGGATTGCCTACTATCTGGGCAGGAACCGTTTGGCGGAGTTCAGAGAGACGAGATTCTCCGACTTTCCTGATGACCTTCGTGACCACATCTGGAGACACTTGAGAGAGAATGGCTATTTCGTCGATAGGGAGAAAGAGGAATACCTGGAGATCGAAGAGTTCGGGAATCTCGATCCACAGTTGCGTCCGGATCTTCGTGGTGCTCTCAAGCAAGATCTCGAGGAACTCCTGGGGCAGCGCAAGGTCGTTGAGCTGCCTGCGGAAGCGCAGGCCAGCATCCAAGAGTACCTTGAGGAGCAGGAGTATTTTCTCGACCGAACTCGCCTAGCTCAGTTCGAGGCTCTCAAGGTCGAGGAAATGGAACCAGAAGTTCTCGCCACGGCCAGCCAGCACCTGGGTCAGCGAACCCTTGCCGAGATCAAGGGCCAGAAGCTCTCGGAGCTGGGAGAGGGTCTACGGCAGGATATGGAACGATACCTGGAAGGGACAGACTTCTTCTTGGATGCGGCGAAGAGAAAGAAGTTCATAGAACGCAGGGTGACGGACTTGGACGACGAGATCTTTGACGGCCTAGTGGACTCACTGGGGAGCGAGCTAGCACAGGAGAGTATGAGACGGCAGGTCGCAGAGTTTGACGAAAGCGACCGCGAATCACTGCGCGATTACTTGGACGGCGTCGGACACTTCTTGGATCAAGAGGCGCTCGCGCGATTCGAACAAGGTACGCTGGCCCAACTCAACCTAGACAAGAGGGACCACGAAGGCCTGGCCTCCTGGCTGGGGCAGAGATGGCTAGAGGACAACGTTGACCAGAGCTTCTCTGACCTTGAGGAGGGACTGCGAGGGGAGATACAGGGATATCTCCGTTCCTCCAACTACTTCTTGGATAGTGAGAAGCTTCAACGGTTCCAGGAGAGAGGCTTCTCGGATTTGACCGAACAGACCCAGACCGATCTGCTGCGAGAATTGTGGAAGAGACGAGAGGAGGCCCTTAGGGAGCAACGGCTTGCGGACCTGGATGAGGGAACACGTCATAGCGTGGAGCGCTTTCTCTCGCAAAAGGGTTTCGGCCTTGATCAGGAAGGGATGGCCCAATTCAAAGATAGCACGCTAGGGGATTTCGATGGCGAGTTGAGACAGGGCCTGGCGAGATATCTGGGACATCAACGCTTGAGCGAGATAGAAGATAGGAGGATAGCCGAGCTAGATGAGCCTGACCGATCAGATCTTCAGCATTATCTGGGAAGACAGTTGATGCACCAGATTGAGAAGAACCTAATGCTGGGCTTCGTCAGCCGGCTGTGGGTGGGCTACCTGACGGCCATTGAAGATCTAAGGCAAGGCATTGGCCTGCAAGCCTACGGACAGATGGATCCCCTCGTGGAGTACAAGCGTCGTGCCTTTGGGATGTTCGGGGAATTGAATGACAACATCCGTCGGATGGTGGTGACCAATGTCTTCCGCTATCCTCCTCAGCCGTTGAAGCTGGCTCTGGGCGGCGAGAAAGAGTAGGTCTGCTCCCAGCCGGACTGAGTGAAAAGTCTCGCTTGCAGCGCCAAGATATCGACATTTGATAGTCAACAAATCAACACGAGACTTACCGCGCATTAATGTCTTCACGGGACCCTTCGGTACGGGCAAGACGGAGGTGGCGATAAACTACGCCCTCAGCTTGTCAGGTCTTGATGAGGCGGTGACCCTGACCGACATGGATGTGGTCACCCCTTATTTTCGTTCACGAGAGATGGCCGAGCAGCTGGGAAAGAGGGGGATAGAGGTGGTGGCCCCATCAGACATCACCAAACACATTCACCTGCCGGCGATCAGCGCCCAGGTCTGGGGGACCTTGCAGCGGGAAGACGGCCTGACGGTGATAGATGTGGGAGGCGATGCCCAGGGTGCCAGGGCCATAGGACAGTTCAAGGCGTTTATCGAGCGCTCTGGCTATGTCATGTTCCTGGTGGTGAACCCGTATCGTCCCTTCAACGCCACCGTCGAGCGGATAGCTAAGACCTTGGAGGACATAGAGACCAATTCCCGCCTGAAGGCAGGAGCCTTGGTGAGTAACCCCAACCTGATCGCCGAGACCACCTTGGAGATCGTTGATGAAGGACATCGCCTCGTTGAGCAAGCTAGCGAGGAGTTGGGATTGCCAATGGCCTTTCTGTGCATGGAGGAGCGGCTCCTCAAGGAAGGCGTTGAGGGGCAGTACGCGTTGCCCATCCTGCCTTTGACGCGGCACTTTCGCCCTCCATGGGAAGAGTAGCATAGTGAGTTGCGGAGGTTAGACATAATGCCCACTATAGTGATAGATGAGGACCAGTGCAAGGGATGCCAGATGTGCACCGATGTCTGCCCGAAAGACCTGGTCAAGATGGCCGATGACTTCAACGCCAAGGGGTACTATCCCTCCAAGTTGGTGGACTCCAAGGGGGAGTGCACTGGTTGTACCCTTTGTGCATTGATGTGTCCGGACGTGGCCATCACGGTCTATCGTTAGACGACAACGGCCCAGGTGTCAGGGTTTCCCGCAGGTCGATAGGCTGACGTAGACATAGGAGAGGTGATCATGGCAAAAGTGCTAATGAAAGGGAACGAAGCCATTGCCGAGGCTGCGATTCGCGCGGGTTGCGATGCCTATTTCGGCTACCCCATCACGCCTCAGACGGAATTGCTGGAGTACATGTCCAAGAGGATGCCGGAGCTGGGCCGCGTCTTCCTTCAGGGGGAGAGCGAAGTTGCCTGCATCAACATGGTGCTAGGAGCGGCGGCCGCCGGCAGAAGGGCGATGACCTCCTCCTCCAGCCCCGGCGTGAGCCTCAAGCAGGAAGGCATCTCCTACCTGGCTGGGACCGAACTGCCCGCAGTCATCGTGAACATCATGCGGGGTGGCCCCGGCCTGGGCAACGTGCAGCCCAGCCAGGCCGACTATTTCCAGGCCACCAAGGGCGGCGGCCATGGCGACTACTTTCCCATCGCGCTGGCGCCGTCAACTGTCCAAGAAGCAATAGACTTCACAATCCTGGCCTTCGAGTTGGCCGACAAGTACAGCAACCCGGCGATGATTCTGGGAGATGGTAGCATCGGCCAGATTATGGAACCTGTCGAACTACCCGAGGTGGAGCCGAAGCCCCCTCCCAAACCTTGGGCTTTGACCGGGTGCCAGGGTCGAGAGAAGAATATCATACGGTCCATGTACCTTCTGGCAGAGCCTCTGGAGGCACGGAACATCATTCTACAGAAGAAGTATCGTGAGATCGAAGC
>Ga0114921_10001467_pt1 | contig 10833 bp, 9 predicted proteins | sample BentaG_FD_87016 | JGI IMG/M metagenome (GOLD analysis project Ga0114921, IMG submission 87016) | Deep subsurface microbial communities from South Atlantic Ocean to uncover new lineages of life (NeLLi) - Benguela_00093 metaG | ecosystem: Environmental > Aquatic > Marine > Oceanic > Sediment ...
CTCGGCAAGACACACCTGGCGGCGTTCTTCCGCCGCTCCAGCCGCCGGGCCTGGGGAGACGAACGCGCCGCCGCGGTCATCGACGCCGCCCAGATCACGCTGCGGCTGTGGGGACCCGACGGCGGCGGGCTCGACTTCGACGCGCTCGCCGCCGACATCGCCATCGAAGCCCGGCTCGCCAGCCGGGCGGTGGCGTGGCCCATCTTGCCGGGGTGATCGACGACGCGCTTCTGCCCCAGCAGGATGTGGAGCACTTCCGGACGACGCTGGCCCCCAAAGCGTTTGCCGCGTGGCACCTGCATCGGCTGACCGTTAAGGACGATCTGGACTTCTTCGTCGTGTATTCCTCCGGCACGAGCGTGCTCGGTTCACCCGGCCAGGCCAACTACGCCGCAGCCAACGCGATGCTCGACGGGCTCGTCGCCCACCGCAAGGCGCAGGGTCTGCCCGCGACCAGTCTCAACTGGGGCCCGTGGGCGCAGGGTGGCATGGCCAGCTCAGATGCTGCGCGCGCCAATCTCGGTGCCCGCGGGCTGATTCCACTGGAACCGACTGCGGCGCTGAATGCGCTCGGCGAGGTCGTCGCCCACGGGATCGGACAGGCCATCGTGCTTAAGGCGAACTGGCACCGCACCGCGAAGCTGCTGGGCGCTGCGCGCCCGCCGATCCTCGATCACGTGTTGCCGAGCGATGCCGCGGTGGCTGAGGGCGACAGCGCTCTGATCAGAAAGCTGCACGATGTCCCCGACGGCCAGCGGGGCGGTTTCATCGCCGAGCATCTCCAGCGCGAACTGCAGCAGATTCTTGGACTCGCGCAAGTGCCCTCCTCGACAAGTCGATTCCTGGAGCTCGGTATGGACTCGCTCATGGCGGTCGAGATGCGAAATCGGCTGCTCGGCCAGTTCGGCAGTGCGTACACCATCACCGCCACCGCGGTGTTCGACTACCCGACGATCGGGTTGCTCGCCGATTACCTGGCCGCCCAGACCACGGACGAGGACACCAATGCGGAAAGAGAAGGGGAGAGGAGGGCCGACGCGACCGTCGATGTTGGTCCGGCGGCGGTATGACACCGGGCGAGCAGCCGATGCTGGAGATGACGGAGGTCACCAAGACTTACCGCATCGGCGGACAGACCGTGCGGGCGCTCGACGGCATCACGATGACGTTGAAAGGCGGGGAGTTCGCCTCCGTGGTCGGACCCTCGGGGGCGGGCAAGAGCACCCTGCTGCACCTCTTGGGCGCCCTGGACAGGCCCACCTCCGGGTCGATCCGGTTTCAGGGCAAGGAGATCGGGGCTCTTGACGACGAGCGGCAGTCGGAATTCCGAAGGCAAAGCGCCGGATTCGTTTTTCAGTTTTTCAACCTCCTGCCGACGATGACGGCGTGGGAGAACGTGGCAGTGCCCAAGCTGCTCGACGGCGCCCGGATGTCGAAGGTCAAATCCCGCGCGCTGGACTTGCTGGCGTTGGTGGACGTCGCTGATCGCGCGGAGCACCGACCCTCGGAGTTGTCCGGAGGTCAAATGCAGCGCGTTGCCGTCGCCAGGGCGTTGATGATGGATCCTCCGCTGGTTCTCGCCGACGAGCCGACAGGCAACCTCGACTCCAAGACCGGCGCCGCGATCATGGCCCTGCTCACCGATATCGCCCATCAGCACGGTCGATCGGTGGTGATGGTGACGCACAATCTCGAAGCTGCATCGTCGACCGATCGCGTCATCACCTTGACCGACGGCCGTATCGGCTCGGACGTGCTGGCCGGCGGCGAACCCGCATGATCATCGACCGCATGCGGGTGTTCAACCTGCGCGAGATGATGGCGCATCCCGGCCGCTCCGCGATGTCGGTTGCGGTGGTGGTGATCTCGGCGACACTGATCGTCGCCGTACTCGGTATCGCCGGTTCGATCACGGGTTCCTCCGACCGCCTTGTCGCCGGCATCGGTGGCAATGCGAGTCTGGAGGTCTCCGGCGTCACCGACACCGGCTTCCCGGAGGCGTTGCGGGCAGACGTGGCGAGGGTGCTCGGTGTCGCCGCGGTGGTGCCGATGCTTCGGACAACCGTCGGAAAGCCCTCCGAACGTGTGGTGGTGCTCGGCGTCGACGTGAGCGTCAAGGCGATGCTGAGCGATCTGCAGCGCGCGGTGCAAGGCGAGATCGGTCCCTTGGTCACACAGCCCGGCAAGGTCGCAGTCGGATCCGGGACAGGCCATGCGGTCGGCGATTCCCTGACCCTGGGCAACGGCACGGTCACGGTCGCTGCGGTGATCTCCGGTGCCGATGCCGAACGGGTCAACGGCGGCAACTTCATCGTGGGACCGCTGCCGTTGATACAGCGGCTCATGGATCGCGTCGGCATGCTCGACTCGGTGCTGGTGATCACCGCGCCCGGCGCCGACCTCGGCCAGGTCCGGGCCGGCGTGACGGACGTCGTGGGTGGACGGGCCGTCGTCGCCGAACCGGCCTTCAGGTCCACACAATCCGGTGGGGCCGTGGCGATCATGCGCGCGCTGATGCTGTCGGCGGCATCCGGCGCTCTGGTGGTCGCGGGATTCCTGATCTTCAACGCGATGAGCATGGCGATCACGCAGCGGCGGCCGGTGATCTCGATGCTCCGCGCCATCGGGGCCAAGAAGCGGCAGATCGTGCGTGACCTGTTGATGGAGGCCGGCCTCGTGGGGCTGCTCGGCGGACTACTCGGGTCGGCGCTGGGCGTAGTCATAGGCAGGCATGCGATAGGTTCTCTGCCTGCAGCGCTGCTACAGGGGTACGAATCGCGGACCGAGTACATCCTGCCCGGCTATGCGATTCCCGTCGCCGTGGGCGCATGCATCGTCGTGAGCATCGCCGCGGCGGCGCTGGCCGCCCGGCAGGTGTACAAGGTCGAGCCGGTCGAGGCCCTGGCGCCGGTCGGCACATCCGCCGCCGACATCGTCACGCTTCCGGTGCGCGTGGTGGCGGGCGTGTTGGGCGTCGGTGTGATCGCGGCCGCGGTCGTGCTGGCATCCCGAGACCTCGGAAAGATGTCGGTGGTGGCGATCGGGCTGGTCGCGCTCGGCCAGATCGCTGTGTGCTTTGCCTTCGCTCCACCCATGGTGGCCCTAGCCGCGGCGGGCGCGAGAGCGTTCGGTGCGCCGGGCGCGCTGGCGGGCTCGACCATCGAACGGGCACCGCGCCGAGTCTGGGCGACCATGATGACGGTGTTGATCGCGGTGTCGATCACCGTGCAGAGCACCGGTTCCAACGCCAACGCCATCGACTCGACGAATGCGAGTTTCTCGTCGCTGGGCGATGTCGGGTTCGTCGTCAGCTCGTCGGGGCCCGGCGTGTTCCCGACCGCGCCGATCCTTCCGCAGGACACCGAGTCCGCGATCGCGTCGATTCCTGGAGTGGCCCACGTCGTTCCAGCTCAAATGGCGTATGCGACCCTCGGCGGCACTCGTGTGTTGATTCAGGGACTTGCGCCCGGATCGGTCGCGCCACCGTCCGGAGCGATGAGTGAGCAAGTCCGAGAACGGGTTCTGGCCGCCGACGGCGTCACGGTCTCCCGCGATATCGCCCGGGCCCTGGGACTACAGGCCGGCGACGACTTGACGCTGCCGACTCCCACCGGAGAGCGGCGCGTCCGCGTCCTGGACGTCGTGCCGTTCTTCTCACTGCTCGGCGGTGTTGTCTCGATGAGCCTGACACAACTCCGTCAATGGTTCGACCGCCCAGGGTCGACGATTCTGGCCGTCACGCTCGCCCCTGGAGTGGACGGCGCCGGTGTCGAGGCGGCGATCCGGGCCAAGGTGCCCCCGGACGTCTACGTATACCCGGGCGAAGAGGCCGCAAAGGCCGTCGGTGCATCGCTGGCTCAGGGCACGAAGCTGATCACCGTGTTGGCGTGGATTGTCGTCTTCGTCGCGGGGATTGCCTTGCTCAACACATTGATGCTCTCGGTGCTCGAGCGGCAGCGCGAGCTTGGTGTGCTGCGGGCGATGGGGGCGTCGCGGCGGTTCGCACTGCGTACCGTTCTCGCCGAGGCCTCGGGCCTCGGTGTCGTAGGTGCGGCGATCGGAGCGGTGTTCGGTACCGCGAACCAGTATCTGAGCGCATCGGCGCTGAGCCACGTGCTCAGCATCGACGTGGTGTACAAGCCGAGCCTGCTGGCCGTCGTATTCGCCTGCGCCGCGTTTGCTTTGACGCTGCTGGGCTCGATCCCACCGGCTATTCGGGCGGCGCGGCTCGACATCGTCGATGCGATCGCCGTCGACTAGAGCGTGTCTGCCAAAGAGGGCGAACTCGGCGACGAACACGTCAGCTTCATCGACACCTCTCAGCGTGAGCGCGAGGAACTGCCGCGCCCGGACCTGCCGATCACAGTCGGTGTAGATGGTGGGTATGTGTACTCGACCACGCGCGCTCGCGGCGCGACGGCTGGTTCGAGGTGATCGCCGGTAAAGCCATGCCCGACAAGGGAAAACCATCCTGCTTCGGGTTCGTGCAAACCTACGACACCAAACTCAAACGCCGCCTGTTCGAGGTCTTGAAGTCCCAGGGCATGGCGCCCAACCAGCAAATCATGTTCATCACCGACGGCGGCGAGGACATCCGGGACCTGCCGCTGTTCCTCAACCCCCAAGCCCAGCATCTACTGGACTGGTTCCACATCACCATGCGCCTGACGGTCATGACCAACACCGCCAACGGCCTGCGCTCCCCGCCACCAGCAGCAGACCCCGGCCAACCCCCACCCCCCGCAGGAGCCGACCTCGCTACCGAGGTCGGCAAGGACCTGGAGCGTCTCAAGTGGTTTCTCTGGCACGGCAACGTCTTCCGAGCCCTACAGGCCATCGAGGACCTGGCGATGCACCTCGACATCGAGGACCCCAGCCCCGAACAACGCAAGCTGGGCAAGATGGTGCGCGAGTTCGACACCTACATTCGGCCCAACACCGACCGGATCCCCAACTACGGGGAGCGTCACCGCGCCGGGGAGACCATCTCCAGCTCGTTCGTCAAATCCGATGTCAACCAAGTCATCAGCAAACGCATGGTGAAGAAACAGCAGATGCGCTGGACCCCACGGGGCGCCCACCTCCTACTTCAGATCCGCACCCGGGTCCTCAACGATCAACTCGCCGATGACTTTCACCGCTGGTACCCCAACTTCGCTCACAAAGCCCAACGGCACCCCGTGGTGGCTTCATAGCCTCCCCCAAATTGTCCCGCTCTCCAACATCAGGCCCAGCCATTCGAAGAAGCTGGTGATCTGATCCTGCAGCAGTGCAGCCACCGTGAATATCACCTGGAACAGCACGAACATCGTGGCCAGGAAGAAGAACGACCCCCACACCTGCTGCAGCAGCACCCGATCGATCCGAGCGGAGCGGCGGTCGGGAATGGGTGGCTGGTATTGGCGGCACGAAGCTATTGGCGGCACGAAGCATCGACGCGAGCGCGTCAGGCGGCCCAGGAAAAGCGCGGTGCGGACAACGCTGACTTGCCCTCGTACTCGATGCCGAATGCGCTGATGTTCGTCCGCTTCGCCTCGGCTACCCGGAATTCCGACCCGGCCGGATGGAACATCCCGACGACCCGTACGGGCTCGCCTGTCTCGACACCGAACGGCACGACGTCCTCGATATCGAAGTCCACTGCGTCGCCGATCCGCATGCTGTGGCTCAAACCTTCCTCGCGCACGTCGATCGGCAGACGCTCAAGGCCCAGATGCTCGCCGATCAGCGGCGCCAGCAATGCCATAGGCCCGCCGAGCTGTCCGCTGAACACCCCTTGCAGCTTCTCGGCTTGCTCGTCGGTGGCCTTATCGTCGAGAATCACGCCGACGCGCCAGTTGCCATCCGCCATCACCTTTGGCGTGTCGGCGATAAGCGCCACAACGAGCCCGCCCACGTCGGTGCCCTCCACGTCGCCCTTGGTGATGTTGAAGACGAGCGCGACGCGGCACCTGTCGTAGTCAGGACCGTTGGACGGCGCCGACGCGATGGGCCGCGCACGCGACCGCTGCGTCGCGGGCCGCACTGGCTTCATCCTCGGTCAGCGTACGATCCGGCGCGCGGAACCGCATTGCGAACGTGAACGATTTATGGTTCTCGCCGATCTGCGGGCCGGTGTACACGTCGAACAGCTGGACATCCTCCAACAGGTCGCCTGCACCGTCGCGGACGGCGTCCACGACGGCGGCTGCAGCAACGTTGCCTTCGACGATCAAGCTGACGTCCTGGAACACCGCAGGGAATGGCGACACCCTGGGCGCCGGAAGGGTGTCGTCGACACCGATGACATCGAGATCCAGCTCCACCGCGCAGGTGCCCTTCGGCAGCTCGGCCCGTTCGATGACCGCGGGGTGCAGCTGTCCGGCGTGGCCGACCACCCTCGCCGGGCGTTCCGGGCCGATGCCATCAACCACGACTTCCGCGCAGCGCCCCGGATGCCAGGGCAGGTGCTGTACCGTCCGCAAGCGCACCTGAATTCCGCTGGCGCGGGCTATGATCCGCACCGCCTCGAAGGCGTCAGCCGCCTCCACCGGTCTGCCGCCGCCCCAGGGGCCGCGGGGTTCGCACAATCCCGTCAGCACCGCAGCGACGTGCTGGGGTTGCCGCGGCAGTGACAGATCGAGCGCGACGATCTCCTCATCGGTGGGACGTCGATCGACCGGAATAAGTTCGATCGTGCGGGTCTGCTCAGTCGGTTGCACTACCTGTTCGATCGCGAACAGTGCGATATCGGTGATTCCACGGGATACATTGCGCGCCAACGCTTCTAATAGGCCGGGTAGCAGCGTGGTGGCCAGGTGCGGACGGTCGGACTCCAGCGGGTTGAGCAGCTGCATGGTGATCCGCCGCGGGTCGTCGGCGGGCAGTCCCCAGGCGTCGAACACCCCGGCGGGCAGGAAGGGGGTCGGCAGGATTTCGACATAGCCTGACAACGCCAGCGACTTGCCGATTGCGCGGCGGCGTTTCTGGGTGGCGGTGAGTCCCCTGCCGGCCGGCGCCGACGGCAACACGGACGGGATGATCTCCAGGCTCTCCAGCCGCAGCACCTCCTCGACCAGGTCGGCGGGCTGCAGCAGGTCGGGACGCCAACTGGGCGGCGTCACCGTCAGGGTGTCGCCATCGGCTACCACCGCGGCGCCGACTTGGGTGAGCCGGCGAACGGTGGTGCCGCCCGGATACTGCACACCGGCGGTGCGGTCCGGCAGATCAGCCGCCATCGGGATCGCGGGCAGCGCCCAGTCGTCCCGCGCCCGGTCGCCTCGCCAATCAGTCAGCTTTGGCTCGACGGCACCCCCGGCGATGTCGGCCAGCAGCGCAGCGCAGCGGTCCAGCGCCGCAACCGAAATGGCCGGATCGACGGCACGCTCGTAGCGGCGGGCCGCCTCGCTGGGCAGGTGCAACCGCCGCTGGGTGCGGGATACCGCGGCCGGATCCCACACCGCAGCCTCGAGCAGCACGTCGGTGGAGTCGTCGCGCATCTCGGTGCTGCCCGACCCCATCACGCCGCCAATGGCTGCCGTCGCCACGTCGTCGACAATGAGTACGTCAGCCGGATCGAGTCGGCGTTCGATGTCGTCGAGGGTGACGACGGTCTCGCCCGGCCGGGCGAACCGCACGTCGAACGCGCCGGTGATCCGGTCGCGGTCATGGGCGTGCATCGGGTGGCCCAGTTCCAGCATCACGTAGTTGGTGACGTCGACGGCCGGTGAGATCGCCCGGATACCACACAACATCAGCCGCCGCTGCAGCCACCACGGCGAGACCGCGGCGGGGTCGATTCCGGTGACGGGCCGCAGCGCGAACCGGCTGACCCCGGTCCCGGGCGCCACAGCGAGCGGCCAAGCCTCGCCCTCCACGGGCAACGCCGCCACCTTGGCCGGATCAGCGAACTCGAGGTCGTAGGCGCAGGCCACTTCTCGGGCCAGGCCGCGCACCGACATGCCGTAGCCGCGGTCGGGGGTTATCGCCAGGTGGAAGACCGTATCGTCGAGTCCGAGTACCTTCGCGCCGTCCGCGCCGGGTTCGGCGGTGCCCGGTGGCAGCACCAAGATGCCGGAATGGTCTGTACCCAAATGTAATTCGGCCGCTGAACAGATCATCCCGTCTGAGGTTCGGCCGTATGTGTTCCGCGTGGTGATAGTGAAGTCATCGGGCAGGGTGGTACCGGGCAGCGCCACCACCACCAGGTCGCCGACCTCGAAGTTAGTTGCCCCACAAACGATGTCGCGCGGCTCGCTCTCGCCAACGTCGACCCGGCAGGCCCGGATCGGCTTCTTGAACTCGGTGAGCTCTTCGATTTCGGCCACCCGGCCCACGGTCAACGGGCCGCTGACCGGGCCAAGTTCGATCACGGTCTCGATCTCGTGGCCGATCCTGGTCAATGCCTGCGCCAGGTCGTCGGGTGGCACATCCCAACCTGGCGCTCCTGTCGGTGCGGCATTCACGACTTCCCGCAGCCAGCTGTAGGGAACCCGCATCAGGCCCCGACCCCGAACGGAAGCGAGAACCGGACATCGCCCTCGACCATGTCGCGCATGTCGGGAATGCCGTTGCGGAACTGCAGGGTGCGTTCCAGCCCCATGCCGAACGCGAACCCGGAGTATTCGCTCGCGTCGATTCCGGCCGCCCGCAACACATTCGGATTCACCATGCCGCAACCGCCCCATTCGACCCAGCCGGCGCCGCCCTTCTTGTTCTCGAACCACACGTCGACCTCGGCCGAGGGCTCGGTGAACGGGAAGAAGTGCGGGCGCATCCGGGTGCGGCCTTGGCGCCCGAACTCCGAGCGCGCGAAGGCGTCCAGCGTGCCGCGCAGATGCGCCATGGTTAGGCCGCGATCCACCGCCAACCCCTCTACCTGGTGGAAGACGGGCGTATGGGTGGCGTCGAGCTCGTCGGTGCGGAAGGTGCGACCGATGGAGATGATGTAGACCGGCAGCTCCCGTTCAAGCAAGGCTCGCACCTGCACGGGCGAGGTATGGGTGCGCAGCAGCTGACGCGACCCGTCAGGGGCGACGTGGAAGGTGTCCTGCATGCTGCGGGCCGGGTGATCCGGGAGGAAGTTCAGGGCGTCGAAGTTGAACTGTTCGGTCTCGACTTCGGGTCCCTCGGCCAACTCCCACCCCATCGCGACGAAGGTGTCGGCGATGTGCTCAGCCAGAATCGTGATCGGGTGACGGGCGCCCCGAGGCTGACGGGTCGACGGCAGCGTCACGTCGATGCGCTCGGCGACCAGCACCGCGGCGTCGCGTTCGGCGCGCAGTTTCGCCAGTCGCTCGTCGTAGCATCCCTGGGCTTCACCGCGTGCGGTGTTGACCCGGCGACCGGCGTCGGCACGGTCCGACTTGGGCAGAGTCGCCAACGCTCGCCTGGCCAGCGCCAGCGGCGAGCGATCACCGAGGTGCTCGGTCCTGGCGTGCGCCAGCGCGTCGAGGTCCGCAGTGAGTGTGAAGGCGTGCCGAGCCGCGCCGACCGCAGCGATCAGCGACGTTTCAGACAGATCGACGGGATCATCACCCACGCTGCGAGAGTCTCCTTGCTCACTGATCTCCCCCGGAAGGGTTGTTCGCGGCACGGGTGTGACGCAAGTGCCGATCATAAGTGATCGGGTGCCGGGCCTATGCCTGCGGATTGTCCTGTTCTGGCTCGTCCGCGCCTGGGGGCTCCTTGCGAGACTTCAGCCGATACATCGTCAGGCCCGCGGGCACACCGGTGGGTTTACCGGCAAACACCTGCCGACGTACGCATTTAGCGGTGACCCCAAGTGCTTCCAGTTCTGCGTCTGGAATCCGGTCCAGCGTCGCTCCCGAAACGATGACACCACCGTTGGTGGCGCGTTCCATCACCCTGGCGGCGATGTTGACGTCGACTCCTAGCCAGTCGCTCGCCATCCGTTGGGGGTGGCCGGTATGGATTCCGACCCGCATGCGTGGCGTATACTCGTCCACTTCAACCGATTTCACCGCGTGATATGCTACCAGCGCCGCACATAGCGCGACGAGCGGATCGCCGAACGCCGACATGGTTCCATCGCCCATCCGTTTGACGACGTGGCCACCTGCATCGAGTATCGGCGGTTCGACGGCCTGCGAAACACGCCGCAGCAACTTGAGGGTGGCGTCGTCGCCCGCCTCCAGGGACCAGGTCGAGAAGCCGACAAGGTCGGTGAAGATCAACGTCACCTCGGGATGTGCTGGGCGCCGTTGAACCCGCTCTCGTAGCGCTTGCCACACTTGCAGCACACCCAGGCTGGCCTCGCGGGAGGCAACATGGCGCTCTCCGATCAGCCGGTCGGCGGCACGTGCCGCGGCGCGCGGGCCGCCGACGCCCGCTGTAGACAGCGGATCGCCGAACTCGGGGTCACCGGGCAGCGCGCGGCGCGCCCGCCGGATCAGGGCGATCACCCTCGGGCTGTGGTTGATGTTATGCAGCCAGCCCGCAACCCCAGGCCTCGGCACGGGCGCATCCTGCCCGAACGGATCCGGCCCGGCGGGTAGGTTTTCCCGTTCCCCCGAACTGTGATCGAAGGGCTCCATTTCTACTTACGCCAGCGTAGGTGGTGCTTCGAGCGCCGGATAGTATCATCGGACGCCGGGCGCGTCCAGCAGACTGGCGCCAAACGAATATCCGCGGTTCAAGTAGTGTTTTTGGCGGCTATGCGGTTGCGCTAGAGCTTGCTCACAACCTTGCTCGCGAAGGCCGCGATCGAGTTGGCGACCAGGTGCGGATCATCGCACATCGGGAAGTGGTTGCCGCGACGCACCGTGCACTGCTGCGCCGCCGGGAACAGGGATTTCCACTGCGGCTGGAAATGCAGCGGGTCATTCCGTTCGC
>Ga0114921_10001468_pt1 | contig 10830 bp, 10 predicted proteins | sample BentaG_FD_87016 | JGI IMG/M metagenome (GOLD analysis project Ga0114921, IMG submission 87016) | Deep subsurface microbial communities from South Atlantic Ocean to uncover new lineages of life (NeLLi) - Benguela_00093 metaG | ecosystem: Environmental > Aquatic > Marine > Oceanic > Sediment ...
CCCATGTCGTCAGATCGGCTCGCCCGAAGGGTAAAAAATGTCGACTTATATTAACCAATAAATCGTGGGGGAAAGTGTGGATCTTAGTTTCGCCAATAATCATCGTCAGAGCTCATTTTATTAAAAATAAAATAAGGTGTCGACAGATTTTATGAATAATTCAGGTTATTTAAAATGATTATAATATCAACCATTTTTTTGCAAGACTAAAAATTGTACAATTTCAAATTTTAACTAACAAAAATTTATTATTTGGCTTTATCCCAAAGTTGCGCGCTAAAATGATATATATTTCGGAAAAAAGGAGAAAAATTGTATACGTTGGAAAAGTTATCTTTTTTATATATGCAGCTTTCGAATTCTTTTCTGGCTCTATCCAATTAATAAAAGAAGAGTCTTGATAAGAAATACAAATCCTGTAATACTTTTTACGTGAGTAAAAAAAGTTTCCTTATAAAAATTGGAAAAAGAACAATCACATGAATGTTAAAAATAAGAGTAAGATTTTAGATGTTAAAAAGGAGGCTTTAGAAGCGGAAAAGAGAATCAGACAATATATCAGAGAAACTCCTGTTGAATACTCTCCCTATCTCAGTAATTCGGGAAATTGCAGGGCCTATCTCAAGCTGGAAAACATTCAGTTAACAGGCTCGTGCAAGCTGCGGGGGGCTATGAATAAGATGCTCTCCTTGAGCAAAAAAGAGAGGGAAAAAGGTACTGTTACTGTCTCCTCTGGAAACCACGCTGTAGCCTTTGCTTATCTGCTCAAAACATTAGGCTCTAAAGGAACCATTTACTTGCCAGAAAATGTATCTCAAGCAAAAATTGAATCCCTTCGTTATTACGAGGCAGATATAAAACTCTATGGGAAGGACTTTATCCAAACAGAGGCTTTTGCCCAGGATACAGCAAAAAAAGACAACCAGATATTCATCTCTTCTTATAATGACTCCAAGATTATCGGTGGTCAGGCAACAGTCGGAATTGAATTGGCAAGGCAGATCAAAAAAATAGGTGCTGTGTTAGTTCCTATCGGGGGGGGCGGGCTTATCTCTGGAATAGCAGGCTATTTAAAATCCATTGACGAAAACATCGAAATCATCGGATGTCAGCCTGAAAACTCTCCTGTTATGTTTGAGTCCATTAAAGCCGGGAAAATTATAGAAGTAGAATTCAAACCAACAATCTCTGATGGAACAGCTGGCGGAATCGAAAACAGGGCTATTACCTTTGATATTTGTAAGAATTATGTTGATGATTATATTCTTGTATCAGAAGAGGAAATCAAAAATGCAATGAAACTGATTTTAGAAAGACATTCCCTGCTCATCGAGGGTGCTGCAGCCCTATCAGTGGCTTCTTTTATCAAGGCGAAGGATAGGTTCGAAAATAAAAATGTTGTTTTGATCATAAGCGGCGCCAGAGTGAGCCTTGATATATTGAGAGAAATTGTGTGTAAAGGAGAATAAGAGGATGGGGAAAATTTTTTATCTTAACCAGATTAAGGATGTCTTAAAAGATATCGATCCTCTTCAAGTTATTGAAGAAGGATTTGTAGCTTATTCTCAGGGAAAAGTGATTGTTCCTCCGGTCGGAGAGCTCATTTTTAAAGATCCCCCTGGAGATGTTCATATAAAATATGGCTATATAGTCGATGATGAATATTATGTTATAAAAGTGGCTTCAGGATTTTACGAAAATCGCAAATTTAATCTCCCGACTAACGCTGGACTTATGCTGATGTTCAAGCAGAAAACAGGAGAGCTCGCCTGTATCTTGCTTGACGAAGGGCATCTCACCAATGTGCGCACAGCAGCAGCAGGAGCTGTTGTTGCCAAGTATTTAGCTCCAAAAAATGTTCAATGCATCGGTATCTTTGGAGCAGGCACCCAGGGGAGGATGCAGTTGGAATACCTGAAATCCATTGTCAACTGTAAAGAAGTTATTGTATGGGGAATAAGCCAAGAAGAGCTAGATGGGTATAAAGAAGATATGGAACCGCTTGGTTTTAGCCTTCAAACCACTCTGGACGCTAAGCACATTGCTTCAAGCTGTAACCTCATCGTGACTGCGACCCCTTCAACTTCTCCGCTGTTGTCAGCAGAACAGATACGGAAAGGAACTCATATAACTGCCATGGGTGCTGATACCCCAGAAAAAAACGAATTAGACTCCAGAATTCTCCAAAAAGCAGATATTGTTATTGCCGACAGTATCAGTCAGTGCCTTGTGCGCGGAGAAATTCATCAGGCCCTAAAAGCAGGCGTGATAAGAGAGGAAAATCTTGTTGAATTGGGGAAGGTGATAGCCAAAAAAGAATTGCAGCGCTCATCTGATGACCAGATTACTGTAGCAGATCTGACAGGTGTTGCCGTTCAGGATATTCAAATCTCCAAAGCTGTTTATGAAGCCTTACTTTCTCAATAGAGAAAAATATAAATAAATAATTTTAGTTTATTGCCCTGGTTTTATTGTTTTTCTTTTTCTTCCTTTTTTTCTTTGGGGCGCTCACACTTCCATTCTATTCCTTTTATGTGCTTTTGCATCCAGGCAATTTCCTCTACCATTCTTATCCGCTGGTGACGAGGTTCTCTAAACCCGTGAGGCTCTCTGGGAAATCTAAGGAAACGGACCGGTTTTCCCATCTCATAGAGATAGGTAAAATAATTCATGCTCTGGGCAATGCGGCAGGTTATATCCCGCTCACCATGAAAAAGGATAACCGGTGTTTTAACCTTCTTTATATAGGTAAGAGAGGACATTTCTCTGTATTTTTCGTAGTTATCCCAAGGGGTTCCTCCGATATACCAGAGCCTGACATCATAGTTAAAGCCTATACCGTATTCTGATATCCAGTCTGAGACCATCGCTCCCAAAGCTGCGGCTTTAAACCGATCTGTTTTGGTCAGAGTCCAGCCACCGAGAATCCCTCCATAGCTCCAGCCCCGAACACCAAGCTTCTCTGAGTCGGCAATTCCTTGTTTTATCACCTCATCCACTCCGCTCATCAGATCCCAGTAGTCACCCCCACCGATATCGTTGGTGTTCCCTCTGAGGAACTCATCATCATAGGCTTCACTCCCGCGCACATTAGGGCAGAGAGAAGCATAGCTTAAACTGGCATAGATATGATAGCTGGCACTAAATCTATTGGTAAAAACGCCAGCAGGGCCGCCATGGATATTAAGGATAAGAGGCAGCTTTTTATCAGCTTTGAAATCTTGGGGTAAATAAAGAAGTCCTTCAATCGAAAGTCCATCCTTACTTTTCCATTTGATCATCCTCATCGTGGCTAAAGCTCTTTCTTTAATCCAGGGATTGACATTTGTTAGCTTTTTTTCTTGGAAAGGAGAAAGCTCTATTATCCAGAGATCAGGAGAGGTTTTATAATCTGAGTAGGAACAGGCAGCCTTCTTACCATCAGCCGAAAGAGAAAAAAAACTAAGAATGCCTTCTTTATCAGTCAATTGCTCGATCTCTCCTGTGTTCACATCAAGTCTGAAAATATTGCCTTTTGTTCGAATGACTCCGTTAAAAATGATAGAGTTTCCATCAGGAGCCCATCTGTATCTTTGAATATTTCCCTTGAATTGTTTTGAGGCCAGCCGATACTTTTTGGTTTTAACCTCCATTATCCAAATTTTAGAAGAGGCCAGCTTCCATTCTTTGTCGTCGGGCGCCATATAAGCTATTCTCTTGCTCTCCGGTGCCCACAAAGGATTTCTTTCAGGCGCCTTATTATCGGTCAGCTTGGTTATCTTCCCCTCAGCAAGAGTCACCATCGCAATCTCACTGAGATTTGGGTTGTTCCTCGCATTCTCGTTTCGATAAGTATAAGTAATTTGTTTGCCATCAAGAGAGATATCAAATCCACTAACTACCATTTTCTCCTTTGTGATTTGTCTTTCTTTTTTTGATTTCAAGCAGAAATGCCAAAGGTTTGACCAGCTGCCCCTTTTATACTGTCCGTTTGGTCCTTCATAAACATAAACGACATCCTCTCCTTTCTTTTCTTTCTCCTTTTCCTCTTTGTTCTTGATGTTATTTGCCGAAAAGATGAGATGTTTGCTATCCGGATACCATTTGAAAGAAGAAACAGCAGATTTATGATCAGTGAGTTGCATTGCTTCGCCACCAGAAGTTCTCATCAGCCATATCTGACGTTTTTCTCCTTTCCCTCTGAGAAATGCCAAATATTTTCCATCGGGAGACCATCGAGGAGAAGAGTCCCCTTCGCTTTGAGTGAATTTATAGGCTTCTCCTGCATCTGTAGGAACTATCCATAAATATCTTTTTCGCTTATTGTCCTCCCATTTAAGCTCAGTTTTGGTAAATACAATCCGGCCTCCATCAGGAGACATCTGAGGGTTTGAAATACTGACCATGTTGATGGCATCGTCGACTGTAAAAGGTTTTTTTTCGACTTTCCCGAAAGCAAAACAGAATAAAACCAGGGTGAAGACAATACAAGTAATAAGTTTGTTTTTCATGACTCACTCCTTTCTCGTAATTTTTTTGAATTCATTGAGGCACCTTCCAGTTTATTAAGAGAAAATTTCGTACTGAATGACAAAAAAGAAAGGCAATAAGACAAATTTTCTTTTATCCCTGTACTTTCAGTTTTAACCTTTTCACTCTTTGCTTTTCACTGTTAATTTTTAGGAATTTGGTTTTTCTACTGGCTACGATTTACTCTTGTTTCTCTCTAATTTTCATCAGCTGGTAATCTCAATCACTTATATCATAGGGAAATAACATGGTCAATCATATCCACTCCCTTTTCTCCTCAGCCCTCATGGAGAGCAATGATTGGGCTTGCAGAAGAGACGGTCTTTCCGCTTTTAGGGTCTATATGGCAAATCGAGAAAATTCCATCCTTTCAGGAATTGAAGAGTTAATTGACTTTAAATAAAAGAATTGTGAAAATGGGATTAACTTTTAAGCAGGAAAATTTAAATATTAGGAGGAGATATGAAATTAAGAGTTATTCCTCTTGGATTTACTTTGGCGATCGTATGGAGTTTGGCAACTTTCCTTACAGGCATTGCCAATCTCATCTGGAGCAGCTATGGTGTTGCCTTTTTAGAGTTCCTTGATTCCATTTATCCAGGCTACCATAGTGGCCAAGGGGGTATTGGAGGGGTAATAGTTGCGACCCTGTATGCAGCTGTAGATGGATTTGTTGTAGGTGCAGTATTTGCCTGGTTGTATAATCTCTGTGGTAAATGTATTAAAGGAGGAAAGGAGTAAGTTTCCCGTTATATTTATTAGCCTGAATTGTTCATAAAATCTGTCGACACCATATTTTATTTTCAATAAAATGAGCTCTTGACGATGATTATTGGCGAAACTAAGATCCACCCTTTGCTCCACGATTTATTGGTTAATATAAGTCGACATTTTTTACCCTTGGCGAGACGATCTGACGACATGGGCTATGATAAAATTGTCATCGCGGGCAGAGCGTGGCGATCTTATAATCTCCCTATAGCAAGAGATTGCCGTGTCGCTTCGCTCCTCGCAAAGACGTCTGCTTCGTTGCTTTGGTCTGCCTCCTTTTGACCTTAAGCGTATCTTATTCTGAATCAGACTTTGATCATGTCAAATCAGAACTCATGGGAACTTGGCAATGCCAGTATAAAATCATCAGCTCATTTACAGACATAATCACAATAACTGAAGTGAGGAAAAATGGAAAAGTTTCTGGTCTTGATGAATGGGGAAACCCTTTACACGGATGGGCAAAAAATGATCTTGTTTTTATAACAGAAGTTGAAGCAGATTTGTTTCACAATTCCTGGTTTTTTGCTTTTAAAGGCAAAAAATTCGGACAACATATGAGCATGTATTCTTATGCATCTGATTTCACCGCTGACTGGGAAAAAATGAAGGTAAAAAAAATCTCTGAAAAAGAGATTATGTCTTCTCTCTATCCTACTCGTGAAGCTTCGGATTTTGCCAAACTCCAAGAGGCAAGGCAAGCCAGGTTAAAAACAAAGATTGAAAGGTGAAATCTCTACAGAAAAGGAATGGAGAATTTTAAAAGAGTCCCTCACCATAACTTGACAATCCTTTGACTAATCTATACATAATTAATTTTAAAAATATTCCAGGAAAGAATTGCCATGCGCGCAGCCATCTATTACAGCCATAAAGATATCAGAATAGAGGAAATTCCTGTTCCCAAAATTGGTTCTGGGGAGTTGTTGATGCGGGTCGAAGCCAGTGGTATATGCGGCAGCGATGTGATGGACTGGTATCGCCTGAAAAAAGCTCCTCTTGTTTTGGGCCACGAAGTTGGCGGACAAGTAGTCGAGGTAGGCGATGGAGTCCAAGAATTTAAGGAAGGTGACCGCATTGTCGCTTCTCATCATGTTCCCTGTAATACCTGTTATTACTGTCTCACAGGGCATCATACTGCCTGCAACACTTTACGGGCTACTAATTTTGACCCAGGAGGTTTTGCGGAATTCCTGAGGCTTCCTGCCATTAATGTCGACCGCGGAGTTTTTTTGCTTCCAGATGGAATTTCCTACGAAGAAGCCACCTTTCATGAGCCTTTGGGCTGTGTTATTCGCGCCCTGAGGATTGTCAAACTTAAACCAGGCCAGAGTGTATTGGTCTTTGGGAGCGGAATTGCAGGCTTGCTGAATATCCATCTTTCCCGGGCCTTAGGAGCAGGGAAGATACTGGCTGTAGAGCCTGTTCCTTTTCGTCTGGAGGCAGCCAAAAGATTTGGAGCTGATGAAGTGATAAAACCCTCAGAAGATGTTGAAGATTGTTTGCGTCAAATGAACGAAGGAAGGTTGGCTGACCTTGTTCTTGTCTGCACCGGGGCAAAGGAGGCTATTTCCAAGGCTTTTGAATCAGTGGAAAGGGGAGGTACGGTTCTTCTCTTTGCTCCTACTGACCCCGATGTAAGTGTTTCTTTTTCAGTAAACGAGCTTTTTTTTCGCAATGACATCACCCTCACCACATCTTACGGGGCGAGTCCCTATGACTCCTGGCTGGCTCTGCAACTTATCCAGACTCCATCCGTAAAAGTCAAAGAGATGATTACCCATCGCTTGAGTCTGGAAGAGATTGCCCTTGGTTTTCAGATAGTGGCTGAGGCTCAGGATTCTTTAAAGGTTATCATAGAGCCTCAGAAATGAACCGCTTAGAGCAAATCAATAGGGAGGAGGATTTTAATGGATTGGGGAATAAAAAATCGTTTAGCCCAAATTATTAAGCCCGACACAGGCCATACAGTTATGCTGGCTGTTGATCATGGATATTTTTTAGGTCCAACAAGTAAATTAGAGAATGCAGGCGAAACAATCGAACCTCTTCAGCCTTATGCTGATGCTTTGATGCTGACTAGAGGAATTCTTCGCAGCTGCGTCGATGCCCAGACATCAACTCCTATAGTTCTCAGGGTTTCAGGGGGAACAAGTATCATCGGAAAAGACCTCTCTAACGAAGGAATCACCACTTCTATGGAGGAAGCAGTGCGTTTGAATGTGGCTGCGGTAGCTCTTTCCATTTTTGTGGGCACGGATCATGAGCATCAAACTCTGGCTAATCTATCCACCCTTGTAGATATCGGCAATGATTACGGCATTCCTGTGCTGGCTGTTACGGCAGTGGGTAAAGAATTAGGAAAAAGAGATGTTCGTTTCCTTTCTCTCTCCTGTCGCATAGCCGCTGAAATTGGAGCGAGTTTTGTGAAAACTTATTACTGCGATGAATTCGAAAAAGTTGTGGAAAGCTGTCCTGTTCCTGTTGTCATTGCCGGTGGGCCCAAATTGGAGACAGAGCTCGATGCCTTAAAGCTTGCCTATGATGCAATTCATAAAGGAGCTACCGGAGTAGATATGGGAAGGAATATCTGGCAATCTGAGCACTCAGTGGCAATGATTAAAGCTGTCAGAGCAGTTGTTCATGAAAAGGCTTCTCCTGAAGAAGCCCTGGAAATATTCAAAAAAAACAAAACCTAAGCATTGTCCTGAAAGAACATGTGAATTCAGCCGGGTGCATAGGGCAAAGAGCAAAATGCTTGTAAGGGGAATTCCCTGACTGAGTGCGTTGTTTAGCCTCATAAATGCCATTCTTTTGGAAGTTGATAAAGAAGACAAGCCCAAGTATAATTGAACTCCAAGAAGAGAAAACCAATGAAGATTGCTCTTATCCAACAACATGCAAAAAAGGATTACGGAGAAAATCTTCAGCGGGGAATTGAGGCTTTTCATCAGGCAGCCCAGGGAGGAGCTGAATTAATCGCCTATGCAGAGCTGGCTTTTTCTCGGTTTCTGCCCCAGATTCCTGCCACACCAGAATTTTTAGCAAAGTCAGAACCAATCCCAGGCCCAACTACAGAAAAATTTTCCGAACTAGCCAAAAAATATGGAGTTGTTGTTGTCTTGAATCTTTTTGAAAGAGATGGAGAAAGAACTTATGATACATCTCCAGTTATTGATGCTGACGGAGGTCTTCTTGGCAAGACGCGAATGTTCCATATCATGGAAGGCCCTGGATTTCATGAGAAAGGTTATTACACTCCTGGGGAACTTCAAAACTTTGTTTACAAAACTAAAGTTGGACGAGTTGGTGTAGCTATCTGTTATGACCGCCATTTCCCGGAATACATGCGTGCCTTGGGACTCGAAGGAGCTGAAATGGTCATCGTTCCTCAAGCTGGAGCTTTGGGAGAGTGGGCTGAGGGCATATTTGAAGGAGAGCTTCAAGTAGCTGCTTTTCAGAATGGATATTATGCCGCCCTTGTCAATCGAGTTGGAAAAGAAGATATTGTTCATTTCGCTGGTGAATCATTTGTTGTTAATCACCAAGGTCAAGTTATTGCCCGTGCTCCCCAAGGAAAAGACTATATTCTTTACGCAGAATGTGACTTTCAGAAGATTCATGAAGCTCCAGCAAAAAAACACTTTCTTCGGGATAGACGCCCTGGATTCTATCACTTTTTTAACTCGCTGGATAAGAACAAAACTAAATAAACGGAAAAAACGGGATAAAGGAGATAACCGAAATAAAAGAGGCTGAATATGAAAAATTGGTTTGTTGTTAACACCAAGCCTAAAAAAGAATTTCATGTTGAGAAATTATTCACTGAAGGAGGCTTTCCGATTTATAACCCTAAGTACTTACATGAAAAAAGAATAAAGCCCTTTTTCCCTGGTTATGAATTTATCCTTTTTGACTTTCCCTCTCATTACCAGCTCGTTCGCTACACAAGGGGCGTAAAAAGAGTGATAGGAAACCGAGAAGGACCAATCCCTGTACCTGAGAGTGTTATTCTTGAAATTAAATCCAGGGAAATTAACGGCTTAATCGAGCTTCAAAAGTATGGTGCGGAACCTGAATTGGGCGATGAGATTGAGGTAGTGGAAGGTCCTCTTAAGGGATTAAAAGGTGTATTCAAAAAAGAAATCAGTGATAAAGATAGAGTGATGATTCTCTTAAACTATGTCTCCTATCAGGGTCAGCTTTTGATAGAAAAGAAGAAATTAAAAAAGGTTTTAAAATAAAAAAATAGCAAAAGGAAAAAGATGGATATTCCTTTCCTGGATTTAAAGGCGCAATATCAGAGCATTCAAAAGGAGATTAACCAAAAAGTTATAGAGGTCATCTCATCTCAAAAATTTATCTTAGGTCCTGAGGTTGAAAGTCTTGAGAAAGAGGTGGCTTTCTACAGCGATGTAAAATTTGCTACGGGAGTTTCCTCCGGGTCTGATGCCTTGATTATTTCTCTCATGGCCCTGGAAATAGGGGAAGGAGATGTAGTCATTACCACACCTTTCACTTTTTTTGCCACAGCGGGAGCTATTGCCAGGGTCAAAGCTGTGCCTCTATTTTGTGATATAGATGATCGAAGCTTTAACATCTCTCCTTTCAGGTTAGAAGAAGTGCTCCAGGCTCTGATAGATAGAGGAGGAAATTCTAAAATTAAAGCTATCATTCCCGTCCATCTTTATGGACAGTGTGCGGATATGAATCCGATTTTAGCTCTGGCAAAAAAATACAATTTATTCGTAATCGAAGATGCAGCCCAAGCTATTGGAGCTGAGTATCCAACAGAAAGCGGAATAAAAAAAGCTGGTTCTATGGGCGCAACCGGGATTCTGTCATTTTTTCCCTCAAAAAATTTGGGTGGATACGGCGACGGCGGAATGGTTCTGACAAATGATGAAGAGATGTTTAATAAATTAAGATTTCTAAGGGTTCACGGATCGAAAAGAAAATATATTTATGAGATTATTGGAGGCAATTTTCGCCTTGATGCTATCCAGGCTGCCGTTCTCAGGGTCAAATTCAGGTATTTGGAGAATTGGCAGAAAAGGAGAAGGGAAAAAGCTGACTACTATGATAGAAAATTCGAGGAAGCAGGCCTGGTGGAAGAAGGATTAGTGATATTGCCAGAACCCCTGTATAAGAATAAGGGAGCTCAAAATTTTCACGTCTACCATCAGTACGTCATAAGAGCTAAAAAAAGAGATGAATTAAAAAAGTTTTTAGAAGAAAAAAAAGTGGCTACAGCTATCTATTATCCTTTGTCCCTCCACCTCCAGAAATGTTTTTCCTATCTTAATCACAAAGAGGGAGATTTTCCTGAGTCTGAGAAGGCCTCCCGAGAAGTCCTTGCTCTTCCTATTTATCCTGAACTATCGCCTGAACAACAAGATTTCATTATCTCTTCGATTCATGATTTTTATAATAGATGACCCTTTCTCTAATTTTTGATTTCAACTCCTCCAAAAATTGCTGTGGCTTTAATGTAGAGCTTAGGGCTGGGTTCAGCTTGAGAAATCGATTTCCGTTTATCTTCAATTCCCC
>Ga0114921_10001469_pt1 | contig 10830 bp, 7 predicted proteins | sample BentaG_FD_87016 | JGI IMG/M metagenome (GOLD analysis project Ga0114921, IMG submission 87016) | Deep subsurface microbial communities from South Atlantic Ocean to uncover new lineages of life (NeLLi) - Benguela_00093 metaG | ecosystem: Environmental > Aquatic > Marine > Oceanic > Sediment ...
ATGATCGTAGTCTTGAAGGAGCTCTGGCCGAACTTCACCCGCTTCGCCGCTCGTTGCACAGATGAGGTGGACATCAACGCCGCGGCTTGCGTACAAAGCCAGCGTACCACCTGGACCAAAACTTTCATCGTCAGGATGAGCCAAGACTGCGAGGAGACGTCGGTCAAGTTGTCTGTTCATTCCGGAAGCTTAGACCCCATTACTGTATCTCACCTACGATCTGCACTACGAGCCGGCGCTGCCTGGATCTAACGTCAAAGTCGATGAAGAGGATCTGCTGCCAGGTGCCGAGGATGAGATTACCATTGATAACGGGAATTGTGAGGGACGGCCCAAGGAGAGCTGCGCGCAGATGAGCGTGGCCGTTGCCATCTCCCCATCGAAGGTTGTGTCGGTAATCTCGGTCGGGGGGAGCCACTTCGTCCATTGCCCGACGCAAATCATCCAAAGCGCCGGATTCATACTCAATGGTTGTGATGGCGCTTGTGGATGAGGGGGTGAAGATCGTCACCGTGCCTGAGTGAATCTCAGACTCATCCAGAAGCCGCTCTACCCGTGATGTTAGATCGTGCGTGTCGGCGTGACCGCGAGTGCTCAACTCGACATACCCTGTATAGACCATGAGGCCTCCTAATGCCAGTTGAAATGCAAGTGGACAGGGGGTTCTATTCTAAAAATGATCCCCCTCCTTGTGGGGATTTCTTATTATCGATCCTTTAGATGAAAAAACATATCCTATAGGGTAACTCTTGGGTCTTGCGGAGTTTCGAAGAGAGGTAATTGATCGAATTCAAGCTGGGTTCGAATATGGCCCGTACCTGCGGCCTTGGCCCGATATTGAGCCTCATCAGCTCGAGCGATAAGGTCATCGATCGATTTGTCTTCCCTTCGGAGTTGTCCTACACCACCGCAGAAGCTTAATGCAGGGATGATAGGATCAAGACGCTCGCTATAGGCTGTGAGGGCCTTCCGTAACTTGTTGGCAACACGCCGACCTCCCTCTAGGTTGGTCTCAGGTAAGAGAACAGAAAACTCGTCCCCTCCGATGCGGGCTATCAGGTCCGTTGATCGCAAGACCGCCCTCATCGCAATTGAAGCCCCTCGAAGAATTTCATCGCCAAAGAGATGCCCAAAGCGATCGTTGATCGATTTGAAACCGTCCAGGTCGATGTAGATCAAGCTTAAAGGACGGCGGTAACGACGGGCACGTAAAAATTCGCGCTCCAATTGTCTGATCAGATGGCGACGATTTGGCAGGCTGGTTAGGGCATCGGTGAGGGCCATGTCCGTTAATTGCTCTCGCTGTGCTTGAAGACTATCGATGGTTCTGAGAATATATCGAGAGAGGGTGTGTAGCATGGCCGCGAGGCCTAGGTATGCAATCGCCTGCGTTGTCAAGAAAATCGCTCCTGATTGGTTGTCGAAGGATCCTCCCTGATCTGCAAGCACACTATGGGCGTTTAACCAACCCAACGTAAGGACCACGAAAGCCAGCACAGCGAATGGATAAACGGAGGTGCCTCCCACGATCGCACCTACCGCCATAATGGCTAAGGGGAAACCTGCGCTCAAAAGGTAGAAACTTTCAGGGGAAAGGAAAATCGCAATCCCTGTGAGGGCTATCAAGGTCGTTGCCATCAAATTGCCCGCTATGACAATGTCGCCCCGCTTGACGAGCCAGTAGCTCAGTCCAGCTACGATGATCAGGAATCCGATGATGATCAAGTCGGGGGCGAGGCCAAGGTTGATTTTGGACCTGATAAGCCTTGAGAAAGCGATGCCCACCAATAGCCACGCAGCCAACAGGATATAGAGGATCTTCGTCTCTGCTGGCGCAGTGCGAGCACGATAACGTCGGATGTCAGGGTCTATCTTTGGGAGAAAGGTAGCACGTAGGCGGTTGATCACGAGTGGTGGTCCATATTGGTTTGCATGCCAGGCGCGCCTCCATTAAGCCCCATACGCATAGGATATTTTAACCCGAGTCGACGTAGAGGGCATCCCTGATTAAAATGCCCATCATGGTAAAGGTATTCGCTTCTTTAATCAGTTTTGTATGGACCGACTTTCGGATGGTAATGTCGAAACCGATCCCGTTCAGCACAAGTCAGGTGAATAGTGTCAATTGTGAAGAACTAAAGAATCGCGGAGGTATGGAGAAGTCAAATTATTAGCAGGCGACCTCATTGGAGAGGAGAGCCATATGCGTTTGGTTGACTCGGAAGCGCCATGGGATGCTCTTCCATGGTTCAGGTACCGAGTTAAGTCCAATTCGGGGTCCAGTCATTACATGAGCATCTGGTATTTGAGCTTCTGCTTCAACGAAGAGGGTTGAGGCTGGGTGACAGAGATCGGATCCATCCATGGATCGATCGATGGCCAGCGCTTGGCAAAGTTTGGCAGGACCATCTGTGAGCACCGGATCAGCGCGCCCGGACCGGCGTTGACGTATTCTTTCAAGCCCTTCTTTAGGGACCAGAGACCGGATCAGAACTGCGGCCGGATCCCCATCACGTTCCGTGACGATATTGAGCATCCAATGCATGCCGTAGGTGAAGTATATATACGTATGACCCGCAGGCCCCCACATCGATTCGTTGCGTGGTGTGCATCCTGCTCGCGCATGGCATCCCAGGTCTTCAGTGCCGATGTAAGCTTCCGTCTCAACAATGAGACCGGAGGTACGAAGATCGCCCTCCTCCAATCTGACCAAGCGCTGTCCAAGTAATGCGCGTGCTACCACTAGAGTGGACCGATCGAAGAAAGCGCGTTCAAGACGGTGAGAAAGGGACATACGCGTTCATTTGAAGTGATGCCCGGGGGGCAAGGTTAGCTGCTAGAGGTTTCTTAGTGCCACAAAGAAAATCCATAGTCTGATGGCGGTTTATGGTCCCTCAATTTCCTGGAATCGGGGATCTTGTTTCACCATTCGTTCGAGACCTTCTTGAAGGCTGACATCAGGTCTATATCCAAGTTTAGCGCGTGCCAGGCTGATATCGGCGCACATACGAGAAGGGCCAATATCTTGGTTTTCCATATATATCCAATCTGTGGTTTTGCCGACAGCTTCAATTGCGAGTTGTGCCAAATTCTGAATGCTCATCTCAACTCCGCTACCGATGTTGATCACAAGGCGATCAACAGTGGGGGCGGTCGCGGCAGCGACCATGGCTTCAACTACATCGTCGACGTACACAAAGTCGCGAGTTTGCTCACCACGGCCGTAGATCACTAAGGTTCCTCCTCGTGCAGTTTGGCGGAGGAAGTGGGGTATAACCGGTGGATGTGCCGCGGGTTGTGGTTGTCCCGGACCGTAAGCATTGAACACCCTCAAGGAGACAGTCTCGATTCCCCATAGTGCTCCTATCGTGCGGACGTAATGCTCGGCCGCCAGCTTTGAGACAGCATATGGGGAGCCAGGGTTTGGAGGGGTAGTCTCAGTCAGGGGCTGATCGTTTTGATCGCCATAAACTGACCCGGAGGAGGTAAAGACAACTCTTTTTACCCCAACATCGCGCATCGCTTCCATCACGCTCACAGTACCACCGACGTTGATGATGTTGTATTCCCGTGGATAACTGACCGATTCAGGAACTGAGACCTTGGCAGCCAAGTGGTAGACACAATCAACATCTTGGAGGAGGGTCCATAGTTTCGGTCGGTCGGTGATATCACCACGGGTGAAGAGAGCTTCCGGATTGAGCCGAGCAGGATCGCCAGCAGAGAGGTCATCCAGAGCACGAACCTGATGCCCCTCGCGGGTCAATCTGTTGGCCAAATATGAGCCGAGAAATCCAGCGGCACCAGTTACCAAGAAATTCATCGTTTACCAGCGGGTTGATACATTTGACGAAGACGAATGAGGTGGCGAGATTATAACACACTCATTATCGGGGATTGACATCCACCCTACGATTGGTATCATGCCATCATGTCTGGCAGGCATATATTGAGAAGGATATGGTTCTGGTTCTCCAAATTCCTTTGGATGGTCTTGCTGACTTTGCTCATGGTCGGCGCTTCTATCCAGCAGCGTGACCCTATCAGTCAGATCCGTCGCTACACCCGCTCGATAGAGTTTGACTTCTTTGATTGGACGCTGGACGCTTTATTCATCAAGTTGGAACAATATAGCTTAGGAACAGCAGGGTATCTGTGGGAAACCGACCGCCATGATTTAGTCTTGACATACTTTGATAAGGTGCGAGAGGCACGAACGATTGAGTTGCGCCTGCAAGAAGTCCTTACGGACCCAAACCTGGAAGCTCCCGAGATCACTGCCACACCGATTATCGCCGAGCGGAATGACGTGTGGAGAATTCTTTCCGAGCTTGAGCCTATCGTGGAGACGGTGCTTCAAGAACAAGTGGCCACTGTGCTATCGGAAATCGGTGTACATCTCTTGGGTACCCCTTTCCCGCCTGTGGCCTTTCACTTCACCAAACCTCCAATGGCCCTGATCATTTCACCACGTGAGGTCATCCGTCAGGATGCCAATATTTCCTTGACAGCTGATCTGACGCTCGAAAAGCAAATTAAACTCGAGGAAGATGTAGAGGAAGCTATAAACATCTCCTCGTTGGTCGTTCCCGTTGGTGGTATTGGAATATACCCAACGATGATCCAAGAAACCAGTTCTGTGGCATGGTTGACCGAAACCATTGTTCATGAATGGATTCATAACTACCTAACCCTTCGCCCTCTGGGAATGAATTACTTTGCCAGCCCGGAATTACGCACCATGAACGAGACTGCGGCTAACCTCATGGGGAAAGAGATCGGCCGAATGGTGCTCGAGCAATACTATCCCGCTTTTGTTCCACCGCCTCCGGTTGAGACGCCCTCAACACCTCCACCCCCGACGGAACCCCCGATCTTTGATTTCAGAGCCGAGATGCGTGAGACGAGGGTGACGGTGAATGACCTATTAGCAAAGGGGAAGATCGAGGAAGCTGAAGCCTACATGGAGGTTCGACGGCAGATCTTTTGGGAACAAGGATATCGCTTCCGGCGTCTCAATCAAGCCTACTTTGCTTTCTACGGGGCATATGCTGATGTACCCGGTGGGGCAGCTGGGGAGGATCCCGTGGGTGCAGCTGTACGTGAATTGTGGGCTCGCATCGGATCGCCAGTTCAGTTCTTACGTAAGATAGCCTGGATGGATGAATACCAGGATTTACTGGACACTTTGGAGGTGTTGGAGGTTGGACTTTGAGCAAACTATGTTCACTTGCCATTCCCGTCTGTCATCTTTACCCCCGATCGCACATATTGACCTCAAGCGACAAATCCAAAGATGCACCTTGACAATACAGACACATAGCTACTTCCAGAGCTGAATTCATTGGTTACCTCAAATTCCAGGATCAAGACCTGTCTAAGTAGTGCCTTTCTCCACTTGTTTTACGCCCGGTGGAATTTGGGACGGGTTTAAGTTCCTTTGTTGTCTTCCGCAATGATGCCGTATACTCAGATTAATGGATATTCCTTTTCTGCCCGGGTATCCCCCGGTGCAGCCGGGGCCGTTGGCTCGCTTTCTCCCACCTCTCGAGGAGGGAACCATCTCTTGTGCTCTCGAGACCTACGGTGAATCCGGCGAATTAGTCCTTGATCCCTTTGGGGCCTCACCACGTTTGGTGGTGGAAGCTGCTCAAGCCGGCCGTGCGGTGTTGGTTGCGGCGAATAATCCGATTACCCGCTTCGTACTACAACACACCATTCAACCCTTCACCTTGGCTGAATTGCAGACCGCGCTCGCCCGTCTCGCAGCGGCGCCGAAGGATGGCACCCGTTTAGAGCCCTTCGTTCTCGACCTATATCGAACCGAATGTGCGCGATGCGGTGCTTCAGTTATTGCCGAATCGTTTATCTGGGAGCGAGACAGCGAGGTGCCCACACACAAGATCTATGTGTGTAATCGTTGCAATCACGCTGGCGAGGGAACGACAACCGAAGCAGATTGGGAACGCGCCAGGGTTCACTCACGGGTTGGCTTACAACATGCCCTCGCACTGGAGCAAGTAGCTCCTACAGGCGACCCAGATCGGCGGCATGCGGAGACGGCCCTATCGGTCTACCCAGGACGGACACTCTTTGCATTGATCACCCTGCTGAACAAACTCGAGCAACTCACGCTTCCACTACGGCTCAAAGCTGCTGGGCAAGCATTGCTACTCTCAGCCTTCGACGCAGTTAATGCCCTTTGGGGCTATCCAGAGGGGCGCAGACGTCCTCGTCAATTAAGCGCTTCACCTCGTTATCGGGAGGATAACGTTTGGTGGGTCTTAGAGCGAGCGGTAGGAACCTGGGCGATGGAAGATCTCAGTGTAGAGTTGGTCGAGTGGCGTGAGGATGAACCTCCCAAACCGGGTACAGTGGTTGTTTTCCCTGGACCGATGCGCGATCTTGTGCCGACATTGAGGGACGGGGAGGTTCGGTTTCTGTTGACCGTATTGCCTCGACCTAGTCAAGCCTTTTGGACTTTGTCTGCGCTCTGGGCTGCATGGTTGTGGGGGAGGGCCGCGGCGGCGCCGATAAAGGTGGCTCTCCGTCGTCGTCGATATGATTGGGCATGGCATGCCGGAGCTTTGCGGACCGTCATGGCGGGGTTGAAGCCGATCCTTAACTCCGAGGCGAATATCTTGACGTTCATGCCCGAGGCCGAGCCAGGATTCATGGCCGCTGCCTTGACAGGTTTCGACAGCGCAGGTTATCGCCTGGAGGGTCGAGCCCTGCGCCTGGATGAGGGTCAGGCCGTCCTCCGCTGGTCAGTGGCAGATCGTTTGAAGTACCCACAAACCCAAGGAGAAACACAACGGCGGATGGCTTCCGCCGCCATCATGGCATTGAGGGATCGTGGAGAACCCGGACCATTTTCATTGCTACACGCTGCAGCATGGTGTGAATTGGCTCGCGAGCACCTTCTAGCCGATTTATGGGCGGTTGAAGACAGCCACCTATTGACGACGCTTAGCGAGACATTCGAGGTTGCTCTCGCTGATCGTGAGACTTTCATTCGCCTCGGACAGTATGTCGAGCCAGAGAGCGGCCTATATTGGTTAGCTGATCCGTCTGAGGTTAACCCGCCTCTGGTTGACCGGGTTGAGATGCATGTACTGGAGATCTTACGCCAGGAAGCTGAACTCTCACAGGTTGAAATTGAGGAGCGGGTTAGTCAGATGTTGCCCGGTTTGCTCACACCTGACCGGCGATTGGTCCAGGTTTGTGTGCGTTCTTATGCGATGGAAGATCCCACGGAGAGCCGTTGGCGCCTCAGAATGGAAGATGAACCCGAGTCTCGTGAAGAAGATTGCCGAGAGATACGTCGATCCCTCGGAGAGTTGGGAGATCGTCTGGGTTTTACTGTGCAAGATGAGGAGTTCCTGGACTGGCTTAATGAACAGGGGAAGTTGGTTTATTCATTCAAGGTCATGGAAACTGCGGCTATTGGTGCGGGGATTGAAGAGGAAAGAGAGGTACCGCTCACCTATGTCCTCCCCGGTGGGCGAGCATCTTTGGTTGCGGAGAAGATGCGTCGCGATCCTCGACTCCGGGAGTGGCTCCAAGATCGAGGGGGGGTGATCAAGTTCCGGCTTGTGCGCAGATTGATGACTGAGGCCGGCTTGAACCAGGAAAACCTTGCCGCAAGATTAAATATCGATCCGCCGGAACATCACGATCCACAGCTACCACTTCTTTGAAGGGATGTTGCTGGAGACTACAGCTTGCTGCCACGGTCCGTTTCATGGGAGCACTGAAAAAAACACCCGCGAGGAGCAGGGAGGGGTATATGTGGGGGTGTGGGCGCAGCCCACACCCCCACATATACTAGTCCTCCTCTCGCAGTTTACCTTTTTTGAGTGGCTTCTTTCATGCGATTTGCTGGGGTGAGGAGATGGAGATGGTTTGGAATACCATAGCCGCAAGTGCTATTGGTTACGCTTTGGGTTCTATCTCCTTTGCCATACTTGTAACACGTTGGAAAGTAGGGATCGACGTGAGGAGTGTTGGCTCTGGACATGCAGGTGGCACGAATGTTATGCGCGCGGCAGGGTGGGGGGCGGGGATCCTTGTGGCAGCGCTCGATATCGGAAAGGGCTACCTCGCTGTATGGTTTGCGCAACGGCTGGGAGTTGTAGGGTTGACAACAGCTGTGGCAGCTGGGGCAGTGGTTGTTGGGCACTGCTGGCCGATATTCGCTGGATTTCGTGGTGGCATGGGTATGGGTTGTGGCGCCGGTGCACTTCTGGCAATCTGGCCCATAGGTTTCATCTTAGCCATAGGCTTGGCGGTGTCCCTTCAGTTGATCATCCATCACTCAGCCAGGGCGAATGTCTTCACCGGTATCCTACTCACGCCGCTATGGGCACTCTTCGGAGCTCCATGGCCTTGGTTGATCACCGCGGCAGCCGTTGGGATTGTGGTCTCCTTCAGAGCGCTCTCGGATTGGCAAAGGGTTTACAGGGAATTGTGGCTGGATCGTGAGTGATCGGTGGTCTACTAAAGGGACGTATCAATCCCGCTTTTGTTTTGTGCGAAATATCCCCTGATTTGTTTAAAATCCCTCGAGAAAAGCAAAGCTGAACCCATGATCGAGTACATGATAGCGCTAGGTTGGAGTGGGTGTCATTGAGGGGTAGGAGTCGGTGTGACCGACGGTGTACTTGAGGGGGTAGACGTTGGTAGGGAGGAGGGCGTCGCAGTAGGCATAGCTGAAGGTGTGGGGCTCGGTGTGACAGAGGGGGGCAGGGTCAATGTAGGCGTCTCGGTATCGGTGCTTGTGGATGTTGGCGTCGTGGTTGGAGTAGCAGTTGGAGTAATTGTGGGCGTCTGTGTTGGAAGGTTGATGGTTAAGTGAAGTTGCACTTCGGCTGATCCGCCGTTTGTGCCTTCCACGATGAGACGCAGAGTAATTGGACCGCTAGGGAGCTCTGAGAGATCCCAGTCCACCAGCTTATCAGGTTGCTCGTGGGGCGATTCGCTGCGAGTGATTTGTGTCCATGTGATGGGGTTGTATCCCAAACCATATTCCAATTCCCAAAATCTGAAATCCGCCGTGGCTGCGGCCCGACCGAAGATCGAGAGCACCTCAGAGGTAACCGTGCTTCCCTCAGAGGGGTCTGTAAATTCTATGATCGGACGAGGGCTGTCACGGGTACAAGCACTGTCGGGGATGAAGAACAGATCATCATCTTCAAAACCCATCTCTTCAGCCCAATTCTGACCGGCAGAATCTTCTTCAATCCACTTCCGTCCCCAAGGATCGCTCACGCTCAATCCGAGCTTCTCAACAGCAAAATCGGCACATTCCGCAGAAGCGAGCTCCAAGGAGTAGCTGTCCACCCATACTTTCCGCCACAGGTCTTGATCTTTGGGAAGCGGAGGTTGGTCAAATACGAAGCGCTCGGTCCGATGTGACGGACACCATTCCGAGGGCTCCGTTCCAGAGACGGCACAAATCACCCGGTCAACAATTCCCGCCGGGGTCGTGAAGGGGGTGGATTGCCCTCCATTTAAATACTGGTTCGCGAATTGCATGAACTGGTTCCAGATAGGGGCCGCTCCGGTAAGGCCTGACGTGTTCTGCATCGGTGTGTTGTCAGCGTTCCCCACCCAAACCCCAACCGCGATACTGGGTGTGTAACCTAAGGTCCAGTTGTCACGAAAGTCATCGGTGGTCCCCGTTTTCGCTGCAGCTGGAAAGGGGAGATTAAGGGCGGAGTTGGGACCGAAGGCCGGTGTTCGCGCCGCGTTATCGGAGAGTATGGAGGTGATTAGAAAGGCATGTTCGGCGCGGATTACTTGCTCTCCGCTCGGTTGTTCGTATTCATATACCGTTTCACCAGTATGATCAACGATACGCAAGATACCTATTGGCGGAATGCGCAAACCACCATTGGCGAAGGTAGCGTAGGTACCAGTGTGTTCGAGTAAGGTCACCTCACCCCCACCAAGTGTCAGCGAGAGTCCGTAGTAATCATGGATGAGGGTGGTGATCCCCATCCGACGGGCGAATGCAACGAGTCCCTCCTCTTGAGGGGTAGCGGGATCGTCATAGATCCCGACAAAGTCTAAGGTTTTAACCGCAGGCACATTGTAGGAGTTCGCCAGCGCGGATCGAACGGTGACCGGGCCGTGAAAGCGATTATCGTAGTTGACTGGCTTATACGGAGGTCGGGTATCGTTAGGATCTCCAGAGGGGGGAAACTCCGACGGTACGTCCCAGATCAGGGATGCTGGTGTCCAGCCTTTTTCAAAGGCTGCTGTGTAGGTCAATGGTTTCATTGAAGAGCCAGGTTGACGAGGGCGGATAGCCATATTGACTTGCCCATCAATCTCCTCATTGTAGAAATCGGCGGAGCCGACCATTGCTAGGATCTCACCAGTATGCGGTCGGATAGCGACCACCGAGCCGGTGCCCACGCGGCGATCAGCGAGGTTTATGACCTGTTCCTGCACCAATTCCTGAGCACTTCGTTGCAAAACAGGGTCAAGAGTGGTGTAGACGGTAAAACCTGAACGGTAAATGATTTGAGGGTCGTACAATTGCTCAAGCTCGGAGCGGATGAAAAACACCCAATGAGGAAAGCGAATCTGAACAGCAGGGGGTTTGAATTCGTAATTAATTAATTTGGCTGCTGCAGCACCAGCCTCCTCAGGTGAGAGGCATATCGGCTGTTGTGAGTTGCTTACATAAATACAACCTTGCTCTGCGCTGGTCTGCATCATCAGCGTCAGAACCTGTTGCTGTCGGGTTAACGTAGCTTCACGGTTGGTGAAGATATCATAAACCGCGGGGGCCTGGAGCAGTCCGGCTAGAAAAGATGCCTG
>Ga0114921_10001470_pt1 | contig 10825 bp, 15 predicted proteins | sample BentaG_FD_87016 | JGI IMG/M metagenome (GOLD analysis project Ga0114921, IMG submission 87016) | Deep subsurface microbial communities from South Atlantic Ocean to uncover new lineages of life (NeLLi) - Benguela_00093 metaG | ecosystem: Environmental > Aquatic > Marine > Oceanic > Sediment ...
CCACGCATAGATATAGTTCTCGCCGTTAACCCTTACCCAAACCAAAGCGTACCCTGGGCCTTGATGCCATGGTGTGTTCTCGAGACGCTCCCAACTGTATGGATTGCCGACCGAGAAGCGCCAGAAGACGTAACGGGGCTCATGCGTGGTGGGATCGGATGGATTGGATGTATCATCGTAGCTGCCACCCGCCAGCACGTAAATGTAGCCACCATTGTCCCACGCCATCGAGCAACCATTTTTAAAGTACTGTTTCTTCTCCTGCCACTCAATCGCTGGGCCACTCCAATTTTCCCAGCTCCCGGTCGCGGTGTTGTATCGTCCTACCCCAACCTTGACCTCGGCCCAGTAGCTTTTGAGGATGAATACATAATCTCCAGCACCGGTCGTGGTTATGCCATAAGTGCTCTTGTATGGTGTATTTTCTAGGATGGACCACTCATCGCCCGTGCTCGCAAGTTTCACATCCCCAAGATCGACGGCCGCTACATTGTCGTAGTTCAGCCATTGCCCAAAATCAGCTTTTGTGGTTTGCGTCCAGTTCTCGGGTGTAATCTTCAACCTTACATTACCAGCAACAACCTCAACACTATCCAGCCCTCCGGGTGAGCTGAAGCTATCATCGGTAAAAACGTCTGAGCTGGCTCTGACCGGAACCGTCGCTAAAAGTAGCACCGCGAGCATGAGCATGAGCGAAGCAAACCCTTTCATGAGCTCCCCCCGCCGCGATTTGTAAACCCGCCGGGAAACGCCAACGAGGGGCTTGCCTGGCGTACACAGAGAGAGCACTCGAACAAGGTCACGGAGACGTGCCAAGTCACGACCAGCGTGGGCACGAACAGCAAAGTATTCAATTCACCCGCCTAGCCTTTGGGTGAAGGTTGTTTAAAAGGGGGAAATTTTTTGCATGGTGAAGCGAAAAATTAAAGTTCGGCTCGGTGCTATGAGGCAAGGGAGCGATGCGCATGGCCAAGGAGAGTTTGTTCGTTGCGTTCGTCTGCCTCTGGCTAGCATGGATCGCTCTAACAGGTTCGCTCAATCTCCAGGAGCTCGCGGTGGGGGCGATCGTCGCTGCCTTCGTGGCCGTGGTTTCCTACGAGTTCCTCTTTCAAGGGGGGATGCGGGAGAAATTTGAACCAGAGCGATGGGGCTACGCCCTCGCCTATGTACCCGCATACATCTGGGCTGAGCTGAAGGCGCATGCAAGCGTCATCTATCTCATCTTGCACCCACGAATGCCCATTAAACCCGGCATCGTGCGAGTACCGACCGAGCTCCAAAGCGACTTGGGCATCACAGGTTTGGCCAACGCGATCACGATGACTCCGGGTACGCTCAGCGTGGATGTCAGTGAAGAGGGATCCTCCCTATACGTGCACTGGATCGATGTCAAGGCGGTCGAACCCGAGCAAACCAGCAGGCAAATAGCCTGGCCCTTCGAGCGCTTCCTCAGGAGGATATTCAGATGATTCTGCTTGGGGTGCTTGTCATCATCTTCGGTGCATGCCTCTTCTGCGCGCTCCGCGCGGCTCTGGGTCCAACCGCCCCCGACAGGGTCGTCGCCATCGATGCCTTGGTCTCGCTGATGGTCAGTGCCCTGGTGTTGCTGGGCGTCTACTACCGCGCCCCGATCTATCTCGATGTCGCCTTGGTCTACGCCTTCCTCGCCTTCTTGGGAACGCTCGCCATCGCGAAATATCTTGAAGGAAGGGGGATTGAAACTTGATTGAAATAATCGCTTACATTCTGCTCGGAATCGGTGCTGCCTGTGCTCTCATCGGGGCGATGGGAATCGTACGCCTCCCCGACGTTTACAACCGAATCCACGCCCAGACCGTCGTCGTGGTCGGGGGGGTGATCGTGATGCTGCTCGGCGCGAGTGTGCTCGAGGGGCTCAGCTCGTACACCCTAAAAGTGCTTATCATCGCCCTCTTCCTCTTCCTCACCAACCCCGTAGGATCTCACGCAATCGCTCGTGCCGCCCACAAGTCAGGGGTCAAACTCTGGCGTCGCAGCGTGGCCGACAAGCTGAAGGAAGAAAAACCATGAGCGAAGTTCACATGGGTGTGAAGTTCACAGGGGTGTGAAATTGGGTCTCGAGCCGCTGATTCAAAATGCCCTGCTCGTATTCCTGTTCGTACTCTGTGTAATCGCGATTGAACTCAAGGACCTGCTCTACTCGGTAATCGTCCTGGCTGGCGCAAGCATAACACTTGCGGTTGTCTTCCTTATGCTTCAGGCCCCGGACATCGCGATCACCCAAGCCGCGGTCGGCGCTGGAGTGGCGACCGTGCTCTTCGTCATCGCGATAAGCCGCACGAGGAGGCAGGAATAGATGAAGCGGGTGCTGACGTTCGGGATGGTCGTGGCGGTCGGCGCGCTACTCATCTTCACTGTTAGTACCGATCTGCTACCATTCGGCTCCTTCCCGCAGCGTCAAGTGGGAGAGGATATCAAGAATGCTATAGGGCAACAAATTCTGGTGGAAGCGCCTGAGGATACCGGCTCTGCAAATGTGGTGACGAGCGTCGTGTGGGGCTATCGTGGCTACGACACGCTGGGTGAGGTAACCGTGCTCTTCACCGCCGTTGTTGGGGTGTTGGCGGTGCTCAGGGCGGTCGGGAAGCGTGAGTGAATGGCTGGCATGACGGTGATCGTTCGAACCATCGCGAGGCTCCTCTTTCCGTTCACATTCCTTTTTGGAGTCTACATCGTGCTTCACGGCCACCTGACTCCAGGAGGAGGCTTCCCGGGAGGAGTAATCATCGCCTCCTCGGTGGTGATGCTTTTCCTAGCCTACGGCATCGAGCGGGCACAGAAAAAGGTGGGCCTCCTGCACGCCGAGGTGCTCGAGAGTGTTGGTGGATTGGTGATAGTCGTCCTTGGGCTATTCGGCCTCCTGTTTGGTACCTTTTTCCTCCAAAACGTGTTTCCCCTGGGCGAGCTCGGGCAGCTCTTCAGCGCGGGTAACCTGCCACTGCTCTACTTGGGCGTCGGGATAAAGGTCGCGGCAGGCATCCTCTTGATCTTCTACGCGATGCTGTTCGCCTTCAGGGGTGGCGAAGAATGAACGAACTTGGACTTCACAGGGGTGTGAAGTTCACAGGGGTGTAAAGTTGGACTTCAACTACGTCATCGCGATGCTCCTCGTCGCGCTCGGGCTCTACTGCCTACTGCTCAAGCGAAACCTAATCAAGATCATCATCGGCCTAGCCGTGCTTACAGATGGGATTCACCTCTTCCTGATAAGCCTTGGATACCGCACAGGGGGCACGGCTGCAATCGTCAGCGGGGAGATGTTCTCGGACCTCCCAGGATTTGCCGCCCAAGCCGTCGACCCCATCCCCCAGGCGCTCGTGCTGACCTCCATCGTCATCAACATCTGCATCCTCGCGCTGGCGCTCTCGCTCGCCATCTACGCCTACCGCCACTATAAGACACTTAACCCGTCCAAGATGAGGAGGCTGAGAGGCTGATTCAGGACGCGCCCATCTTAGCCGTCGTCGTGCCGTTGGCCGGGGCCTTCCTCACCCCCTTGGTCGACGTCCTCGCGAAGCGCATGAACCACCCGCGGGCCCGGGATTACTTCGCACTTGCCGTCACTGTGGGTACCCTACTGCTCGTGGTGGACATGGCGACGTCGGTGTTGGGGGGTGATATCTTGGTCTATAAGCTCGGCGGGTGGGCGCCGCCCCTAGGGATCAACCTCGCCGTCGATGGATTGGGATTGCTGGTCGGCCTCATCGTGGCCGGCATAAGCACCCTAGTGGTGATTTATTCCTTCGTGTTCATGAGGCAGGAAAGCGGATTGGGTCAGTATTACACGCTGATGCTCCTTCTCACCGCGGGGATGATGGGTGTTGCCTTCACCGGGGATATCTTCAACCTTTACGTTTTCTTTGAAATAATGGCCATCTCCTCTTACGCGCTCGTCGCCTTTCGCCGCTCTAAGATATCAATAGAGGGCGCGATAAAATATTTGATCGTCGGGTCTCTCGGGACCTCTTTCATCCTACTTGGGATCGCATTACTCTACGGCTCTACTGGGACCCTGAACATAGCTGACATCGCGAGCAAACTAGCGGTGATCAACACAACTTCGGGCTCTACCCCGTTGATCTCAATCATTGCCCTGACCCTGTTCGTGGTAGGATTTGGGATAAAAGTTGGGATGATTCCCTTCCACGCTTGGCTGCCGGACGCCTATCAGGCCGCACCATCCCCCATCAGCGCGATAATGGCGGGCGGCACGGCGATAGTCGGGGTCGGCGCCCTACTCCGGGTCAGCTACTTCATCTTCGGCGCTCCCATGGTGGGCCCCCTGTTGATAGGGCTCGGGCTGGTCACGATGGTCCTCGGCGCGTTCATGGCGCTAGTACAGCGTGATTTAAAGCGGCTTCTCGCCTACTCCGGGATCTCCCAGATGGGATACATCCTCCTCAGCATTGGCCTCGGGACCGCTCTAGGGATTAAGGGGGGGCTCTTTCACATGCTCAACAATGCCGTCTACAAGTCCCTCCTCTTCTTAGCTGTGGGAGCGATCATTTACCGAGTCAAAACCTCAAGGATTGATGAGCTCGGCGGGCTGGGGAGAAAAATGCCGATAACCGCGGGGATTTTCCTGGTCGGCGCCCTCGCCCTCGCGGGGATGCCACCCTTCAACGGGTTCGCGAGCAAGTTAACCATATTCTTAGCAGGGATCGACGCCGGGTACCCAATACTCAGTGGCATCGCGGCGATTATTAGCGTCGTGACCTTGGCTTACATGATTAGGGCGTTTATCGCGGTATTCCTCGGGCCGCAGACCGGACGATTTGAAAACGTTAAAGAGGCCCCCAGTTCAATGTTGTTCCCAATGATGGTCTTGGCAGCCGTTTGCGTGGTGCTTGGGGTGCTCCCACAGCTCGGTTTCAGTGCCGTGGAACCAGCCCAAGAGGTATTACTCAACCCCTCCAGCTACATCGGAGAGGTGATTCCCGGTGCCTGACATGGACTTCAAACGCGTCTTTTGGAGAGCTGTGATCCCCGCGGCGGAAACGCGGATATGCATATGCACATTAGAGGGAGGACCATGTTTTTAATTGCAATGGAAAATGAGTTAGGGGAACCAAGGGGGAAGAAAACATGATAACACAGCTGAGTTTTCCGATATTACTGATATCCGTCCTCATGCCGCTGCTCCTATCGATCTCTTTCCCATTTCTTGGAAGGAGATTGAAGCCGAAGAAGTTAGCAATCGTAAGTTTCATCCTCCTCCTCGTACCGTTGGTCACAATAACTTCCATTTTCATGACGCCCACCCTACGAGGAGGTGCGGTCGACCCACCTTTCTTCTCTCATCCGTTCGCCGGCTCCTTTTCGATGCTCCTCGACCCCTTGAGTGCCCCATTTGCGTTCGGGATAGGCTTGGTCACGGCATTAGTGGCCCTGTATTCCGCCTCATACATGAAGCACAGGATCGAAGAAATGGAGCACGAAGGCCTGACTCCCCCATCAATAGGGACCTACTTCATGCTTTACACGATGTTCTCAGCAGCGATGATGGGGTTAGTGTTGTCGACTAACCTGATTGAATTTTACATTTTCCTAGAGTTGGCGTTGCTCCCGAGCTTCTTCCTAATCATCTGGTATGGATATGGCAATCGGATTAGAACAGCGATAATGTATTTGCTATGGACCCACATAGGCGGCTTGCTTTTCTTCCTCGGGGCACTCGCCTTTGGTTCATCGACTGGAACGTTCGATATCCTGAACATGCAAACCCTGACTTTCAATGTGGGATTGGGTGCGAATCTGCCAATCGTGGTCATGCTTATGATAACGATCGGATTGTTAATCAAGATGGCTGTTTTCGGTGTCCACATATGGCTTCCATATGCTCATGCAGAGGCACCGACACCCGTGTCAGCTCTGCTGTCCCCCGCTTTAATAGGGATCTCCGGCTATGCGCTAATCAGGATCTCTTACATCCTATTCACGACCCAGTTCCAAGAAATTTCGACGATCCTGCTCGGGCTCGCCCTGTTGACGATGATCTACGGGGGACTGATGGCCCTCGCGCAGGACGATTTTAAGCGGCTGCTGGCCTACTCGAGCATATCTCAAATGGGGTACATCTTGCTGGGGATATCGACCCTGACCACAAACGGCGTCACGGGAGGAATGCTGCACTTCATGACGCACGCGATTGGAAAATCAGTTTTGTTTATGGTCGCCGGCTCCCTCATAGTCCAGTTTCGAGGGCTGAGGAGCATCGGCAAAATGGGGGGTCTGGCCTCGAAGGTGCCCATTACGGCAACCTTGACCCTCATAGGTTTCCTGTTTCTGGTGGGCATACCCCCAACCCTCGGCCTGTGGAGTAAACTGTATATTATAGTCGGAACACTTGACAAGGCCATGGCCATGGGAACCATCGCTCTCGTGCTGATATCCATCGGTCTCGTCGTGGGCGCCGGCATGACAGCAGCGTACTCGTTCTTTACCTTGAAGAGGATATTCCTCGGGAGAACACCAAGAGCGTTGGCAGGGGAATCTGTTCGTGGATGGTCGAATTTAACGGCGGTTATAGCGCTTGTTGCAATCGTGGGCGTGGCTCTGTTCTTATACCCAGCTGTTTTCATCGACCCACTCAAGGATTTCCTTGGACCACTTCTCCCATCAACCCCCTAGGTGAGCAAAAATGATGGGAATGCCATTTCAATTCTTTTCTGAAGGTCTGCCGTACCCTTTGACTTTAGCGTACTTTTACGTTGAGGGCATAGGATTTGCCATAGCCCTGATTTATTTTTATCACGTGTTTGTAAGAGGCGGCCGGCAGTTCCCCTTGGACATTTTCAACAAGTTTGAGACCCCGGTCATGGATAAGGGCTACAATGAAAAAATCGTCAAAGGGGCTCTCGGGTTGGGCCAGACGTTCAGGAAGATCCACAGCGGTGACCTCAGCACCTACCTGCTCTGGACGATTCTCGGCTTCCTGATCGTCCTAGTTTGGATCGTGCTACAGTTATGGGTATAACAAAAGTGGTTGTGGTAAGGTGAAGAACAGATCGTGCGTGCGGCGGCAATGGGTGATTGGCAGCGAGAGCTCAATCTCCCCCTCTGTCATCAGATTGCTCGTGGTGATGCGATGACCGCTCTCCTCTATGTTACTCAAACCATGCTATCGTCATCGATAGTTTCCAGCTCTGTTTTGGTGACGATCGTCTTGGGTTTGACGCTCCCGGCCATCGGCATCCTGCTCGCCTTCATCGCCGGTAGGGTCCTGACGCCTAGACACCCCAGCCGAGAGAAATTCGCCAGGTTCGAGGCGGGAAATCCTCCCTTCGGCAAGGCGAGGGGGCTCTTCCCGATGCAGTACTACCCCTACCTAATCATTTTCCTCACGGTGGAGCCCTTGGTGATCTATCTCTTCCTTATCATGATGATGCTTCACGAAATGGCCCTTACCGTCGGCCTTCTGTTCGCGGGCCTGAGCATCGTCCTCGCGGTGCCTCTCATATTCGCCCTCGACTCCGCTAGGAGGTTGGAACTTTGGGTCAAAAGAAAGAAAGAGTAATTTTACTGGGCAATTTAGAGAATGCCGTCAGAAAGGTCGGAACCCGGCTGGCCGACATGAGGCCCATAAGGAACATCAGAAACTGGGGCATCACATTTTCCCTGTGGCCGGTACCCCTCACCACTGCCTGTTGCGGGGCGGAGTTCGCCGCGACCATGTCCCCGAGGTTCGATATGGAGAGGCTCGGCGTGCTCCCTATGGCATCGTCCAGACAGACAAACGTCCTCATCATAGAGGGGACCCTGACTAGAAAGATGGCAAAGGCGGTCAAGATAATCTACAGGCAGATGCCGGAGCCCAAGTTCGTCATCGCTATGGGTTCCTGCGCAGCGGATGGCGGAATATTCTGGAACAGCTACAACATCGTCAGGCCAAAAGATGTGCTCCCCGTGGATGTGTTCATACCTGGATGCCCGCCCAGACCCGAGGCCGTCATTAGGGCGATCATGCAGCTCCAAGATAAAATCAAGAGAAAGCTAAAGTACCGAATGGATGCGAAAGAGAGGCCGAGGAAGAGAACTCAACGCCAGAGGGTTCCGAGGAGAGTTTGATGGAGCGCGTCCTAAGAATTGCCTCAGATACCCTGAAGTCCGTCGCCAAGGAGCTCGCGGCCGAGGGCTTCGACCACGTCAAGTCCCTCACGGGAATGGACAGGCTTGAGGAGGGGCTCATCGAGCTCGTCTACCACATATCATCCTATTTGAACCCAGCCTTACGCGGAAGGATCGTCGAGGTGAGGACGGAGGTCGATAGGTCAAGACCGATAATAAACTCCATATCGGATGTCTTTCCCAGCTGCAGGTACATGGAGCTTGAGACGAGGGATCTCCTAGGTGTGAAATTCGAGGGCAACGAGGAACCAGATCCGCTAATTCTTCCAGAGGAGCTGAAGAACACTTGGCCCCTGAGGAAGGACTACAAAATTCCCGAGGAGGGGGTGGAGAGAGGGAGAAAGAACTTGGAAAAGATAGGCGCGCGGAGACGATAACGCTCTTCATAGGCCCCCAGCATCCAGGCTCCGGGCACCTCCGGCTCGTTGTGGAGCTCGATGGCGATGTGATAGTGGGAATCAGGCCGGACATCGGGTGGGTGCACAGAGCGGTGGAGAAGATAGCTGAAACTAAAAAGTTCGTGCAGGTGATACCCCTCATAGAGAGGCCCTCCATCATCGACTCCGCAAACATGAATGTGGGATACGTCCGGGCGGTCGAGAAGCTCTTGGGCGTGGAAGTTCCGGACCGGGCGAGGTATATCAGGACGATTCTGTGCGAGCTGAACAGGATTGCAAGCCACCTCTACGGGATCGGGATCTTCGGAAACATGATCGGCACGTCGACGATATTCATGTGGTCCTTCGGGGACAGGGAGATCATCGTGGAGTTGATGCAGGAACTCACCGGGGCCAGGCTCACGTATTCGTTCTTCCTGCCAGGAGGTGTAAAGGGGGACCTGCCGGATGGTTTCGAGGAGAAGCTCGAGAAGGGCCTGAGGTACATCGAGAATCGGATCCCGGAATACAATGCCCTCTTCATCGAAAACCCAGTGACGGAGGACAGGCTGAAGGGCGTTGGCGTCATCGACAGGGAGAAGGCGGTGCAGATCGGCCTGACGGGACCTAACTTGAGAGCCTCGGGGGTGGAGTACGACGCGAGGATGGTCGGCGAGTACGGGGCCTACAAAGACTTGGGATTCAAACCCGTGACAAGACCAGAGGGGGACTCCTTTGCTAGGTTGATGGTGAGGTTCGATGAGATAGATGGAAGCATCGGGTTGATAAGGAAGGCGATAAGGGAGATGCCCCAGGGCCCGATCATGCACGAGCGCACGAAGGGCATGGCAAGGCAGGTGCTCATGAAGGTGCCGGAGGGGGAGGCCTTTTCAAGGGTGGAGTGCGGCAGGGGCGAGCTCACCTTCTTCGTCGTCAGCAAGGGGGGAGATAAGCCCTACCGCGTCAGAATGGTGACGCCTTCCTTCCGGAACCTGATTGGTTTCGAAACCGCTTTGGTTGGTCACAGGCTGGCAGATGTCCCGACCGTTTATGGGAGCCTCGACTACTTCCCGCCGGAGGCTGATAGGTGATGTCAGCCCTTGTAGCCCCCTGGCCCATTAGCCTCATCCTTGAGCCCGAGGTGTTCATCCCCCTTGTTTATCCAGGGTTGGTAGTGCTCACCCTGACCCTGCTCGGGATCATCTGGTTGGAGAGGAAGCTCACAGCAAAAGTCCAAAGACGTTATGGTCCCCTTTACGTGGCACGAAAGTTGGGAGGGGCCGCCCAGCCAATGGCTGATGGGATAAAGTTTGTCTTTTCTGAGCAGATAATCCCTAGGAATACGGATAAGCTCGTTTTCATATTCGGCCCCCTCCTCTTGTTCACATTCTCCATTCTCCCGGTGATAGGGATCCCACTCTCGCCGGGCTATACAGCCATCGCCAGCGACATAAGCCTTCTGATAGTGGTGGCCCTCGTTGTCATCGCCCCAATAGTCCTGCTGATGGTGGCCTGGGGTAGCAACAACAAGTTCTCCCTCATCGGCGGCCTCAGGACGGGTACCTGATGATATCTTACGAGGTTCCCATTATTCTGTCACTCCTGGCGATGGCTGCCTTGTACAACTCCCTTGACCTGATCGAGATAGCCGAAGCGCAAGCGGGGACGTGGGGCATCTTCCTGAACCCCTTGGCTGCACTCGCCTTCTTCGCCGCCATGCTCATCGCCACGGGGAGGTTCCCCTTTGAAATCGCCGAGGCCGAGACCGAGATCGTGGCTGGCTGGACGACCGAGTACAGCAGCGCACTTTACATGACTAACATGGGCACATCCTACACTAGGATGTACGTGATGGCCCACCTCTTCACCTTGGTATTTCTGGGCGGTTGGAACCCCCTACCTGGATTTTTGCCCGCGTCTGGACTCCTTCCTGGCCTGATGATTCTCGTGAAGAGTTTAGCTGTGATGGGCCTGATGGTATTGCTTCGATCCATCTATCCTAGGTTCAGGGTTGACCAGGGCGTGAGGATAGGGTGGCACAAGCTCTTTACCCTCTCCATGGCGGCGATAGCTCTCTCGGTTCTCCTCGTGGCATCTGGAGTATGGGGGGTAACACCATGACGAAAAGCAGAACATTGAGGCATCTGAGGGCAATCCGTACAGGGGTGAAGCACCTACTTTTCTCGAATCGCCTGACATGCCCATACCCAGATGCAAGACAGATGGTCAGCGAGCGGTACAGGGGCATGATACGCCTGAACATGGATAAATGTACGTCATGC
>Ga0114921_10001471_pt1 | contig 10823 bp, 6 predicted proteins | sample BentaG_FD_87016 | JGI IMG/M metagenome (GOLD analysis project Ga0114921, IMG submission 87016) | Deep subsurface microbial communities from South Atlantic Ocean to uncover new lineages of life (NeLLi) - Benguela_00093 metaG | ecosystem: Environmental > Aquatic > Marine > Oceanic > Sediment ...
CAATCCCTTTTTCTCTGGCAACAAAAGGCTATATTCGGCAAGCTAAAGATAATCGAAGTTGCTTTTCTAACTCTTTCGTTCTGGCTTTTTCTCTGCTGACGGAGAAACCTTCACTTCAGGTCGGAATACTAACCAAACGAGCAGGCTAATTGGCCAATTTAGAAGAAAAATCAATAATACAACCAGCCACCCCGGCTTGCCTCGTTTTTCTGCATCCCCATATGCCCAAATGAGACTCCAGATAAGTAGCCCCAAGGATATAATAATGATAGGAACCAAAGCAACTATACCAACGACATGATAACTATCCATAAGTAATCACTCCTCATCTGTTATATTTATACGATTTTTTGGCAAGAAGGTTCTGCCTTAACAGATGTTTAATACATGATATTAAATCTTATCCCTAAAAGCTGGCGTCTCTGTTCGTAATACTGACCTCTTGCATCCTGTCCCCATTGATAGAAAAGGCCGATGGAAAACGGCAAAGAGCTAATCGTTGCTTCGCTGGAAGTTCCCCATCCAAAAAACAGGCTGCAGGTGGGAACTAAACGCAGCATTCCTGTAAAGGAACAGTGAAAACCAAGATGTAATGCTTTCTGGGAAAGAAGAAATTTTCCGGATTCTATTTCGATTCCAAAATCAAAAGGGATGTGTTTTGATTTAGGATATTGATAATAATATGCGCCAAGCCCAAAATAGGGTTTTACTGATCTTACTCCAGCAGAATGAAGATTTGTGACGGGGAAAAAGAACTGCCCGTAGACGGAATATTGGGAATATTTTATTGGCTTTTTAAATTCAGGAGCTCCTTGAAGAAGATTAGAACAATGGTGATCAAGCCTCAACAAAAAAATTAAGGGCTTTAAATGGAAAAGGCCAAAAATTCCGTATTTTCCATCGACGGAAATATTTTTAAAATTCCAGAAGCCATATTTATTTAAAGAAGTAAAAAGACCAATCTCGATTCCCCAATGGAAATCTTGACCAATAGAGCTGAGCCTTAGGCGTTTCCCTACCCCAGTCTCAAAAGAAGTCCAATCGCTGGAAACAAATAACATATGCGCCCTTGGGGAAGCCTTTTGAAGAGTCAAGTAAACAAGATAATCTCCCAAATTTCTAAACCACTTCGAGGTTTCACTCCTAGATTCATCCACTGAATTTTCTTTATCCTCATGGGATAGACAAACCGAAGATATTAAAATTGTTATAAAGACTATCAGAAGGATTCTTTTTACTCTCACGGAATTAAAATCGAACTTCCAGGAACAGGTGCCAATGCGCAGATAAGACTGGTATTTATCGGGGATGTTTACCTTCATCTAAAATTCCAGATAGAACAGAGACTTAAGTCGATTTCCTCCTCATTTTGGGCAGAACGATAATGAACACAATCAAGATGATGATGATAAAAAGAACTAATCCCAAGGCGAGCAAACCCTGTTCTTCAGCTGGTGTAATGACAGGAAGGCTGATATAAGAAGCGTGATCGGCATTTCGGTAGAGGCTCACCTTTGGCGGCGGCGAAAGCTCTGGTGTCAATGCATTATCCTTATCAGCACAGGTGATTGTTACCCGGATGCGATTTCCAGCATCGAATACATCTGAAGTGGGGTGAAGGTCAAAGACAAGTTCCGCCGGCTCTCCAGGGGTAAGTTTCATGTAGTCTTCGTCGAAGCTCCGGTGAAATGGAAGTCCTACATAATCATAAGGTGGTTCATGAATAGCTCTATGTGATGCCCTCAATACGCCCTCTGTGATGTAATGAGATGCTCCTTCTGCATCGACTTCTTCCAGATAAGCAAAAAAGTCTTGATCTCCAGCCGTGGAAGCCATCCAGAGATGGATGACCGGGTGACCTGTAATCTCTATGTCAGAAACCAAAGGTGCAGTTGTGTAGGTCAGTGCTTTGCTGTCGTTGGGAGTCATATCAGGATACTCGAATCCCCCTCCAACAGCATTATCCCAGCGCGTATTTTGACCAGAAGTAGTGGTATAATCTACAACATAATCGTCCTTTCCATCGGCGACAGAAGGAGGCTGTTCGAGCAATATTCCATCGTTAACCGAATTCACACTTCCAGAGGGGCCTTGATGGAAGTAGTAGGATTTCAGGTATTCCCCTGGAAGCGGCCATTCTTGAGCTGTTCTCCACTGGCTGCCTTCTTGAGCTCCCATAGTATGATAGGAGATGGGTGCCTCATCCATGATTCCGTTGTCAATTTCTTTGAGCCAGTAATCGAACCAACGCAGTCGTTCTGCTTCAGCAAGCTTAAACAGTTCGGCACGAACAGATTCATCGCGAGGATTGTGAGACCAGGGTCCAATGGTCATCCTTTTAGGAACTTCAAGGTTTCTGAACCAGAGGAACTGATCTCTAGTAAATGAATCGAACCAACCACCCCAAAGGTATATGGCCACACCGGATTCGTTGATTTCTTTGATGAAATTAGCGGGATTCCAATCAAAGCTCGGTCTAATGCCCGTTGCCTTATCTTTACTGTTGCGGAAGGGAAATGAAGTCATGTATTCATACAGAGAAACATTCGATCGATGAGCCTTGATAGCTTCCTTCAGCAAAGCGCCGTCTTTATCATCATCAACAGGTGCCGCAACTTGGTCAGTATCCATAAGCCTTGTGAGCTCACTCCAGGTTTTCATAAAATCATCACGATATATCCCACCGGGGTAACCAACATCATACAAGTCAAATAAAGCCATCTCAGGAAAGACAGCCTTTAAGTGAGGCGAATTTGTGCTTGCTGCCATCAACTGCGTGATTCCCAGGTAGGAACCTCCATACATTCCGACATTGCCATCACACCAGGATTGTTTTGCCAGCCACTCTATTATATCGTAAGCATCCTGAGTCTCTTCCTTGGTAAATGTTCCCTGCCAGGTTCCAAAAGAAGCTCCTGCGCCGCGAATATCTACGGCTGCAATGACATAACCGTGCTTTAACAGAGTCTGCAAATAACGACTGCTTAACATGGTTTGCAGTTTTCCTTCCTGCACGAAAGCCCGGCGATAGCGGGTATGGGTCCACAGTACAGGTAGAGCCTCCTCTACTGGCTGGCTGTCCTTGGCAGGCCGAAAGATATCTGCAGCAAGCCTGGTCCCATCTCTTGCAGTTATGTACTGTGAGATTCGCACCCAGGAGTCGTAAATCTCTTTGGAGTAGCCTTTGTATTTTCCGAATTCTGAAATCCTTTCCTCTTCCTGTGCGTACAATCCATTGATCATGAGAGCCATCCCGGCGAGAACAAGAAAGCTCAATATAACCGCCGTTAAGGCTCGGCCAACAGTTTTTCTCGCTTTAAAGACCTTCATCGAATAATTAAAGCCATGGGTTTTCCGCCTTTTAAATGTTGTAGACATCACTTTCCTCCTCAAAAGATTGTACACATATCTTATTCTAAACCAAGCCTTATTCAAATATCACAGGAAAAATCTTATGTCAAAAAAAGGAGTTAAACAAATACAGAGCCGAATTTTTTATTGACTAAAAAACTTAGAATTAACTCTAGAACTTCCTTTAGCTAGAGAATCTACATAGAAGAATTAGAAAAAGACTGTCAATAATAAAGATTTGACCCCTTTCTTTCACCCCTTTCTTTCAACCTAAGAGTTGAATCCGGGTAAAGATATACTCTAACTTCTCCTCTTCTAGGGTCTGGCGCCTATAGTTCTTGGCATCAGAATCTCCTGGAAGGAGTTTAAAAGTAGGAGCTCTTAGCTCCTTATCTATATTTGCCTCCTCTGTTTTGTCATAAAGGAAAACAAGTTTTATCTTTCCTTCGCAAAGCTCAATACATGTAATGCCATTTTTATGGAGACAACTTCCATCGTTAAAGTAACAAGGAGTAAACAACTCGGCCTGTCCCAATCGCAGCCTTTGATCTTTTGCACCCTCCTTTTTTCTCGCCCTCTCAAATTGCTCTTTTTTAGCTTTTATTTTAACTTTAAGCTTTTCTCTCTTTTTCGGGTCTTTTTCTGAAATATATTCTCTAACCGCATTTTCAATATCTATCCGGATACGTTCTGCTTTGGTTAAAGACTCGAACATTGGCCGATGAGTGTGCCCGGCGATAAAAAGCACTCTTCTGCTTTTTGCCCAATCATAGTATTCTGTCTCATCCTTTCGTCTTTTTATGTAATTCTTGGCGGGGCTTGTGCCGCTGGAAATACCTAGAGGACGAGCAATCCAACGGAGAATCACTCTTCCAAATTTTCCCAATTTATCATTGATCAAATCGCCCTGATGCCCATGGGCGAAAAATATAAAATTTCCATTCCAGGCAAACTTCAATCCCTCGACGATTTTCAGTCCTGGTAATACATCATGAAGATTCCTCTCCACTCTTCTCTGTTTTTTCCAATCAATATCATGATTGCCAAAAATCCGGTAATGGCGATTCTCCTGAAGAAATTTACATTCCTTGGCATATACATCTTTCTTGTATTTATCTTTTAATTTCTCGATTCCGTATCTGTGCAGCTCTTCATTATCTCCAGAAATTATCAGTTTGAATCCTTCCTGGTAATAATAATCCAAGGCTTTAAGATACAGCCCTTTATTCTCGTCAAATTCCGGCATTCCGATGTGGCAATCGCTGAATACAACGTATCTTTCTCTCTTTGGATCAAAAGAAATCGGATCTGACTCATCAAAAACTCTGGAGAGAGACTTAAACTTTGATTTCCCCTTCAATTATTCCCCTTCAAAAAAATTCACTTTCTTTAGAGTGTCCTAGTTTTGGATGAGGATAAATATTGTCCTGTTCCCCTTCGCACTAATATAATCTTTATTCAAAAATTACCATTAATTAAGAGTTAACTCTTATCTAATAAGTTTGAGCAATTTCTTCTTGTTACGGATGCCCTGCAGAATCTCTGGCAGCAAGATTCTAATCTCTTTTTCATCATAGTCACACTGTGCAATTTCCAGATTGTCTCCTTTAATGTAGCACAGGACTGTCCTTATATCTTTAGGATGCTTAATGGTACTACTCTTTCTTCTGTATTCGAAGTAAGTCACCTGGACAATCATTCTCTCTTTGTCTCCAGCCTTATGGCTCAAAACAACTACATGTTCTTCTTTATTGCTCTCGTCGCCATCCAGGTTTATATGAAATGTTCTTTTTATGAAGTCTTCAGTTGGATAGGTCCCAAGTTCTCTGACTTCCTTATAAATCTCTTTTAAAATCTCACAGGGATCTTTTTCGCACTTGACTTTCTTTACAAGGGATTCGTAAACGAGGGATTCAGCATCTGATTTCAAGACATACACTGCAGCCATCCCAACTAAAATTCTTTTAGGAAAAACGCTGAAGAATCCTCTTCTGTCCATCTTAGCTCTTTTACCTAATCAGCCACCAAGATTATAAACGAGCCTTTAAAAGTTTGCAATTTTTAAGCACCTCAAGCATAATAAATTAAGATTATTTAATCAAACTCTTTCAATGCAAAATGGGAAAAGACATATCAAAAATAAAGAAAAAACATGAATCTAAGCTCATGTCTTATCCCAATGTGGTAGGCGTAGGTATCGGATTCCGTGAGAGCAAAGGCAAATACACCAAAGAAAAGTGCATCGTGGTTAACGTGAAAAAGAAAATTGATCCTGAAGATCTGAAGGAAAAAGAAATAATCCCAAAAGAACTGGATGGTGTTCCAGTTGTTGTAAAGGAAACAGGAGAATTCAGAGCCTTACGAAAAATCTCTTAACAGAGTGTTCCTCTATTTTTTAGCTTTCATTATCTTTCTTTAGCTGTTCATCCATCGCATTCAAAGTCTTATGCACACAAATCCATTTGAAAAATTAATTGATAAAAGAGAGGCTCTATAGTGTTGAAAAAAAGGAAAATATGATAGAATGGATATGAATACAGCCTTAATAAGATTTATATAAAACGAACAGCCATGGGGAAAAGGTTGCTTAAAAATCTACTAAACACCCGAAAGAAGCGTATTTTATTCGGAATCTGCCTGTTCCTTCTGATAATAATTGTGGCCGGGATTATCATCCTTCATAGTAATGCCTTCAAATCATATTTAATCAAAAGGGTAGATCATTACCTGCAGAGTCACTACAATCTGTCCATAAGCACAGAATCATTCGACTACAGCCTGGCCCGATTAGCTGTTACTCTTGAAAAATTCCGAGTCAAGGCGGTTCCAGAAGAGGCTTCTTCTCTAAGACTTTTCTCTGCCAAAAGAGTACACATCAATCTTTCATTCGCCACTATCTTTTCAAGAAAAGTTCATATCCAGCGACTGCAAATCATCGAACCAAGGATTGAGCTGAGCCAGATTAGGCAACAACCTATAAGCTCCACTCCCCTTAAACAATCAAAAAATCCAGCCAGAAAAAAACCAATGGTGTTGAGGATCGATGATTTTGTTCTCGATAATGGTTCCGTTGTTTTTAACAACCAACAATACGACCTTCAGGCTTCGCTCTCGAAGATCATCGCCAACATACAATACTCGGAAAAAGAGCAACTCCATAAAGGACTCATCCAATCACAAGACGGAGAAATCACACTCTCTCAATCCAATCTAATCCTGAAGAAGCTCCTGCTGGAATTCAATTTTGACAGCAATTCAATTCAGGTCGCACGATTCTTGATCGACTCGGATCTGCTCTCTGTTGAAGCTTCTGGTTGGATGAAAGATTACCAGGACATTCCCCGGTATTTTTTGGAGATCCGAAGCTCCCTCCAATTAGATCAAATACAACCGCTTATTGGCTTAGACAATCAATATTCAGGAAACCTGGCTTTCGAAGCAGCGGTCCAGGGCGAGGGCGGACACGCAAAATTTTCGGGAAAAATCAGTGGGCAGGATGCTATTCTCAACGATATCCCTATCGAGAGATTAGAGGCGGATTTTGAAGGCACCAACACCGCTCTGTCTGTGACCGAGCTAAGCTTGGATACTGCTGAAGGCAACCTGAAAGGAACACTAACCATTCCTTTTGGCTTCCAGGAGGAATCTTCCGTAGACGTTCGCTGGGACTCTATAAATCTTTTGCGTTTAGGAAAAAGTTTCCCGAACTTACCCCTTCATTTTTCTTCCAAAACCAGAGGGCAAATCTCGGCACGATGGCAGGCTCTTGATTTCAAGACCATCGATGCTGAGGGAGATATCGCTTTTGATTCATCAAGCACCTCCTCCTCGTCACGAAAGAGGAGTGTTCGTCTGGATGGACAGATCAAGTTTAAAGCTTCAAACGAAAGTGTAGAAATTTATCCAAGTAATCTATCCATTAATGACACTAGCCTTTCATTTGCCGGCAATTTAGAAAAGACCAATGCTATGAAAGCAAATTTTCAGCTTAAGGCAGATGATCTGTCAGAAATAGAAAATCTGATTACCCTATTAAAAAAAGATGGTAATATTCCTCACCTGCAGAAACTACCGCCTTTTCAGGTTGCGGGTCGGGTTTCCCTTTCTGGAAAAGTGGATGGGACTCTTAGTGCACCAGAGGTCTCGCTGAATCTGAATGGTAATGAAATAGCCTTCAACAAAATGCAAATCCCCATCATGAAATGTGCTCTAGCCTATAGACAAAAACATGTCGATGTCTCCCAGCTTTTGATAGAGTTTGAGCAAGGCCAGATTGAAGGAGAGGGCCGTATTTCTTACGACCCATTCAAGGGTATTTTTGGGGGAAAGACTGAATTCAAACTGGTTGCTAAAGAACTGAATATTGCTTCCATCGTTTCATCATTCCCACTTGAATATGCTGTCCAGGGATTATTTTCAGGAGAAGCAAGACTCTTTGGCAGTCTTTTTAATCCTGAAGCTGAATTTAAAGCCTCGCTTTCCTCGCTCGTTGTCGACAAAGAAGATATTTTTCGTGTAGAGATTGAAGGTGACTTCAAGCGCCAGCGTCTCCAGCTGACAAAACTTGGGGTGTTCAAAGGAGAAGGAGCGCTTGAAGGAACCTTGGGTTTAAACTTACCTGACCGGTCGTACACAGTAAATCTAACCGGCAAGAATATCAAACTGGCCGATTTTAAATCATTAAACCCTGAATCCATCTCAGGAAAGATAAATTTAAACCTTAAAGGCCGCGGAACTTTTGAAAAGCCTGAATTTACCTTTGGGCTATTGCTGGAAAAGCCAAGAGCCTTCAACAGGCAATTGGATTATATCAAGCTCGAAGCAAGCTCAGACGGTACGACCATAAAATGCCGCCTGCACGCTCCAGCAGGGCAGACTACACTCGAAGCCGGCCTCTTACTTCAAGAACCCTACATAATTAAGGGCAGCTTCTCTACTACATCGTTCGATGCTGTGAACATGATACTTGGAGGTATAAAAGAATATCCCACACATGTAAGCTCTGAAATGACAACCTCAGCCTCTTTTTCTATTCCCCTGAAAAACTGGCAAGAATCAACCATGCACATCGAAATGGAAAAGGTGGACTTCAACTACAGAGGATTAACAATTCGAAACTTACGACCAGTAGTTCTTAACTTTAGAAACGGAGAATTTGTTGTCCAGGACTTCCAGCTTTCAGGGCCAAACACAGAATTTACGATATCCGGACGGCTCCCCTTTAATGCAGATAAGAACGGTCGCATTAAAGCTGATGGAACCATTCAACTCAAGCTCCTCGAGCCTTTCCTCTCAAGGACCCAAGTCAACGGCACGCTTCTCTTCCAGAGCCAAATCATCGGAAGCCTCACTGAGCCGAGTTTAAATGCTCAGATAGAGCTTAGAGAGGGAGGAGTGATTTCTCCACTCATTCCCTACAATCTCCATGATTTTGTTATGCTGGCGAAAATCGATGAGAATGCAGTCAATCTAGAGAAATTCTCTGTTGGATTGGATGAAGGAAACATCTCAGCTCACGGTAAATTTTCCATTGCTTCACTTTTTCCGAGTAAGCTCAAGCCAACCACGCATGAGAAAGAAGCTGAAGAAAATGACATCAAAGTCACCCTGACCGGTCTGAATCTAGGCAATCTGGCTCGATTAATGCCCAATGAAATGGCTGAGGAATTCGGAGGGCTCGTAGAAGGCGCCTTCCACATTCGAGGAAACTACACATCTCCCGAGCAGCTAGAAGTTGAGGGAGAACTGAGCCAGCTTTCCTTTTCTCTGTCCGAATTCAAGCTGGAAAATAAGGATAAAATCAAGTTCAGCTTGAAAGAGAACATATTTCGTCTGAATGAGCTTAGACTATCTGAAGGCAATTCTTCAATCCTTGCTGAAGGAACGATTTACCTGGAAGAGGAACCACAAATAGACGCACGATTCTCCGCCAACCTGGATAGTGCTGTTTTAGCACCGTTTGTCAAAAACGCAATCTTGGGAGGCATGGTTTTACTTGACCTCTACATCAAAGGTCCAGCAACTAATCCAGTTATCACAGGCAAAGGAGAGCTTAAGAGTGGCTATTTCGAGGTTATCGATTATCCTGTCATAGCCACCAACGTAGAGGGAAGCGTTCAGTTTTTGGAATCGACCATAACTCTCTCTTCCATGCAGGGAATCATAAACGGTGGAGTTGTCAACATAAAAGGGAAGTTAGATTATCATGACTTTAAAATCGAATCCGCAAGAGTAGAGATGACCGCCCAGCGCGTCCAGATGAATTATCCGGAAGGACTGCAGGCCCAGTCAAACGGCTCGCTTCTACTAGAAGGAAACGGAAATCAATGGCTTTTATCCGGAGATATGAAGATTATCCAAGCATATTTCAATATGAATATCTACCCTGGTGGCGAGCTTATCAACAACATCCGCTTCCGTCGTGCAAGAGCTAAGAGCGAAATACCACTACTGCTTCAAAACCTTAATCTGGATATCGGTGTTTCAACCCTCGATTCCTTTGTTATAGACAATAATCTGGTAAACCTGGAATTGGATGCTAACATCAGGCTATTGGGCACCTTGCTCAATCCGCGTATTTCAGGCCGGGTAACCAACCGTTACACAGGCGAGATTGTCTTTTCAGAGCGGAGCTTTGAGGTAGAACAGGCTAGGATAGAATTTCTGGAAGAAGACCCTTTAGACGCGCGTTTAATGGTGGTTGCCCATACCAATTTAATGCACAAGGGCGAAGAATTGGAAATCACGCTGACTCTTTCAGGTCCCATAACCAGCATAAATTACACACTCTCCTCCTTCCCGCCCAGGTCTCAAGGAGAACTGGCTTCGCTGCTGATTACAGGGTATGGCACAGAGAAACTCAAGAGCGATATGGGAAACATTATCGGAAATCAGATGCTCCTTTATTTTGCCAGTCCACTTGCCTCCCCTGTTACAGAAAGGATAAAAAAACTCCTAAAGGCAGAAGAGTTCACCATTGAACCTATCAACATTGCCTCTGAGGAGGACCCTGGCGCCCGTTTCACATTCCGAAAAGGATTAGTCAAAAATGTGGATGTCGTTTATTCGATCGATGTCAGCAATACACAGCAACAAACATGGATAATGGATTATGACCTCAACCGCAATTTTTCAGTCCGGGCATTCCGAAAGGATGATGGGAGTTATGGTTCGAGTCTCAGTCACCGGTTTTTTCTGGCTCCGCCTGTACCCAAATCAGAAGCCCCGTTTGAAACTCAAAGCAAACAGATTATCATAAAGGAAGTTAGGTTCGACGGAAATTTGGTTTTCCCCATCCAAACTCTGAAAAAGAAAATCCGGCGCCTCAAGATGGGTTCTCCCTTTAACTATGGAGACCTCCGGAAATCCGTAGAATACCTGACTGAGTTCTATAAGGATAATAAATATCTGAACGTGGTGGTCAATCCCATAATCAATTATGAGAATGATAAAGATGCCATCATCACCCTGAA
>Ga0114921_10001472_pt1 | contig 10818 bp, 9 predicted proteins | sample BentaG_FD_87016 | JGI IMG/M metagenome (GOLD analysis project Ga0114921, IMG submission 87016) | Deep subsurface microbial communities from South Atlantic Ocean to uncover new lineages of life (NeLLi) - Benguela_00093 metaG | ecosystem: Environmental > Aquatic > Marine > Oceanic > Sediment ...
CGGATGCAGCGCGGGGCGTCGCCATCCATACCGCCACAGCCAGCGCGTGTGGCAGGTCCCTGGCAGAGAAAGCCCTGCTCCATAAAGCAACGCACCTTTTCCAGTGACTCTCCAACTCCCTCGACTGACTCTAGGGGGCGCTTAAGCGTGATGCCCTCGGCTGCTTTTTGTTCGCGGATAGTTGGACATTGATCACAAACGCTTTTAGTCTCCAATGCAAATGGCGTACCTTTCAGCAGGTGCAGCACAGCCGCGACAAACATGTCCGGTGTGGTTGGGCAGCCTGGCAGACTAAGATCCACATCCACAACTTCATGGACTGCATAGACACGGTCAAGCAAAGCAGGTAAGCCCTCTGTGGGTGTCTCGCCAGGTTCGGTAGTGGAATTTCCTTGGAACACGCGCTGGTAGATCTCATCCACCGCGAACTGGTTAGCCAGCGCAGGAACACCACCGTAGCAAGCGCATGAGCCCATGGAGATTAAGAAATCAACTCGAGAGCGCATCAGCTTTGCAAGCTCTTTGTTTTCTTCATTCCGGATACTGCCGGTGATGATACCCACATCCGCTTCGGGGATATCCGCCACGCTTTCCTCCCCAGTTTGTCCGTACACCTTGTGGTCCATGATCACAGGCATGTGGACGAATTCGAGCTCCGGCAGCAGGTCGATCAAAGGTTCGCCAACATCGAGCACGGTGACTTCACAACCACCGCAGATGGCGAACCACTCTTGTGCGACTTTTACAGCCATCCGTCAACCTCCTTATCAGTCTGATCTATTTCTAGACATTGCCCGAGTAAAATAGAATTTTTCCAATACAGCCTCCTTTTCATTATGAAAATGAATGAACCGATACAAAAATGACCCTGAATAATCCAGCGATTCATTTGTAGATACTGGGTCCTATCTCACGCAAATCTGCAACCATATCCTTCACCACTTGGGCAAAATGCGGGCCTTCCGAAGCCGCCACCCAGGAAAGACGGAAGCGTTCCGGTTCCAAGTCGAAATCTTCTAGCATCAGGTCTAAGGCATCCGCCCGTGCTTGGGCACGTAGATTCCCTTCGCGGTAATGGCAATCCCCAGGGTGGCAGCCACACATCAAAACGCCATCGGCGCCGTTGGTAAGCGCATCTATTACCAGGTTGGGATGAACCATTCCGCTGCATTGAACGCGGATGATCCTGACATTGGGGGGATATTGAATGCGAGATGTCCCAGCCAGGTCAGCCGCGGTATAGGAACACCAGTAACAGGTATAAGCGATGATCAGAGGTTCATAGTCATTCAAAATTACACCTCCAAGGCAGCCATGGTCATGGCTCGTAAGTAATCCAGCTTGAAGTGTGAGACGTATATTGCATCTTTGGGACAGGTGGCCTGACAGGTGCCGCAACCCTTGCAAATCGTTTCATCGACAACTACTCGCTTCTTCGTCTTGCCAGCTTCATCCGTGTATTCGATCAAAGTGATCGCGTCAAAGGGACAGGGGTCAACACAATAGGCGCAGCCATCGCATTTATCTTCAAGCACATGTGAGGTGATTGGTTCGATCTCAAGTTCACGCTGGGCGAGTATGGCTGCTGCCCGCCCAGCAGCTGCTTTAGCCTGGATCACCGTTTCGGTGACAGCCTTCTTGGGATAGTGTGCCATGCCGCATAAGAAGATCCCCTCCGAGGCGAAATCTATGGGAGCTAATTTCATGTGCGCTTCTTGGAAAAATCCATCCTGCATTTGCGGTACTTTAAGCAGCTGTGCTAGCTGATTGGCATCCTCCCGGGGGATGGTTGCTACTGAGAGAACCAGGCGGTCTGCCTCGAGCAAAATATCCGTCTCAAGCATGGCGTCATGGATGACCACCTGCAGGGTGCCATCAGCGTTCACCTGTGAGGGTTGGTCTGGTTCGAAGCGCAGGAACATCACTCCCTCTTGGCGCGCCTGGCGGTAATATTTCTCCAAAAGACCATAGGTACGGATATCCTGGTAAAGGATGTACACCTCGGTATTTGGGTTGATCTCTTTTATCTGCAAGGCATTCTTCACGGCTTGACTACAACAGATACGGCTGCAGTAAGGGCGCTCCGGTGTACGTGAACCCACGCACTGGATCATGACCACTGATTTCAAGGCGGATATCTCTGCTGATCCCCTGGCGAGAATATCTTCTAATTCCAGTTGGGTGAGAACACGCTCATCTTGTCCATAAAGATATTCTGAAGGCTGGTAAGGTTGTGCGCCGGTGGCGACGATCACCACACCGTGATTGATCAGAGGAGATTCTTCGATGTCCGTTACCTTGAGGGTGCTCTTGAACTTACCCAGACTGCCCTCGAATGAGTCCACCTCTGCATTGAGGAAGGTGGTGATGTTGGGGTGTTGGAAGGTTTTTTTGATTAGTTGAGCTAATAATGCCTGGGGGTCGGCATGGCTGAGCAAGAACTGCAGGTGGCGCATATTTCCCCCCAGATCTCCTTGACGTTCAACCAGCGATATCTTAAAACCCTGGTCAGCCAGCTCGAGCGCGGCGGTCATCCCAGCCAACCCGCCACCGATGATCAGAGCGTCATGATTGAACTCCAACCACTTTCTTTGCAGTGGTTCTACCAAGCGCACCCTGGCAACCGCCATGCGTACCAGATCTTTAGCTTTCTCGGTGGCAGCCTCAGGGAAATCACGGTGAACCCAGGAGCATTGGTCGCGAATATTGGCCAATTCGAACAGGTAAAAATTCAGACCAACTTGGCGGATAGTATCCTGGAAAATTGGTTCGTGGGTGCGGGGTGTACAGGATGCCACCACCACCCGGTTGAGATCATGCTCCTGGATAGCCTCTTGGATGCGAGTCTGGGAATCAGTCGAGCAGGTGAATAGATTGTTGTCGGCGAAGACCACATCTGGGAGCGAACGAGCATACTCGGTGACAGCTTCCACATCGACAACCCCGGCGATGTTCGACCCGCAATGGCAAACGAAAACACCCACGCGTGGTGGTTGGTCAGTGACATCGATCTCTGGGGGGTATTCTTTGGGTTGGACTAGAGAATGGCGACCCTCGGCCAACAAGGTCATCGCCCTGGCTGCCGCGGCGCTGGCTGACATAACCGTTTCAGGGATATCCTTTGGTTCCGCAAATGGACCGCAGACGTACACTCCCTGGCGAGTTGTGTCCAGGGGAGACAGATTGGTCGTCTGGCAGAAACCATCCTCAGTCAGAGCCACATCTAAATCACCCGCCAGCTGTGCCATTCCATTGGGGGGTTGCATCCCGACCGAGAGAACCACCAGGTCGAAATCCTCATATATCTGGTTTCCATCAGGCAGGGTATAGTGAATTATTAAATTTTCATCATTGGGATTCTGTCTGACGGCGGAGGGCAGTGCCCTTACATAACGCACACCTTCTTCTTTCGCCCGTTCATAATAAGCGTCGAATCCCTTGCCATAGGCTCGGAAATCGATGTAGAAAATCGTACACTCTGTGCCCGGAGCGTGTTCCTGGGCGATGATAGCCTGTTTGGTGGCGTACATGCAGCACACCGCTGAGCACCAATTGCGCTCACTCTCGCGAGAGCCTACACATTGGATCCAGGCGATGCGTTTGGGTTCGTGACCATCTGATGGCCGTACCAGGTGACCGACAAAGGGTCCACTGGGTGAGAGCACACGTTCAAATTGCATGCTTGTGACCACATTGGGGAAGCGACCGAAGCCATATTCCCCGCTCAGGTGGGCGTCATAGGGTTCAAAGCCGCTGGCCAGGATGACAGCCCCTACATCGAGTTGTTCTTGAACGGCAATTTCATCGTGATTAATGGCGCCCGCAGCGCACTTGTAATAGCATGACAGACACTCTGAGCACACTCCGCACTGCAAACAACGAGCAGCTTCGGCACGCGCCTGTTCTTCCGTGTATCCCAGGTTTACCTCATCAAACGTCTGCAGGCGTTGCTTGCTTTCTAGGGAGGCCATGCGCAGGCGAGGCTTCGGTTCAATCTCACCTTTCGCCATGCGCAGTGACACTTCCGTAGGGCTCATCTTGACCACCGGCAATTCTGGTTGTTCACGGACCTCTAGTTCCTCTCCGAGGAGATACTTCTGGATGTTCTCTGCAGCTTGATGGCCTGCGGTCACAGCTTCGATCACAAACGCCGTACCAGTGGTGGCATCGCCAGCTGCGAATACTCCCGCTCGGCTGGTTGAGAAGGTGTTCGGGTTGACTGCTACCGTTCCTCCCCGAGTGGTGCCGACCTGGCTATCTTCGGGGATGAAGGCTAAACCAGCTGATTGTCCGATGGCAAAGAACACCATATCCCCTGATAGGATGTGTTCGCTGTTGGGTACGGTCTCAAGAGTTAGTGATCCATCCGCTTCAAATTGCATAAATTTCACATCCACGGCTTCTACGCCGGTGATGCGACCGTTATTGTTGGCGATCTGGTTGAAAGCTCGTCCCGGAAAAATTCGGATGCCCTCTTCTTCCGCCTCGATTATTTCGTGTTCGTCAGCCAACATCGATTGACGGTCCTCCAGACAGGCGACATCGACTTGTTTGGCTCCCAGACGTACAGCAGTACGGGCGCTGTCCAGAGCAACATTTCCTCCCCCAAGCAAAAGGACGTGACGACCATTTACATTCTCTGCTTTCCCCAGGCACACATCCCTTAGAAAATGCACAGCAGTGAAAACATCCGGGTGATCTGAGCCTGGAATAGGGAGGCGTCTGCCATTATGAGCACCAACCGCGATTAGCACCGCATTAAATCCTTCGCTGAACAGCTCGTCCAGATTTTCGACGCGCGTGTTCAAGCGCAATTCAACCCCCAGATCAATAATCTCCTGTACTTCTCGATTCACGATCCAGGTCGGAAGACGGTATTCAGGCACCCCTACCCGCAGCATTCCTCCAGCCACTGGGAGCGTTTCGAAAACGGTGACCCCATATCCAGCCTGCACAAGATCTTTGGCGGCTGTCAGTCCGCAGGGACCGGATCCGATGATGGCTACTCGTTCTTCGTATTTGCGTTTGGCAGGCAGAGGTGGCTCATATGGTTGGGCGTATACCTGGTCAGTTACGAACCGTTTTAGCCCTGCGATGGAGATTGGATCATCTACAAGGTTGCGGTTGCAGGCGGTTTCACAGCGGTGATTGCAGATTCGACCGCAAATACCTGGGAAGGGGTTGTCTTCTTTGATCACCCTTAGTGCATCTTCGTAACGACCTTCTCTAATAAGAGCGATATAACCTTGGGCTCGTTGCCCTGCCGGGCATGCATCCCGGCATGGAGCGATGCCTTTCTTCTCAATGGCAAAGGCGTTGGGGACGGCTTGCGGGTATAGTTTGAATGCTGCTTTACGCTGATTGAGTCCACCATTGAAATTGTCATCCAGGACAATAGGACAAACCTCTGCGCAATCACCGCAAGCAGTACATTTATCCAAGTCAATATAACGCGGGTTTCGTCGAATTTTGGCTTTGAAATGACCTGGTTCACCCTCCAATCCAAGCAGCTCTGTATTGGTTAGAACTTCGATATTATTGTGACCGGCGGTGGTAACCAGGCGGGGGCTGATGGTGCACATCGCACAGTCATTTGTGGGAAAGGTCTTATCCAGGGCTGCCATATGTCCCCCAATGGCAGGTTCCTTCTCGACTAAATAGACTTTGAAGCCAGCATCCGCCAGGTCAAGGCTGGCCTGCATCCCGGCAATACCACCTCCCACAACCATCACAGCCCCAACTGGCTTGCCATTTTGAGAATTCATCGGCTGGATGTCTTCTTTAGGGATGATCATGCAGACATCTCCTGGAGAGAAGGGTAATTCGCACCCACTGGCTGGCATTTTTCCAGCATCAACGGAAGCGGATCAACGATGTGCTTTCTTAATCCCAGAGTATTTGGCTCCAACCCGAAGGCGTATCCCAAAACCTGTGAGAAATACAAAACAGGGAGTTTGAAAGGATGCCCTAATCTTTCTGCGATCTCTTCCTGGCGGGTATCGAGGTTGGCATGACACATCGGGCAGGCGACCACGATAGCATCTGCGCCAACTTCCAGAGCCGCCTCAACCAGCTTAGTGCACAAATCCACAACGATATCCGGTTTGATCAAGCTGAAATGCGCCCCGCAACAGTCTACTTTACTAGCCCAATCTAGCGTCTGCACACCCACCCAATTTAGCAAGCGGTCCATACTTTGCGGGTCTTCTGGGTCGTCAAACCGCATCACTTCTGCTGGACGAGAAATATGGCAGCCGTAGTAGCACACTACCTTTAAATTTGACAAGTCCCGCTGGACGGAAAATTTAATGCGCTCTTCAAATCCGTCATTGATCAGGATTTCCAAGGGGTGGACGGTGCGTGGCAGGTCGTTGAGGGGCAATTCCAATACTGACTCGACGTCTGACATTAGCTTGCTATCCTGGTTAACTTGCTTCTCAGCGTTTTTAAAGTGATATACACAGGCACTGCAAGGGGCGACCACCTGTTCAAAGCCTTCTTGTTTAGCTTTGGCTACATTCCAGAGGGGTGTGGCTACTCCCAACAGCCGGGAGATGGAAGGCGCGGCTAGTGTTCCGCAGCAGATCCAATCAGGTAAATCCTCAATGGTCACGTCCAGCGCGTCGAACAAGCTGCGCATTGAATGGTTATATTCCACACTGATGCCCTCGAGGGAACATCCAGGATAGTAACCATATTTCATAATGTCATCCTTTCGACGGAGAAACGTTGATATCAGCCGCCGTAGAGAGAGTCGCTGGCGATCTAGGTATAGCCGCTGCTTTCTAATTCAAGCGCCTTTCGATATATCTTGCGGAATTCACCCCCACCCAAAGGAAGGGGCGGGGGCTTGACTCGACCTCGTACGAAAAGTTTCCATGCTAAGGGCAGGTTTTCTATCATCTGACCAGTGAGTAACTGGGTGATGCCTGCGACAGATGCGTCGTGGATTTTACCGTTCAGGCGCATGTTATCCACAAAGCCTCGGTAGTAAATGTCTACTTCTTTGACCTTGGGAGGGACGCCACCCTTCATGGCCATCAGGCGGGCGGCGATAATCGCTGCGGCTGGCTCAACGCCCTGGGGACAGCGCGCAGAACAGGTTTCACAACCAACACATAACCATATGGCAGTACTGTTGAGCACAGCCTCCTTTCGTCCCAAACGAATACTGTGCATCATCTGGGCTGGTTTGAGATCCATCTTGTCTGCCAAGGGACATCCAGCGGAGCACTTGCTGCATTGAAAGCAAAGGTTTGTGTTTTGCCCACTGAGGGCCTCAATTTCATGACGAAATATCATCTCAGGCTCCTAGGGTACTTCTCGGAACAGACAAACGAAACATGACAGGCTGTGGGTACCACGCCAGTCATTATTGTAGTGAATCAGGATACTAGATGACAATTCCCGAAAGGGTCATCTGGTGACCCGAACGGTTCAATTCCCCCTAAATCCAACCTCGGCGGACAGCTTCAGCAATAGCTTGTGCCCGGTTTGAGACCCCCAATTTCTCAAGAATTTCTTGTACGCGTCGTTTGACTGTGGCTTCGCTCCAAAAGAAATCCTGGGCAATAACCTTATTACTCGCGCCTTCAGAGATGCGGGTCAGGATTTTTAGATCCTCTGTCGTCAATCCAACTTCTCGTTTAGCCTGATCTTGGGCGAGCTTCTTATAATTGGCAAGGACATTCGTGAATAGGGATGGACTGAGCAACCTTTCGCCACGCATGACCGCGCGAATAGAATCGGGTAATGTTTCATGGGAGACACTTTTCAGCAGAAAACCATGCACCCCGGCTTCAAGAGCCTGATCGACATATATCTGATCATCGTAAGTGGTCAAGATGATTATTTTCACTTGCGGATATGAGCGGATGATCTGACGGGCAACATTGATCCCACTTTGGCCCTTCATCTGGATATCGAGCAGAACGATATCCGTTTTCTGAGCTGCCAGGAGTGGTAAAACCTGAGCCCCGTCTTCAGCTTCACCAATGATTTCGAAGTCTGGATGCGAGCTCAACAGGTTGCATAACCCGTGCCGGACGACAGGATGGTCGTCGACAACGAGAATGCGGATCGGTTCCCAAGACTGCGACTCTTCCATATTAACTTTTTCCGTCAGGGTAATAATCATTCATCAAGGTATTCAGGTCTTGGAAGAATCAGTTCAATTTGGGTGCCGGTGTTTGGTGATGAGTTTACAATCAGTTTTGCTCCCATGCCTTCTGCCCGTTCCTTCATTCCCAATAATCCAAGATGATCGCCGGGAGTTTCCAGGGCAATTTTCGGGTCAAACCCTTCACCGTTGTCTGCGACAATGACATTAAATGAAGCAGAGCCAAAGGAGAAGGACATTTCTGCCAGGCTGGCCTTTGCATGGGATGTCACGTTGTGTAATGCAGCCTGGATAATGCGGTAGATATCAATTTCGATTTCTTTGGCTAAACGTCGCGGGGTTCCCTCGACATGAACTTGGCAATCGATATTAAATGTGATCTCAAAGGTGCTTACGTAGCGCTTCATGGCGACGACCAATCCCATCATGTCCAAGACAGGAGGGTGAAGATCATAAATCACCCGTCTTATCTCCCCATCCACCTCAGCCAGTAAATTCTGCGCTCGGGTTAAATTTTCGACTGCCCGATCTGGATCATCGCTTAATGCCTGTCGCGCGGCCTGAGTTTCGTAGAGTGCACCGATAATGGTCTGTGTAACGCCATCATGCATGTCGCGGGCTATACGGGCTTGGGTGTCCTCCTGGATGCGGTAAGATTCGCTCAACAAGCGCTGTAATTGGCGTGCCTTCTCCGCTAACGCCCAGCGTGCGGTTTCCAATTCGCTTGTCCTTTTATTTACTTTTTGTTCGAGCTCGACATTAAAACCGCGCACCTTTTCATACAAACGGGAATTTTCGATCGATACGCTGACCTGGTTGGCAACCGCTGCCATGAAAGCTGTTTGTTCGATTGTGAAGTGTTCTACCTCCGGGCTGGCCAGCTGCATTAATCCCACCAGTTCACCCTTGACCTCAAGCGGTGCACACGCCACAGAGCGGAATCCCTCGCAGATGCATAGATCGGATGTACAACGGGGATCATCGCCGACATCTCCGGCGAACAACACCTGGCGAGTCTGAACCGCCTGACCACACAGACAATGACCGGGTTGTAATCGAGATTCCTTTTGGGCCATATCCACGGAAATACCGCGATGTGCCTCTAAGCGTAATCCCGCATGATTGGATTCCTCGACGAAAACCAATCCAGCTTCCGCATCTAGTGCTTCCATAGATCCTTCTAAAATTGTCGAGATTGTTTTGTCAAGATCTAATGAATGGCTGGCGGCAATTGAGAGTTTATTCAAAGCGGCCAATTCTTCGGCGCGCAATTCAAGCTGTTTCTGAGACAAGAGATATGCTTCTGCCGTTCGGTACGCCCAATGGATCACCAACCAAGAAAATACCGGTCCGATCAACCCTAAAACTATGATTCCCAACCAGGTCAACCACGGCCAGGCTGGCTCTCCAACATGACGGCGGTGCTCGAACAAGGTATACGAGATGCCGATAACCGCCATTAATGCTGGAACGACCCATTGAGTGATATACAAAACTCGCAGTAAATCGTGTTGAGTCTTAGGTGAGGGGCTTTGCTTTGGTAGACCAAACATATCGCATCTTTTCTTGGGAAAGACGTTTGAATATATCGCCAACGTTCATTTATTACTTTACAAGATTTCCAGCGCGAATGCAAATTAGTGAAAAAAATAACTGATGGTATTTGGTATCTGCTGCCTGACTCACACGGGTACGAAATGCTGATCCACATGCAAGAATTCTGATTGGCCTATTATGGGGTTATAAAATGCTACTAGTCCCCACGAGTAGTTTGACGGCGAAGTGTGGGGAAGTATAACTTAAAAGTTGGAGCGCAGATGCTCCAACTCTACCAGCATAATGAATTGTGCCGACTTATTACTGAGAAATTACATTCAGTCTCCAGTCATGAGTTCGAGGCCCCTTTCCACTTCTGGGGAGATAAGATATTCCTGGATGGCTTTTTTCAATGCGGCCGGGCTGAAACCGTAGGGGCCCAACCCTCCTGCGTAGACTACCCGCCCATCCAATCCCACCAGATACAGGCGAGTGGGCTTGGCGGCGTAAGCTTTGCTCACGGCGTCATCCATCTCGTCCACATAGGTACCCATACCATATTGAAGGATTTGCTCGCACTGCTTAGCAACTGTCCGGCGTTCTTCCATAGTTTTAGGATCATTTATATCTGTGGCCGCCTTGGGTACACCCTTTTTCAGCATCTTCCCCATGATGCCTCCCCCCAGCCACCAGCCATCTTTGGGGTGCGCCTCACGGATGTAGATGGTCAGGAACTGTACCTGCTCGTGATATTGCTCGTAAATGTCGTGGAGACTCACGGTCCCGCGGACGTAAGGCGGTCAGGTGAAGCTGCCGAAGACCAAAGCCACTGGCTTCCGGCCGCGGAAATCGGACAAGCGGACAAGTTTCTCCCCGTTGATGTCGTAGAGCTCAAAATCCGGTGCCATGTCCCCGGGTTTAGGCGCGCTGGCTTCGTATTTTTTCTGCCAGGCTCTATCTTTTTTCATGAAATGGAAGGTGTTGGGCATGAAGTTGCTCCAATACATACTCGAGATCGATTTGTTTGTGCTTGTATTGATAGGAACATTATAATATTGAATTTAGTGAAAATGTGCATAATCCTTGCGTCATTCTCCCTCGCTGGGAGGCGCGAAAAATGAAACCAAATACTCCAATATCTGGGATAAATCGATTTAATATTA
>Ga0114921_10001473_pt1 | contig 10818 bp, 10 predicted proteins | sample BentaG_FD_87016 | JGI IMG/M metagenome (GOLD analysis project Ga0114921, IMG submission 87016) | Deep subsurface microbial communities from South Atlantic Ocean to uncover new lineages of life (NeLLi) - Benguela_00093 metaG | ecosystem: Environmental > Aquatic > Marine > Oceanic > Sediment ...
AAGAGAAAAATTCGAGAGAATGTAAAAGCTGTCCTAGATCTGGCTTACGAGGAAAAGATCTATCCTCGTGAAGCTGCGGAAAGGCTGGCCAGGGGGAGGGTGATAAAAGCCATGAAAGACAAGGGCAGGATATAGGATAGAAAATCTCATTTCTGCAAAAAAACTATTGACAAGCTAGAGAAGGCAAGGCTAAACTTTAGTTAAGGGGGTAGCGGGACCTTCCAAGAAATAAGTATCTATTTCTCTACGTTATAGTTTGCAGTTAAGCTATTAACATGCTATAAGCTTCATCTTGACTTAAGGAAAGAGAACCAGTTTTCATTGACTTATTATTTGAAAGGAGGTGATAGCTTTCAATAAATAAAAGGTTAGTATGTCAAAACTAGCTACATTACCAGCCATGAAGGAGTGTAGTGCTGTAGTGGGGGTAGGCATAGCTAAAGTATAGGAGATTTTAAGGAGGGAAGCGATGAAGAGGGTATTACACAAACAAGAAATAGAAGACATAATAAAAGGAGCCACGCTACTTGGAGCAGGTGGAGGCGGTTCGGCAAAAACTGGTTTAGGACTTGTAGAAGAAATAGGGGAGGTTACACTAGTTGAACCAGAGGATGTTCCAGATGACAGTAATGTAGTTGTTGTAGCTGGCATGGGCTCTCCTGTTGTATTGCTTAAGGAAGGGTGGAGGGGAGAAGAAGTACCTGCTCTGGAAAGATTAGAGAAGGTGACGGGCAAAAAAGTAGACTATGTGGTTCCCGTCGAGACCGGCGGTTTCAATTCTGTGACTCCACTGCATGCCGGAGCTGTCAAAGGTTTGCCGGTGATAGATGGTGATGGTGCCGGAAGGGCGATACCAGAACTGGAAATGACTATGTTTTATATCCACGGCGTTCCTATTTCTCCAATTTCGCTGGCAGATTCAAAAGGGAATTCTGCGGTTCTATACGTAACCGATGCCTACATGGGTGAAGAGCTAGGCAGGGCGGTAACCACGGTATTTGGTATGACTGCCGGGTTAGTTTGTCATCTAATGACAGGGAAACAACTTAAAGAAGCGGTGATACCAGGCGCACTGTCGGTGGCAGAGAAGGTAGGGAAAAGCATAAGAGAAGCAAAAGCCTCTGGCAGAGATGTAGTGGAGGCAGCAATAAAAGCCATGGATGGCACTTTACTTGCCACGGGGAGGATTACCAAGAAGACAGAAGAGGTTAAGGCAGGCTTTGATTATGGCAGGGTTTTTGTGGGAGACATCATTGTGGACTACAAGAACGAGAATATGATGGCATGGAGAAAGGATAAGCCTCTTGTGACAGTGCCCGACTCTATCTGTTGGTTGAGAACAGATGGAGAACCTCTTACAAACGCAGACGTAGAAGAAGGAATGGATGTAGCAGTGATAGGAAAGAAAGCCCATGAGAAGTGGATGATACCTGAAGGATTCAAGGTATTTACGCATGTCCTTGAAAGTATCGGATATAAAGGCGGATATGTTCCGATAGGGTGAGGAATATAAGCCAATAGAAGAATTTGCGAAAGAAGAGAGTAAAATGCCTAATAAGACATTGAAGAATGAGGAGGAGATAAAAGATTCTGTAAGAGGCTGCACGTTTTTTGGGACTGGTGGAGGAGGGAACCCCCAAGAGGGCTTATCACTCCTACTGGAAACTTTCAGATCAGGTAAAAAAATTCAGTGGGTTGATGTAAAGGAGATTGATGATGAGGATTGGACAACAGCGCCTGCTGGAATGGGCTCAATAGCGCCTGTGACTCCTGACAAGATGAAAATGATTGAACAGTTAGGGTTCAAAGAAAGAAAAGTAAAAAGAACCCTTGTTGAAGCAGTTCGTCAATTGGAAAAATATCTGCAAGCTGAAGTCAAAGTAATTGTTCCCATTGAAATTGGGGGAGGAAACACACCGATACCTCTTGATACTGCAGCGCAGCTTGGAAAGTTGACTGTAGACGGGGATTACACAGGCAGGGCAATTCCTGAGGCTGAACAGTGTATTCCGGCTATGTGCAACAAGAAAATAACACCGATGGCCTGTGTAGATGACTGGGGAAATATCACCATCATAAAAGAAGTTGTGACTCTTGCTGCCGCAGAAAGACTAGGCAAGATGATTAGCACGATAGCAACAGGTTTGTGTGGAGAGACATTTTTCACGATGAAAGCAAAAGAGATGAAAGGGGTGGTAATTCCGGGCACACTTACGAGATGCCTCAATGTAGGAAATGCAATACGGAAAGCTAGAGAAAAAGGAGATGACCCCGTGGAGGCAGCAGTTAAGGCTGTCGAAGGATGGCTGTTGTTTAAGGGAAGAGTATCTAAGAGAGAAACAGAAGATGGGGAAGGATATTATTGGGGCACAAATATAATAGAGGGAATAGATGAGTTTAAGGGACATACATTCAAGATATGGTTCAAGAATGAAAACCATATATCATGGCTTGATGAGGAACCTTATGTGACCAGCCCTGACATTATTGAAGTGGTGCAACTTAAAACAGCAGAGCCCATTACAAATACAGATCTTCAAGAGAATGAAATGGTTGCCGTCATCGGGGCAAGAAATGAAAGATATAGGACAGAAAAGGGAATAGAAGTTGTCGGGCCTAAGCACTACGGGTATAGGCTAGAATATATACCAATTGAAGCAAGAATTAAAGCAGGAGGCGAATAATATGGCTAAGGCGAACGATAGAAAAGAAAAGGTAGCAGAGGAATTTTTGGACCAGGATGTATACCAACCGGTTCCGATGGGAGAAAGAGCCGCTTGGTACAGCTTTTTAGCGATATTTATCGGAATGTGGGCCTCACTTGCTGCCATGGGTGCTGGGGTTGACTTAGGTTTAAAACTTACTCCCTGGAAAGCATCTCTAGGTTTGTTTCTTGGTTATATGGTATGTTTGGCATTTGGATATTTTGTGGGAGAGGTTGGGCGAAAAGAGGGGTTATCAACACCTGCCCTCTTTGGTAGGCCTTTTTCGTCGCTTGGGAGAATACTCCCTGCTCTTTTCGTATTTGGCATTGCTGGTGTTTTTATTGGAGTCCAGGCAGATGCTGTGGGAAGAGTCATTATGGATGTATTCGGCTGGGAGGAAGCAGCGATCGCGGGCTTCGTGACAAATAGAGCGATATTCTCAGCGGTTCTTTGTGCCATAATGATGGTTACCGCTTATTTTGGTATTAGATATATCAAAATAGTGAGTTGGGTGGCATTGCCTTTTTACCTCGGAGTGTTAGTGGTGGCATTGGTTTTAGGAGTTAAGAGTTATCCCGGAGGCTTGCCAGGAATTCTCACCACGGAAGCACATGAAGTAGGTTTTGAATATGCATTCTTTCTCGGTGTTGCCCTCTATGCTGGATTCTCAGCTCTGTTGCCAGACGTTACCAGGTTCGTTAGGACTCGGGGCGGATTGATCAAGGCTCTAGTTATCGGTTACATACTCTCTACGTTCATACCTATCTGGGGGGCAGTTATAGCGAACGTTCATGGAGTCGTCTATTGGAAGGTATTCTCTATGTACGGAATTGCATTTGGAGTGGTTGCGGCAATAGCGTTATTTTTTGCTCAGTGGACGACCAACGATAATAATTGTTTTGCCAGTGGATTATCCCTCTCTACTATTCTTAGAGCCCTTAATAACAAATGGGAAAAGGTTCCTAGATTGAATAGAAAAGGCGCAACTCTGGTACCTGCAATTGTAGGTGTTGTACTTGCCTTCGTAGGAACAGGGGCAATTGCACCATTGTTAATGTTTGTAGGAGCCCTGGGCGCTTGGTTACCACCTATGGCGGGCGTTTTTATTGCTCATTTTTGGGTGGTTGAAAAAAGAAGCAAGGCAAAAATAGAGACGAAAGGATTAGCAGGTCTTGTAGCCTGGATTGCTATTAGTTTACTAGTGCATCTTGGAATTATGCCTTGGGCTGCCATAACGGGCGTTTTAGGCAGTTTTCTCTTATACCTCATTCTCTACTATGGAGTTGAAGCGCGAATTTGGGGCGAGAATATAGTAGGAGAACAAGTAAAGGAGGAATCGGCATGAAGATTAAGGTGATAGTGCCAATAACGACGAAAGGCTTTATAGAACCCACCCGGGAAGAGGCGGAGAAGTTTGCCTCCGAAGGCACAGAAATTGATGTCGAGTGTCTTCAGTATGGGACAGCATCAATTGAATCGGCGTATGATGAAATGTTGGATGCCCCCGGAATTATCAAGGTGGCAGAGAAGGCACAAGCTGATGGCTTCGATGGGGTCTTTATCGACTGCATGGGTGACCCCGCCCTGGATGCAGTCAGGGAAAGGCTCGACATACCTGTGGTAGGGCCTGCCAGGGCAACAATGATATATGCCGCCGATTTAGCCCATAAGTTTTCTATTGTAACGGTGCTGGAGAATGTAATTGTACTGGAAGAGAATTTAGCCCTGCTGCTAGGAGTGAGAGACAAGCTGGCATCAGTTAGGTCTGTGGAGATTCCTGTCCTTGGTCTTGAAGATAAGGAAAAGTTGGTGAGCGCCCTTGCCAACGAGTCACTAAAAGCGATAGAGGAAGATGGTGCTCATGCTATCATCTTTGGATGCACCGGGATGCTTGGGGTAGCGGATGATATATCGAATGCCTTGAAGAAGAAAGGCTATGATGTTCCCGTAATAGACCCAGTGGCAGTGGCGATAAAATATCTAGAAACGCTGATATCCCTTGGGTTGGCGCAGAGCAAAAGAACATACATGCCCCCGCCGGAAAAGGAAAGGAATATATTGGAGAGGCTATAGATGACAAAAAGGTTATTGGGGAAAGAGGAGCTGGAAGATATAGTCTGGGGGTCGACAATTTTGGGTGCTGGTGGAGGTGGCTCTCCTCACGATGGCCTAACTCTTGTTAAGCAAATAAAAAATGAGGTAGTAGTGTTTGATATCGAAGACTTACCGGAAAATGCCAACGCAGTAATGGTGGCCGGGATAGGATCTCCAAAGGTTATGATTGAAAGGGGCTTCGGGCCTGAGGCCGTGTTTGCCTATGAAGCAATTAAGAATATGGCTGGAGTGGGGGGAATCAACCTGGCTTATTTAATGCCAGGTGAAATTGGGGGCCTTAATACCATAACACCGCTTTATGTAGCAGCGCAGAAGGGCATTCCGGTTGTTGACGCGGACGGTAATGGACGCGCTGTTCCTGAACTCAGCACCGGGCTCTACCCTATATACCAGATTCCTACTAGCCCCTTGGTGGTTGCCAATAAGGCAGGAGATATTATAGTTGCCTATTTGAAGGATCCGCTCGATACTACCGCGGCGGAGACGATAGCGAGGACAGCCGCTGTCTCGTTTGGAATGCTGGCGGCATTTGCTACTTGGATAGTCAATATGGCAACTATAAAAAAATACCTAGTGCCGAATTCTATTTCGAAGTCTGAAGAGATAGGTAGAGCAATAAGGAAATCAAAAGCCAGCCGGATGGATGCGGTGAGAGAGGTTACAAGAATTGCTGGCGGAACGGAGGTTTTCAGGGGTAAAATCAATAGAATTGAGACAAAAACAGTTGAAGGTTTTGACTTTGCCAGAACAACTATTGAAGGGATGGCAAATTACAGAGGCAAGACATTCAACATAGACTCCAAGAACGAGAACATGATTGGCTGGCAGGATGGGAAAGCAATAATTATGGTTCCAGACTTGATATCCGTGATGACAACCGAAGGCGAGCCCCTTACTAATGCTGATACAAAGGAAGGTATGGAGATAGCAGTCACAGGGATTCCCGCCCCAGAGCCTTGGAAACGAATTCCTGAAGGGTTTAATTGTTGGAAACCTATATTGGAGAAACTAGGATACGAGGGCCCTTATATTACATTAAAAAAGGAGGTATAGAGGTATGAATAAGGCAGAAGTTTGGCCGTGGGAGGATAAATTCGGCGATTACGCGCTGGTGCCTGTGCCCAAAAAAGAAACGAGAAGTCTTCTTACTATGTTTTATACCTACACGGGTGTGCTGGCTTGTATTGCCGTGCTATGGGGAGGGGCAACACTCGGCACGCAGTTTTATCTCAAGGATGCGGTATTAGTTGCCGTTGTAGGTTCGGCAATATTGTCTCTCATAGGGGGGCTGACTGCTCCAATTGGTGGGATTTCTAAATGTTCTACCTATGTAAATTTAAGACCTGCGTTTGGGAATATAGGTTCGCAAGTATGGGGTACGGTTGTTTCTGGTATACCTGCCCTCGGTTGGTTCACTGTACAGACGTGGCTGTTTGGCATCATAGTCCACACCCTTTTCCCCACTGCACCGTGGGCCACTGTATTCGCTGCGTCAATATGGGGCGGGGCACTAATGCTAATCACCGCCTATTTCGGTTTTAGAGGTCTGGCATTCTTCAGTTATTTGGCGGTGCCTTTCTTTATGCTGCTGGCAGGTTTCGGAGTCATGATAGGTATACAACAGGGTGGGGGATTTGCCGGGCTTGCCGCGATAAAACCAATAAGCCCAGTGCCTTTTTCGGTAGGTGTGACAGAAGTTGTCGGTATGTACGTTTGTGGAGCTATAATTACCGCTGATATTTGTCGGTTTGCAACAAAGATTTGGCATGGTGCCGCAGCATGGATAATTCAACTTATGATATTGCAGGTATACATGCTTTCAGGGGCAGCTATGTTGACCTTGGTGACAGGTGAGGCAAATGTGGCCGGGGCATTACTTGCTGCCGGAGCCGGTTTCGGTGCATTCTTGATGGCGATTCTAGGGCAATGGTCAACAAATGACAGTAATATCTATAGCACATCTCTATCCATTAATCTATGGATACCGGTTAAAAGGCAATATATTGTCCTTGGCGCCGGAGCAATAGGCGTAGCGCTAGCGGCTTTGATTGCGTCTGTCTGGGGGGAGGCCATGGCCCCATTCCAGGCATTCTTGATGCTGCTGGGAAAGGCGTTGCCTGCGGCAGGTGGAGTTTTAATCGCTGACTTCTGGCTATACCGATTGTACAAGGGGGAGCGTCTTAGAGAGAGATATCAGTTTAAGCCAGGCATGAAATTCGCCAAAGTAAACTGGGTTGGCTGGGTGGCAGCTATCGTGGCAACAATACTCGGTGGGTGGACCATAACTTGGGGAATAGCGTGCCTTAATGCCTTGATACTTGGAGTGGTGCTTTACATCATAATTGCCATCGCATGCGACAAAGCTGGTGTAAGAATGGGTGTGGGAGAACACATAATAGATAAGACAGGAGCGTGATAAAATGGAATTCAAAAGATATGTCAAAATTTCAAGCGGCATAGTTCTGATCTTTCCAATTGTGCTTTTGATACTGGCGGGCATAGCATGGTCTGAAAACGTCTATACCGGGATTATCTACCTTGCGGTAGGTGTAATTCAGTTGGTAGGAATGGCATTGATATACCCTCGAATTGGGAAGGACGAGGAGATAAAAGAAATTGGCAATAAATGCGTGCAGCATAATTGGATTGTACTCTCATTGGGGGTTACTGGAGGTGCTATGTTCTTAGCTCCTTTTTTCGCAGTAGATTCTATGGCCATCCCGTATGCAGCGTTCACAGTTTGCATACTTTCGGTTGTGCTAAGTGGTTTCAACCTGTATAAGGCAGTAACAGAGGCAAAGGCGCGACTGGTGGTATAAATGACCCTTTTTTATGGACGCACGGGGGTTTGAGTGGAGACTTTTGATGCCATAAAAGGAAGAAGAAGCGTAAGAAAATACACAGATAGGAAGATACCCAAAGAGAAGCTTGAGCAAATAATGGAGGCTGCGGTCTGGTCTCCATCGGGAAGCAACGCCCAAGCATGGGAATTCATCGTTGTAGAAAATAGCGACGATATTAAAAAGATAAAGACTTTCTCGCCAGGGATATTCGGAAATCCGGCAGCGATGATAATCGTCTGCCGAGATTTGAAAAGAGCATACGAGGTTTGTGGTGAACTGGGCAGAGATATATTATCGCTAATGGATATCTCGATGGCCGGCGAGAACATCATGCTGGCAGCATATGACCTTGGGATTGGCTCTTGCGCTGTACGGTCTTTTGGCATAAGCGCCGTAAAGAGGTTATATGACCTGCCAGAGCATATAAATCCAGAGCTGCTGATTACATTGGGCTATCCTGAAGAGACACCGAAACCACCAAAAAGGAGAGGAGTTAGTGAAGTCGTCCACTGGGGCAGAAGACAAGTCGAGGGATGAATACTTTGCCCTGCTTGCCTTTCTGGTAACCTCAGCGAGAAACTGCGTTGAGGAACCAAAGCTATACGGACCATTCAGGCTGGTTGATGGGGCGAGCAGATTGATTGAGATTCTTGAAGGGGCAGGTATAGCAGATGAATTCCTTGTGGCGGTAAGGAAGAAAATAGACGGCGGGAAATATTCTGTAATGGGTGATAAAGACGAATTCATCAAGTTTCTCGATGATTTGACCCTGGATTTTGCTGACAAATTGAGAAGTGAAGGAGGTGTATAACATGGTGGAGAAGGGGAAAATCGAGCAAGGCGTAATAAATATGTTCAAAGTGAATATGGGCGTCAAAAGTGGCGAGAAGCTGCTTGTAGTTAGCGATGTGCCAACTACAGAGGAGTGGATAAAAAAGGAAAGCAAGGAACTTGCCGAAATGGTGGAAAGATCGCTCCTTGCCAAGATGGTGAGCGAGATTGCTGGTGAGAAATTTCCAGATTGCCAGGTGGAGTTTTACGCCTATCCGTCTGTGGGAAGGCATGGCACAGAGCCGGGAAAAGAGGTGGAAGAAAAGATGAAGGAAGCCGATGTAGCCATTGCTATAACGAGCTACTCGCTTTCTCACACAGAAGCACGAGAGAACGCTACTAAATCGGGCACTCGCATTGCCAGCATGCCGCTGTTTATTCCTGAGATGTTCTACCCGGGAGGCCCAATGGCGGCAGACTTCACCAAGATACACGAAGAGTGTGCGAAGATAGCAAAACTGGTTGATCAGGCAAGCGAGGTTACTTTAACATCCCCGGGTGGTACAGACCTAAAATACAGCCTGAGAGGGAGAAAAGGCCTGATTGATGATGGCATATTTACAGAAAAAGGTGCCTTTGGGAATCTGCCCTCCGGTGAGGTTTATACTGTGCCTCTGGAGGGGACAACGAATGGAAGTCTGGTTGTGGAAAAGGGGTGGTGCGCAGATCTGGAGGAAGAGATGGTTTTTGTTTTTAAAGACGGACAGGTAACAGAAGTTATCGGTGGAGGTAAATTGGGCGGCGAATTCAGAGAGATGCTTGCCTGCGGGAAAAATGAGGAGCCTTATCTCTCTCGTAGAAATTGTGCTGAACAGGGCATTGGCACGAATCCAAACGCCAAACGCCCCGACAACCTGCTTGAGGCAGAAAAAATAAGGGAAACAGTCCATATCGCAATAGGGGACAGCTCTCATATGGGAGGAAAGGTAACGGCCGATCTCCATCAAGACTTTGTGATTCCAAAACCAACACTGAGGTTTGATGGCAAGGCAGTCATAGCGGATGGGAAAGTCCTAATTTGATTTGCCGGCAAATTTGTTAATGCAGCTTCCCCTAGTTGAAAAATTTGCCATATTCCCTGAAAACTATTGACAAACGAGAGAAGCAAGACTAGACTGTAATCAGGACTTTAGTTAGGGGATAGCGAAGCCCTTCAATTAAGGTAAGTATGTATTTTTCCATGCTGCAGCTTCCAGTAAAAGCAAATTAGAAGGAGGTGAAAGAAAATGGAAAGAGAGACATGGGGCACAAGGCCTTATTTCATATTTGCCGCCTTGGGCTCCGCAATAGGTCTGGGTAACCTGTGGCGATTCCCTTATCTTACTCACGCATATGGTGGAGGGGCATTCTTGATAGCCTGGATAATCGGCCTTATTGCGCTGGGTATTCCGTGGATGGTGCTAGAGTATGGAATGGGCCGGTATTTCAGGAGCAGCGCTCCAGGCGTGTTTGAAGGGATAGGGAAGAAGTGGGAGTGGCTAGGGTGGTGGCCTGTATGGTGTGCCTTCGGCATAATCACATACTATACCGTTGTTATGGCCTGGTGTCTGCGTTATGTTGGAGCGGCGGCTACAATGGCCTGGGGCATGGGAGAGGCTGGAGCTGAAGGGGCAGGGGCATTCTATTTTGGGAAAGTCCTGCAACTTTCTGGAGGGCCAGGCGAGCTTGGTGCCCCCGTAGGAGCACTGGTAGGATGTTTGGTCATCGTTTGGGTAATTGTGTTCCTGGTAACATTCAGAGGAGTCAGAATAATAGGGCCAGTTTCGAAGTATGTGATGATTGTGGCCTGGAGCTTTTTGGCCATCTTGGTGATAAGAGGGCTAACCTTGCCCGGTGCTGTTGAAGGGCTCAACTATTATCTCACTCCAGACATCGGCAAGTTAGGGAGTGGTGAGGTGTGGTTTGCCGCCTTTAGCCAAATTGCCTTTACCCTGTCCCTGGGAATGGCAGGAATGTATGCCTACGGCAGTTTTATAACCAGGAGAGGAGATGTTAATAATAATGCGGTAATAACGTCTCTGGGGAACTGTGCTACCTCTTTCTTTGCAGGTTTTGCCGTATTTAGCGTTGTTGGTTTTATCATGCAGGCGTTAAACGTTGCAGTTGGGGAAGTCAGTGCCGCGAGCGTGGGTTTAGCCTTCGTAACCTGGCCGGTGGCAATATCCATGTTGCCGGCGGCTAACAGCTTTTTTGGCGTTGTCTTCTTCCTCTGCCTGTTCCTGTTGGGGTTATCTTCGGCGTACTTCCTGGCTTACGGCGGGGTAATTGCTCCGCTGATGGATAAATTTGGGTGGGGCAGGACAAAAACCGCAGTGGGTGTTTGT
>Ga0114921_10001474_pt1 | contig 10816 bp, 6 predicted proteins | sample BentaG_FD_87016 | JGI IMG/M metagenome (GOLD analysis project Ga0114921, IMG submission 87016) | Deep subsurface microbial communities from South Atlantic Ocean to uncover new lineages of life (NeLLi) - Benguela_00093 metaG | ecosystem: Environmental > Aquatic > Marine > Oceanic > Sediment ...
GTAGAGAAGATGAGATAATTCAAGAAATAGAGGGCGGCGACACGCAGCTATCAATTCCGGCGACTACCTACACGGGTGATATTCCGTCGCATCGCGGGCTTTTCGGTATTAAATCAAAAGCAAAGATTGGCCCGTTAGAGTTAGTCGCAATCGCCTCAAAAGAACAGACACAGACTCAAGAAATTGAAATTGAAGGGACAGTCAGTGCTGAGCATGATACAATTTGGGCAAGGCGTTATGAGCGCCGCCGTTTCTTCTGGCTCGGTACCTCTGATTCAATCATTGCGCTTGAAGTTTATGTTGATGATAATAATGGCCTGAATAATAATATCGGTGGTGTAACATTTCACGGTGAGGCATTTCTCGATATTGATGATGATAATATACCGGATGATACCTCGTATGCACCAAATTATAAAGAAGGAGACTTTGACAAAAAATTGCAGGGATCGGGTGAGTATTATCTCTTCAATTCTTTTGGTAACATTATCGAACTCAATTATAATTTGCCGTCTTATTATGTTTTGGGTGTTAAGTATAAGAAAATCGTAAATGGTGATACAGTTGAGGTTGGGTCATTACATAATGACACAATTCAACTGAAACTCATCTGTCCTGAACTGCCCGACACTCTATCCTATACCTGGAACTATGAATGGAAAAATTATTATCAGATTATCAGTCCTGGTTCACGTCTGGATTCACTCAGGATTTACTATATAACTCCGGGCGGTGAGCATAAGGATAGGAATAATGATAATATTCCTTTCGTGCAGGTGCTTGGACTCGATGATGATAACGATGGTATGCTCGACGAAAATAGAGTCTATTTTCCTGGTCGAGGTCTATTAATCTTTCCTGAACCCGAGCCCTTTGCATCGAACAATTTAGATAACCCGAGCCCAGAAATTTACAGAGATTTGTATATGTATGGTCGGGGTAAGTATTATCTCTATAAAAAAACTATGGAGGCAAAACCTATCTACATGTTACCGGAGAATGTTGTAAAGGTCAGGGTTTATGTTGACGAGATTCTCCAGGATTCAATAGCTGATTACTATGTTGATTATGAAGAGGGGAGACTTGAGTTTAAAAAACCTATCCCACCAACCTCGAGGGTGAGAATCATGATTGAATATGCGCCGTTTTTTTCTGCTGCTCAGAAATCACTGGTCGGTATTCGAGGAAATTTGAGACCTTTTGGTGATGCGATTCTTGGTTCTTCATTTTTTTATCGTACCGAATCATACCCGGCTGAACATGTGCGGTTAAAAGAAGAACCGTTCAATAGAATAGTTTGGGAGGCCGATTTTTCACTACCTCAAGCCTTGCCTTTCCTGTCAAAATTTGTTGACTTGCTCCCCTTGGTGGAGACCGAGGCCGAATCAAGATTGAACCTCAATTTTGAGGGGGCCTACTCATTTTCTAATCTCAATTCTTTCGGAGAAGTCTATCTTGATGATTTGGAGTCTGCCACTATCATTAGCCATGATATTTCCATAAGCAGAGTAACATGGATGTTAGGTTCGCGGCCGGTGAGTTGTAGTACTGCCAATTTTGTCCATGAACGTTTGATTTGGTATAATCCGCAAGACGAAGCTCGACTGAAGGTTGGCGATATATACATAGATCCATTAGACGAAAATGAAATTGCAGATGTTTTAAAACTAATATTTAAACCGAGTGATACGCTCTCTTTTGGTGGTTTAACTCAGTATATTTATGGTAAAAACCTTGATGAGTGTGAAAATCTCGAAGTGATAGTGAATGGTCAGGGAGGCAGGATTCACATCGATATTGCCCAGGAAATTGATGAAGACCAGTTGCGCCGAGATCGAAACGGCACCTTTGTTGGTCTCGGCACCATGGAGGATGAAGACCAAAATCCAATGAACGGAACATGGAATGAACAGAATGAGGATACTGGTTTAGACGGGGTATATGGTGATGATGATGATGCACTTGCAGGTGATGATGGGAATGATGACTTTGAGGATAGAGATTACACTGGTGGTATAAATGGCACCGAGGAAAATCGGCTGTGGGATACTGAAGATCTTGATCGTAATGGTGTCTTGAATGGAGAAAGCAGATACTACAGTTACACTATTGACTTAGATTCCACGCGATTTTTGGTGGAAAATGCAGGGCTGAAGAATGGATGGAAGATGTTTCGCATTCCCATTAGGGATTCTCTGGTATGGGATACTGTTATTAATCAACCAGACTGGCACAATATCAGATACATCCGCATCTGGTTAGACCATTTTGCACAGACCGAGACACTTCTTATTTATGACGTGAGTATCACAGGTAGCAGATGGAAGAATTTGGGTATCGAAGCGGGTCCATTGAAGCCAGATTCAACTGAGATTTTTACCATTACGCCGGTAAATACCAAAACGCATTCATACTATCAATCTCCATACGATTTAGAAAAAGACCCATTGACTGGTCAGTATAGAAGCGAGGGGGCATTAGAACTGGGATTAGAGAATATAAAAGAGGGTCATACCTGTATTGCCCATCGTAGAACCGATGCTAATGAAGATTATCGAGCTTATGATACCCTGACATTTTATCTCAATGCCCAGAGATCAAATCCGTTAATATCAATAAGAATTGGTAGTGATTCTTTAAATTACTATGAATATACTACAGAATATGAAAACGGGGACGCTGTACGGCATGGCTACCGTTTATTTAAAATCTCTTTCCAGCAATTTTTGAATCTTAAACAAATTAGCCAAGGACAGGGCACAATAAGCGACTCGATTTATACCGTGGTTGGGAATCCATCATTATCAATCAATCAGTTTTTTGAGATAAGAATAAAAAATCAATTTGTCACTCCTCTCACGGATACGATATGGTTTAATGATATCAAACTCATATCGCCTAAAACAGAAGTCGGCAGAATTTTAAGAGGCAGTGGTTCAATCAATTTTGCTGATTTGGCATCCTTCTCTATGGCGTTTGATGAATCGAATGGGCGGTTTAAAAGGTTATCGGAATCCAAAGATATTTCAACTCAGAGTGCTGGACGCAGTTATTCTATCGGTTCCAGTATTTCATTCGACAAATTTCTCCCTGAAAGCTGGCATTTCCATATCCCAGTTAGTTTAAATTATCGCAAGTCTATTAATGAACCGAGATTTTCATATCTCTCAAACGATTTAGAAATTACTGAAGAAGAGCGAAAAAAACAGATAGCTACGAGTGTAATGAAATCATACACACTACACATTTCAAAATCTAATTCAAAAAATTGGTTCTTGAAGCACACCCTAGACCGATTGGTATTTAACCATGACCAGTCAAATTCTTTTTCGCGTTCAGCCCTCAATTGTGATACCTCTCGGGTGATTACATATAATGCCACATATAGCTTGGATCCTAGATTTTCTTTTAAAATTTTTAATCAAACTATTTCTGTATTACCTCAGAATGTAAGCTTCTCTGCACTCTATACCGATAATTTATCCAGATCATACTACCGGCCGCATCCCGACTCGGCCTTTGAGCTCTCTACGTATGGCTCACAACAGAGAAAAACGCTTAATCCTTCATTCTCGGTCGCATACTCGCCCCATTCAATATTAACGACAAATTTTAATTTTTCACAATCGCGCGATTCGGTTTCTGAAAAAAGAAAATTCGGTGAAGAAGTGGGGAGGAGTCAGACATTTAATGCGACGTTAGCAAAGGATTTAAAGATTATTTCACCAAGACTGACATTCAGTTCAACGTACAATGAAGACTACCGTTTTGAGATACGGCAAGATCAGGATTTTCGTAACGTATCAAACAGTGGTAGGTTCGGGATTAATGGTACGGTGAATATAAAAGATATCGTGAAATTTTTTACGAAATTGAGAGATGAATCAAGAGATTCACTCAATACAGCAGGATCTCCGGCATGGATTGCACAGCAGATTGAAAAATTTATAAATTATATTCAGAATCCACAATTTAGCTTCTCAAGACAGCGGAGTTCAAGTTATTTGAATGTTAAATCCAGACCGAGCCTTGAATATCAGTGGGGTCTCGTTGACTCAATGCCGGCAGAAGACATTGCACTAGGCAGTTATCCGGGACGCGGACTGAGTGATATTTATAACGTTACTTCCGGGATGAATTTCAAAGTTATAAGTTTGCAGGTCGGATATAACAGACAAATAAATAGAACATTCAATTACGATTTTGAAGCAAGAACTGACAACTTCTCATTCCCAAATGCAAATTTGAGGTTATCAAGAGTTGAACTATTGCCTTTTTTGAAAAAACTTATCCGATCTTCCTCGATCAACTCCGCATTTAATCAATCTGTTGAAAGGAGATACGAAATAGTGGCTGATAGTGCACATTTAACGTCAGATTCTAAAATAATGAGTTTTAGCCCTTTGATTAGCTGGCAGTCGAATTGGGTTAAAGGCATATCATCAACAGTAAGCATTACTTACTCCGAGACCAATTCCAATGATTATGCAGGCATTACTGTGGTACCATCAAAATCGCTCAACCGAGGTATTTCAGCTTCACTCGCGCATACATTTAGCGCACCGCGCGGTATTAGTTTACCTTTCTTGAGTGGAGTAAAATTCGCCTCAAATCTTTCGGTAAATTTGACTGTCGGTTATAATCGGAGTACAAGTTATTTTGCTGATCTGAGAAACCCCAGGAATGATTCTAGTATATTGAGTGCTAATCTCGGCATCTCCTATAATTTCTCGTCCAGTATATCGGGTGGTGCAAATTTTGATTATTCACAAAATAAGGAGATGAATAGTAATCAGGATTCTCGGAGAGTTGGGCTCAATATATGGACAAATATAAATTTCTGAAGTTCGTATTCGTGCTTCGTAAATCGTATTCGTTCTTTTTTATACCTGCAATTTTTTTACTTTTTGTTCCATCCAAGGCGATTTTCGCAAAAGAACCATATCAATATTTAACTGAATTTTGTAAAATTGGTGAGAGGGTGCCCGGTACCATAGGCCATAAAAAGGCACGTGATTTTATTGTTAGTAATCTTACAAATCCTGAAATAGACTCATTCTTTACACGCGATGTGTGGTTTTATAATATATATGAAAGATATCCGGGGGAAAATGTACGCATTGGCATTGCCGCGCATTGGGATTCCGATATTGGAAGTCCAGGTGCAAATGACGGGGGATCTGGTGTAGCATTACTTCTCAGTTTAGCTGATACGTTAACACGTAATCCACCTGAAATAGGGGTTGATGTTCTTTTTTTTGACGGTGAGGATGTCGATAATGCAGCACTGTTAGGATCCACGCATTTTGCTGCAAAATGTGTGGATAGTTATTCGTATATTGTGGTTTTAGATATGGTTGGTGATAAAGACTTAAAGATTTTTCAGGAGGGTAATTCAGCAAAGTTTTTCCCTCAGTTGGTGGATTCTCTCTGGGAGATTGGTATTGAAATTGCTCCATCAGTTTTTATTCCAGTAATTAAATACTACATTGTAGATGACCACATTTCTCTTATTAAATATGGTTTTCGGGCAATCGATGTAATTGATTTTGATTATCCATATTGGGACTCGGCAGAGGACACAATTGATAAATGTAGTAAGGAGAGTCTGGATACTATGTATAAATTTATTCTGAGCCTTGTATATCCAAAGTATATATATTAAAATACCTAAACCCAGCCCGTTTGCAACGGGCTTGGGTAAACGCCTGAATGTCTAAAATACTTATTTTTTTTAATTTCGAATTATTTACATGACAGTATTTAACTGACCATTATGAATAGGAAAGAATTGATAGTTTTATCGATCGTGATTGTGGTGCTTATCACCATAAACGTGGTGGGCTATATTAAAAGAGAAAATTTAAAGAAAGGTCATTCGGTGTTAGTTGAGGAAGGCACTATTCGAATCTCAATAAATGGTGCTGATGCTGCAGAATTGGAAGACTTACCAGGTATAGGACCAACATTGGCTGACAGAATTGTAGAATATCGAAAGAGAGGTGGTGGGTTTAAAACATTAGAAGAGTTGAAGGAAGTTAAAGGTATTGGAGATAAAGTATTTCAGAAAATTTTACCCTATATAAAGTTATAAAATAGGGGTCAGGTCTTTACTTTTAACTGAGTTTTCAATTTTTAAGTCAAATAAATTTCTATGTGAAGGGCGAATTGATTTTATTATTTTTAAGGCCATTAGATTTCAGTTAAAAGTAAAGACCTGACCCCACTATGTTATTTTTCAAATATATTGACTTTGTACAAAAAATTGGTATAATTCCGTGCTCAGTAAAACAAACTTTTATGTTAGGGAGGCGTTAGCGTGCTCTGAGGAATGGATTATATTTTGGAAATGGTTAATACAGGTGTTACTGAGAACAAAGTAAGTTTTTAAAAGGGGGAAGGATTTTCCCTTTGAAAGGGGAGGTTTAAATGGAAATTCAGGGATACAACATGCCTGAGGATTTATATTATCATGGGGAAGATGCATGGGCTAAGGTCGAATCCGACGGAACAGTTAGGGTCGGAATGGATGATTTTTATCAAAAGCAGGCTGGAGACACAACCTATGTTGACCTGCCTTTTGAGGGTGATTCAATAAGCCAGGGCGAAACCTGTGGTAAAATTCAGTCTTCCAAATGGGTTGGTAAATTGGTTTCACCAATTTCTGGAGAAATCGTTGAGGTTAACAGCGAGCTCGAAAGTGATTGCCGGTTGATTAATAAAGATCCCTATGGATCTGGATGGATAATGCGAATTAAGCCATCGAAACTTGACGAAGAGTTGAAAAATCTTGTTCATGGAGCTGATGCACTAAAAAAGTTCATTGATGATAATCTCGCAAAGGCTAAGGGTGGAGGATAGACCGGAGTTACAAATGACAAATATCAAGTGTCAAATGTTCCGTCCCAAAGGGACGAGAATCTTTGTTCTATTAACGGGAAAATTCGAATATCCAATGTCAAATTTAAAATTTCGCCATTTAGATTTCTCGACCCGTTCCGTGTCGGGACTGGTTGGCTTTGATCCACGCCCATCACAGATGAGCGGGATTGATTGGGCATTTGGATTTTGAATTTTGAGATTATTTAGAATTTAGTGCTTAGGATTTAGAGTTTTTCTGATATAGGAGGATAAATGGATATTCAGGTTTCTTATGGTAAGGATGAAAAATTGAAGGTAGGCATACCTGATGAAAATGTATTGAGTGTTGTCGAGCCAAACAAAGTTGAAGAACAAAATCAGACTGAAATTTTACTCAAGGCGATTGAAAACCCTATAAACTCAAAATCTTTTACCGAATTTTTAAGTGATGCAAAGGATGTTCTTTTTATTGTAAATGACGGTACCCGTCCAACACCAACCGCAAAGGTTCTCGATATAATTTATGAACAGATCAAGGATAAAAATATTAAGTTTATCATCGCTACGGGGGTTCATCGAGCACCCACCCAGGAAGAATTTGATTTTATTTTTGGAAAATACTATAATATTTTTAAAGATCGAATATATGTCCACGATAGTAAAAAAGACGAGGATATGGTACATATTGGAACATCAAAGAACGGCACAGAAATGTATGTAAATCGATTGGGCATGGGAGCGCACAAGATTGTAATTATCGGGTCGGTCGAACCCCATTATTTTGGTGGTTATACTGGGGGTAGAAAATCCTTTTTACCCGGTATCGCCTCGCGCAAGACCATTTCCCAGAATCACAAGTATGCACTAAAGCCCCAAGCACAGGCACTGGCCCTCGATGGTAATCCTGTGCATGAAGACATGATTGATGCCCTCAAGACCATTGCTGATAAAGAGATATTTTCTATTCAAACTGTGCTTGATGGTGAAAGAAGACTTTATGGTGTCACCAGTGGCCATATCCACGACTCGTTTTATGCGGCAATTGATAAGGCAAAAGAAGTCTTTTGTGTAAAAATCCCTGAAAAAGCAGATATTGTTGTCAGTGTTGCACCTTATCCAATGGATATTGATTTATATCAATCACAAAAGGCATTGGATAATGGTAAATTGGCACTGAAAAAGGGTGGTATTTTGATAATGGTATCCAAATGTCGAACTGGCATTGGTGAGCCCACATTTTTTGAGCTCTTATCATCGAGTGACTCACCACAAAAGGCATTAGAGACGATAGACAAAGGCTATAAATTAGGCTATCACAAGGCAGCAAAGATGGCTGAGATTGGAACATGGGCAGAGATGTGGGGAGTTACAGATTTAGAAGATAAAGATATGAATGCCATTTTTATAAAACCGTTTCATAATTTACAAAACGCATTAAATAAAGCATTAGAACAAAAAGGCAAAAATTCAAAGGTAATTTTCTTGATGGACGGTAGCATTACCGTTCCGATGATTGAAAGGAGATAAAATGAAAATAGATTTGGAAAAATTGAAAGAAATTGTCGGTGCAGATAATATTAAAAACGATATTGCCGACCTATATATTTATGGCTCTGACTCGTCAGTACATAGCGGCTTGGCTTCAGTTGTCCTAAGGCCTACGACAATAGAACAGGTGCAGGCAATCTTGCGTTATGCAAACGCCGAGCTCATACCAGTCATAGCACGAGGTTCAGGGTCTGGCATGTCAGGTCAGGCAGTCCCGATAGACGGCGGGATCGTGATGGATTTGAAGAAAATGAACCGTATTCTTGAGATAAGACCCGAGGATATGCTCTGCAAAGTTGAGGCAGGCGTAGTGGATGATGACCTGAACAGGGCACTCAAACCTTATGGTCTGTTTTACCCTCCAGCACCGGCATCAAGTAGAGTTGCAACAATTGGTGGAGAGATTGCCAATAATGCATCTGGAATAAGGTCAGTAAAATATGGCGCAACGCGGGATTCAGTCCTTGGTATGAAGGTTGTGCTCGCCAATGGCGATCTGGTTAATCTCGGCTCAAATACGCGTGTCGAGGCATCTGGTTACCAACTTGACAGACTCATGGTTGGCTCTGAAGGCACACTCGGGATAATTGTAGAAGCAACATTGTTACTCAAACCAATTCCAAAATTTCGCTGTATTGGTAGGGCTAGTTTTAATAAGCTTGAGGATGCTGGCGATTCAATATCTGAAATAATAGCGAGTGGTGCCCAGCCATCCATGCTTGAGTTAATGGATAATATAGCCATTACTGCTGTAAATATTACGCTTAAAATGGGTCTACCTGATGTCGAGGCAATTGTCATGTTTGAGGCAGATGGAAAAGTGAAAGATGCGGTTGATGCTGAAATGAAATTCATGAAGGAGATTTGTGAAAAACATAATGCTTCTGGTATCGAAACGAGTTACGATTTAAAGGAAAGGACAAAATTATTCGCTGGAAGGAAGAAATTGTTTGCTGCTTTATCAAGATATAAAGAGGGATTGTCATGCACGTCTCTAGCTGATGATATGGCAGTTCCCTATTCAAAAATGGCAGAGTGTGCGAGTAAAATCCATGAGATTGCCAAGCGTAATAATGTGGTAATGACTGCTTATGGACACTGTGGTTCAGGTTGTATGCATACAAAGATATTAATGGATCCCACAAAGAAAGAACAGTGGGAAGGCGCAAAACGGGCAGTAGAAGAGGTCTATGAATATGTCCGCTCAGTTGGCGGAACAACCTCTGCTGAACATGGTATCGGACTTTCTAAAGCACCAGCATGGAAAAAAGAGAAAGCAGATTCACTCGAGCTGCTAAGAGCAATTAAGAAAGCGCTTGATCCGAATAATATCTTAAATCCCCATAAAATGCAGGATGCACCCGATGATTGGGTTAGTGCAACCAAACTAAGATATCCAGTAGAATAGGAGAGAATATGGCGGCAAAACACTTAAAAGATTGGAAAAATGAATTAAATATTTGCATAAGGTGTGCCTACTGTTTTGAAGGGTGCCCTGTCTTCAAGGTTGCTGGTTGGGAAACAGACTCAGCACGAGGGAAAATCATTCTTGCCTCCGGAATACTCAGTGGCGAGCTTGAACCATCTCAGTATATTGCTGATAAATTATTCCAGTGTACTTATTGCCGGGATTGTTCTGAGCGATGTTCAGCCAATGTCCCTGTAGTGGATGTTCTCGCAGCAGCAAGAGCAGATCTTGTCGAGGCTGGTTTTGCATCCGATACACATAAAGGAATGGCAAAGAATGTCAAGGAGACCGGCAATATTTTTGGAGACAAGGAAATAACTGCACCTGTGCAAAAAGGTGAAATACCCGTATACATCGGGTGTCAATATCTTGCCAGGCCTAATCAGACAAAAATGTATCTAAAGATTCTTGAAAAACTTGGGGTGAAACCTCTAATCAAAGAAGAGACATGCTGTGGCTATCCTTTATATGCGCTTGGATTCAGAAAGGAATTTGAAGAACATAAGAAAAAGTTTTTAGAAATCTTCCCAGAGGAAGAAATCGTAGCCCTTTGCCCAACATGTGCGGCTTTTTTGCATGAAGGATATGGTAAAAAGGTTAAGCACATAACTCAGCTTATACTGGAACATCTTCCGGAAAAGAATCTTGGTTTGAAGGCGACCTATCATGATCCCTGTGACCTCTCTCGTGTCATGGACATAACTGAGGAACCACGAGAGATTCTCAAAAAGCTTGGTGTTGAGGTCGTTGAGATGCCACGAAACAGAAAAACATCCCATTGTTGCGGCGGCGGCGGCGGTATATTGATGTCCGACGTGAATCTTTCAGATGATATTGCAGTAATTCGTATCAAACAAGCGATCGAAACAGGTGCGCCGCTTCTTATTACTCCTTGTCCAACGTGTGAACAGGTTCTGAAAAAGGCAGCTGCTGTGGTGA
>Ga0114921_10001475_pt1 | contig 10807 bp, 9 predicted proteins | sample BentaG_FD_87016 | JGI IMG/M metagenome (GOLD analysis project Ga0114921, IMG submission 87016) | Deep subsurface microbial communities from South Atlantic Ocean to uncover new lineages of life (NeLLi) - Benguela_00093 metaG | ecosystem: Environmental > Aquatic > Marine > Oceanic > Sediment ...
GCGTGACGGCGCCGATAACTGCATCACCGTCTGCAACATGGAAAATATTGACCCGATGGGGGTACATACCGGTGATAGCATCGTGGTGGCTCCCAGCCAGACCCTGACCAACAACGAGTATCAGATGCTCAGGACAGCCAGTTTAAAGATTATCCGTGCCCTAGGGGTTGAAGGGGGCTGTAATATTCAATTTGCGCTTCACCCCGACCCGCCTAACCGGGATGGTAAAACCCCTTACTATGTCATTGAGGTCAATCCCCGCGTCAGCCGCAGCTCAGCCCTGGCAAGTAAGGCTACCGGTTACCCCATCGCCCGCGTTGCTGCCAAGATAGCCGTTGGCAGGAGGCTCGATGAAATTCCAAATCAGGTAACCGGAAGGACAATGGCTTGCTTTGAGCCGGCACTGGACTACCTTGTGGTCAAGATTCCTCGCTGGCCATTTGATAAGTTTGCCTCCGGTGACCGGATTATTGGCACCCAGATGAAAGCTACCGGCGAGGTAATGGCGATTGACAGAACCTTTGAGGCTGCACTGCAGAAGGCAATCCGCTCCCTTGAGTTTGGCAGGAGGTCACTACTCTGGGAAGACCGGGAGTGGCAGCTTGGAACTGACATAAAATCCTATCCATTAGAACCAAATGACCTCAGGCTCTGGGCAATTATGGCCGCCCTGAGGCGCGGCATAACTATTGAAGAGATAGTTGAGCATACCAGAATTGACCGCTGGTTTATCACCAAGCTTAAAAACATTATAGACATGGAAGGGGAGCTCCTCTCCCAGCCGCTGACACCAGAACTACTTAAACGAGCCAAAAGGCTTGGTTTTTCTGACGAACAGGTTGCCACCCTGGCTGACCGGCTTCCCGAGCAGGTAAGAGAGCTGCGTCATAAATGGAATATCCGCCCTGTCTATAAGATGGTGGATACCTGCGCTGCTGAATTTGATGCCGGCACCCCCTACTTTTACAGCACCTATGAGGAGGAAAATGAAGCCAAGCCAATTGATGCCAAAAAGGCGGTGGTCATTGGCAGCGGCCCGATCCGGATTGGTCAGGGGATTGAGTTTGATTATTGCAGCGTTCACTCTGCCTGGGCACTGGAGAGGTCTGGTTACCAAAGCATCATGGTCAACTCCAACCCGGAGACAGTTTCTACCGATTTTGACACCAGCAACCGCCTCTACTTTGAAGCCCTGGATGAGGAAAGCCTGCGCGATATTCTAGAGAATGAAAGCAGCCAGACTTCAAGTGAGCCACCACCCTCCATAGTCCAGTTTGGTGGTCAGACAGCTATAAACCTAGCTGAGCCTCTATTTCGCAGTGGCATGCCCATCCTCGGCTCTAGTGTTGAAGCCATTGACCTGGCTGAAGACAGGCAGCGATTTGAGAATTTCTTGAGCGGCTTGGGTATTCCCCAGCCACCAGGGGCGGGGGTAACCTCTGTAGATGGGGCGCTTAATGTGGCTCAAGCTATCGGTTACCCGGTGCTGGTTCGCCCGAGTTACGTCCTCGGTGGCAGGGCAATGGAAATAGTCCATAACGCCAACGAGCTAGTGCGCTACATGAGCCAGGCAATGGAGCTGGATACGGGACACCCCATCCTCATTGATAAGTATCTGGAGGGGAAAGAGGTGGAGGTTGATGCCATCGGCGATGGAGAGCGGGTTTTAATCCCGGGAATAATGGAGCACATTGAACGGGCCGGGGTGCATAGCGGGGATTCGATGGCAGTTTACCCCGGGGTAAACCTGACCGAACCTGAAATTAAGACCATTTGCGACTATACCATTAAAATTGGACTGAGACTGGAAATTAAAGGGCTAATGAACGTCCAAATGGTTATCATGCCACCACCCTCCGAAGCTACTGCCAGTCGAGCGCCATCGGTTTATGTGCTTGAGGTTAACCCCCGAGCCAGCCGCACCGTTCCCTTTCTCTCCAAGGTCACTGGGGTGCCAATGGTAGATGTCGCCACCAAGGTGATGCTTGGCAGGAGCCTTAAAGAGCAAGGCTATAAAACCGGGCTTTGGAGGAGACAAAAACTGGTGGCGATTAAAGCCCCGGTCTTCTCCATGTCAAAGCTGATTGGTGTTGACACCTATCTCGGCCCGGAAATGAAATCTACCGGTGAGGTAATGGGAATCGACTATACCTTTGAAGCCGCGCTGGCCAAGACACTCTTAGCCGCCGGACTTATGCTATCACCCCAAGGGGCAATACTTTTCAGTATCGCCGACCGGGACAAGGCTGAAGCATTACCGCTAATTAGAAAACTCCACTCCATTGGCTATAAGCTTTATGCCACCGAAGGCACCGCAGCGATGATTGCGGCAGTTGAACTACCGGTAAAGATGATCAGCAAGAAGTTAAGCGAGGGGCATCCCAATGTCATTGATATTATTAGTGACGGCACCGTAAGCGGGGTGGTCAATACCATTACCGGCGGGCGCATCCCACTAAGGGACGGCTTCCAGATTAGACGAGCCGCCGCTGAGAAGCGAATCCCCTGCTTTACCTCCCTTGATACTGCTCGTGCCGTGCTGGAAGTGCTACTAAACGGCAGCCAAATCTATAGCGCCCGACCCTTACCCGATTACCGCCAGAAGGAGTAAATTTGAGACAAACCTCAGCCCCCGTTATCTCTAATCAAGAACTCATGCCAGGGGTTTACCTTATGTGGCTAAAATCCCCTCAAATAACCGCTGAGGCTAAGCCAGGACAATTTGTTATGCTACGCTGCGGAGAAGGATTCAAATATCTTCTGCGCCGCCCTTTGAGTATTCACCAGCTAGAAAGTGAAAGCAGACCGACTAGGCTTGCTTTCCTATATACTGTAGTCGGAAAAGGCACCAAATGGCTTGCCGAACGCCAGGCCGGTGACAGCCTAGACCTGCTTGGCCCACTGGGCAAAGGATTTGCCATCCATCCTACCTCTAAAAAACTCTTGCTGGTGGCCGGCGGTATTGGTATAGCACCGATTGCGTTTTTGGCGCAGCAGGCGGTAAAAGGTGGTTTTGAATTAAAATTACTCCTGGGTGCTAAAACGGCTAGACAGCTTTACCCCAGAAAGCTCCTGCCCCCTGAAACAGAGCCTGCTGTTAGTACTGAGGACGGCAGCGCCGGCAGTAAGGGCATGCTCACCGACCTCTTGCCAGATTTTATTCCATGGGCAGACCAGATTTTCGCCTGTGGACCCACTTCAATGTATCGGACTCTATCTAGCTCAAACCAAAAACTCCCCAGTGAAAAGCCGGTTCAGATTTCCCTGGAGGTGAGGATGGGCTGTGGGCTTGGAATCTGCTACGCCTGCACTATAAAAACAAAAAATGGCTTAAAGCAGGTTTGCCAGGATGGACCGGTATTTAACCTTAATGATATCATCTGGGACGAATTAAGCTATAACCCCTAAGGGGAGAGCTTTGACTTAAGCTTAAGTCAAAGCTTATAATTTACTGGAGAGGGGATTAGAAAGGTAGCCAAAGATGGCAAACCAAATCGGTAAGCGATATGTCTGTTCTAAATGCGGCTCTGAATTCGTCGTTACCAAGGGGGGTGAAGGTAGCCTTAAGTGTTGCGGACAAGTTATGGAGCTGAAAAAATAAGTATTGAAAGAGAAGCAAATTAGTGTCAAATCAACTAGGTAAAAGATATCACTGCACTGTCTGTGGCACCGAGGTATTATGTACCAAGGCTGGCGACGGGGTAGTTATCTGCTGTGATAAAGAAATGGAGGTCAGAGAACCCAGACCAATCCCGTCCTCAGATTAAATAATCTAGCGGCTCCCAAAATAACGATTTAAGTTTAAAGGTCAAATGATGTCTGGAGATACTGTCATCTTTGACCTTTTTAGTAGTTTGTGAAAAGTTTACTTACCCTGCAAAAGGGAGAAGAATTCAGCCCTGGTTTCGGGCCGGTTGCGGAAGCTATTCCTTAAAGCTGAGGTAACGATGGTGCTTCCCGGCTTTTTGATGCCGCGCATAATCATGCACAGATGCTCCGCTTGGATGAGTACCCCGACCCCATCGGGTTTAATTCCATCAACAATGGCATCAGCAATCTGAGTGGTCATCCGCTCCTGAATCTGGGGGCGTTTAGCTACAATTTCTATCACCCTAGCTAACTTGCTGGCACCAATAACACGACCATCAACGCCGGGCAAATATCCAATGTGAACCACACCGTAAAACGGCAATAGGTGATGCTCACACATGGAATAGAACGGAATGTCTCTCACAATTACCATTTCCCGATGCCCTTCCTCAAAACCCACCTCTAGTTCCTCTCTGGGATCCTTGCCCAGCCCCATAAAAAGCTCAGCATACATCTCAGCCACACGCTTTGGGGTACCTGCTAACCCCTCCCGCTCCGGGTTTTCACCAATAGCCCTAATGATTGAAGTTATCGCCGCCTTAATCATCGCTTCGTCAAACACCGTTAACCCCCCTTAAACCTAAATCAGTACTAACCCCAGTCTAAAGCCTCCTCTACTGCTCGTAAATCGGCTGGAAGCTCAACAAAGGACTCGACACCCTCCAAAGCAACATCAATATCCTTGAGTCCAGTGCCAGTTACTACACTAACCACTCTTTTCCCAGAAAAGTCCATCCCGCTTCGAGAAAGCTTAATCAGCCCGGCTAAGGAAGCGGCTGAAGCCGGCTCGCCAAAGATACCACCTTTGGTTGCCAGTAGCCGATAAGCCGATAGAATCTCCTCATCGCTAACCATATCAATAACCCCACCCGACTCATCACGGGCTGCAACCGCCTTCTGCCAGCTGGCCGGATTACCTATCCTTATCGCCGTAGCCACCGTCTTTGGTTCCTCAATAACGTAACCCCGTACAATTGGGGCAGCACCCTCAGCCTGAAAACCCATCATCCGAGGCCTTTTCTTTGCCCTACCTGCCCTATGATATTCAACAAAACCCTGCCAATAAGCAGTAATATTACCGGCGTTACCCACTGGAATAAAAAGATAGTCAGGGGCATCACCCAAACTGTCAATAATTTCAAAGGCAGCCGTTTTTTGCCCTTCAATGCGGTGAGGGTTAATTGAGTTTACCAGAGCAACCGGGTGCTTCTCCGTCAGAGCACGGACCAACTTCAGCGCCTGGTCAAAATTGCCATCAATAGCAATTATTTTGGCTCCATAAACAATGGCTTGAGCCAGTTTTCCTTGGGCAATTTTACCTTTAGGGATGATGATAACCGCCTTAAGGCTTGAGTAAGCGGCAAAGGCCGCTGCTGAAGCACTGGTATTACCGGTTGAGGCACACATTATTGCCTCAGAACCAGCCTCCAGTGCCTTGGCTACAGCCACCACCATACCCCGGTCTTTAAAGGAACCGGTAGGATTACACCCCTCCAGCTTAAAGTATAACTCCCCGCAACCAGCAAGCTTGGCCAGTTCATCAGACCTAACCAGTGGAGTGTCTCCTTCCCCGATAGTGAATAAAGGCGTCTTCGGCGTAAGGGGAAGGAATTCCTTGTATCTAAGCAGAACTCCTGGCTTCAACCTTGTACCTCTTACCAATTCAAGATCACTTAAGCTTCAACCCGAACGAAATTGCTGATTTCTTTCACCACAGAGAGGTGGCTAAGCTCTTTAAGCGCCTTTTGCATTGCCTCTTCTTTAGCAGGATGGGTCATAATCACAAGCTCAGCAGTCTGGGCGACACTATCCGCCTCTTTCTGGATGACTGAGGAAATACTAATTTGATCGTCACCTAAAACCTTAGAAATCTGCGCTAAGACCCCAGCACGGTCAGCAACCGTCACTCTCAGGTAATATCTCGTCTCAATCTCCGCCATCGGCTTAATGGTTTTGTCAGATGATAACTTCCACCGTACCCTACCCTCACCACCCAGCATAACATCCTGGGCGGCTTCAATGGTATCAGCAATAACGGCACTGCTAGTGGGCAGAGCACCAGCGCCCTCACCGAAGAAAAGCACCTTGCCAACAAGGTCACCTTCAACTAGAACGGCATTATAGACACCCTCAACCTTGGCTAAAAGAGATTCTTCAGGGATGAAAACAGGGTGAACCCTTACCTCAACCGATTTATCACCCTGCTTGGCAATAGCTAGTAGCTTAATGGCAAAACCAAGCTCTTGGGCATAGCGAAAATCACGACTGCCAAGCCTTGAAATCCCCTCACAATAAATATCATCCGGTCTTACCTGACAATTAAAAGCCAGGGAGGTTAGGATTGCCAGTTTATAGGTAGCATCTATCCCTTCAATATCATTTTCCGGGTTGGCTTCAGCATAACCAAACTCCTGGGCTTTCTTCAGTGCTGAAGCAAAGTCTATCCCCTCTCTAGCCATCCGGGTAAGAATATAGTTAGTGGTTCCGTTAATTATGGCGTAGATACCGCTTACCCTATTGGCGACCAGGCTATGCTGAAAGGGTGCAATTAGCGGGATGCCACCACCAACCGAGGCTTCATAATGCAGCCCTACCTTATGCTGCTGCGCCAAAGACAGTAGCTCCACCCCGTGCTTGGCAATGACCTCCTTATTGGAGGTAACCACATGCTTACCACCAGATATTGCCCGCTTCAAATATTCTAGGGCTGGACTCTCGCCACCAATCGCCTCAATGACAATATCTATCCCCGGTTCAGCGAAAAACTCATCTTCATCAGTACTAAAGAGCCGAGGCTCCATCCTCCTTGCCTGGGGTCTTGCCAAATCCGATGGCAACACCTTTATTTTACGCAGTATGAGGGGACAGCCAACCTGTTCAGCCAGAATTGCCGTTTTTTCACTTAAAACCTTGGCTACTTGTCCACCAACCACCCCCAGCCCCATCAGCCCGATGCCAATACTTTGTTTTGCCATCACCTTAACACCTCAAGTTTAATCCCAGCCCCCGGCAGCCTTGTATACTGCCCAGTCTTTTTTCTCAAGCGTTAAATAGCTATCATCAATCTCATTTTCTGGGTCCTCAAGCAGCGAAGTCACCCACTCCTCTAGGGCTTTAGCCTTTAATACATCCCGGTCGCTTTCTTCAATCTGCCGATTATCATCCTTATCCAGAACCTTAATTAGCCAAAAACCACCCTTGGTCAAGGCACCCTCATCCCTTATCACTTCACTCAAGGTATCAATCTCAAGTTCAGGGTCAAAAACAAACTCATCAAAAGCTGGGGTAACCGCCCCCGGTAATATCCATCCCACCTTACCCTCATCCTCCTCAGCCCCAAACGCCAGAGAAAACCCTTTAGCTAAAGTATTAAAATCTTCGCCAGCCTCCAACCTCTCCCTTATCGCTACTGCATCTTCCTCGGTGCCAAGTAGGATTACTTCAACATTGGCACTCCTCATCTCCTCACTCCTGTCCATCACCTTAATTAGCCAATAGCCAGTTCTCTTAATCACCTCTTCATCATGAAGAGGCTCACTTAACACCCCTACCTCTGAACTGAAAGCATAATCGCCAGGCAGCGGAATACCAAGTAGGGCGGCTAAAGCCTCTTTGGAGTGCCAGCCAAGGTCACCACTCTCTAACTTGGAATAACCTTCTAGAGAAAGCTCCGAGGCTAAATCAGTAAAGCTCTCACCCCTCTCCAATCTGGCCCTAACCTCAGCTGCCTGGTTTTCGCTTTCAAGGAGCATTGCCAAGATATGTCTTTGCGGAGCCACAAGTGGCACCTGCTCATCAAAATATTCATCTTTAAGTCTCTCGGTAAGTATTTCGGCCCGGGCAATATCCCGATAATCCCTACTTAAAGGAGGGCTATTGCTTTTGAGCCTCTTATCAACCTCCCGGTTGCTGACAGCAAATCCCAATTCTTGAGCCTCCTGCCTGATTATCTCATTTCGCTCAATAATTTGCACCACCCCGTCAGCCTGACGAGATATATAATTATAGCCTTGACCTTGACCAAAGTATTTGAGCATCTTTATATAGTAATTCATGTCAAACTTGGTATCATTTACCCTAATCACCGTCTCATGGAGTGGTTTATACTGATAAATAAACCAGGCACTAGCCACCAGAGCCAGAACCGCAATAATAACAAAAAGCCCGATACTGAAGATAATACGCTGTCGCCTTTTTTCTCGTTGCCACCGGGAAAGTTGTTGCCTAGTAAATTCGCGCCTGGGTTTTACAATTTTCTTCGTCAATCCTAAACCTTCTCTAATTAAAATTACCCCTATAAGAACAGGTGTTTAGAAAATTTTATCCCTATAGTTATAACGCAAAAAGGCAATCTTTTCAATCGCAGCCTACCTAGGCTTCCTCTTCAGGAAAATGGCAAGACTTCTAATTTTCCCGACACCTTTTAGAGAGGAGGCCATAGCCAGAAGAAGGTTAGTGATAAACTCACGGGGGAAGGAACTTAAAGATATTGGGGTATTATTGACGTAAAGGATGACCCTTTCCCTCTGGGGTTTTATAAAACCCTCCTCAAGAAGACTAGCTAAACCGGCAATATCTTCCAGAGAGAATTGCCTGGTTTCAGTTTCAAGGTGTTCATCGGTGGCAATGGCGATAAGCTTCTTGACTTTGCCCAGAGGGGGACCAGCCTCACGGCGATGAACTTCAATCTTGGGGGCTTCATCCTGCTTAAAACCCTCGGCAAGAATAATATCCTGCTCCTCACCAAAGAGATAGGCTATTTCATCAAGATTAGGCTCCCGAGTTACAGGCTTTATCAGCACCAGCTTATCCGGGGAACTTAAGGCGGTGGCTTCACTACCTGCCTGAATATGGCGCCAGCTGTCCTTGCCCGGCTCATCAAAGACTATGCCCTCAGGGGTATGCTTAATGGTAGCCACACCATAGCCCCTTAACTTTAACTCGCCAACCAGCTTTTCAATTAGGGTGGTCTTGCCTGATTTTGACCGGCCAACAATTGACACTATAGGAGACATCTTAAGTTTCTCCTTTCCAGGTTTAATCCCTTTCTCCAGTCTAGCATGCCACTAAGCCTTGGTCTACTGTCAAGAGAATGTTAAAATAACCATGATGATTAGAGAAAATGTTCAAAAAATATTAAGCGAGTTACCTCAAGGCGTTGAACTTGTCGCTGCAGCCAAAGCACGACTTCCTGAAGAAGTCCTGGAGGCAGTAAAGGCTGGTGTTAAAATCGTCGGGGAGAACTATATCCAGGAGGCAGAAAGAGCCTATGCCCTGGTGGGGAATAGGGCAAAATGGCACTTTATTGGACACCTGCAGAAAAACAAGGTCAAGAAAGCGGCAGCGCTCTTTGACATGATAGAAACTGTTGACTCTATTGAACTAGCCAAGGAAATCGACAAAAGATGTAGTCAAATTGGCAAGGTGATGCCAGTATTAATTGAGGTCAATAGCGGCCGTGAGGAGCAAAAAGCCGGGGTAGTACCGGAGAAAGTAGAATCGCTAATAAGAGAGATTTCGGGGCTTCAACATATAAAAGTAATGGGGCTAATGACAATGGGGCCTTACTCCCCAGACCCCGAAGATTCAAGACCCTATTTTGTCGAAACAAGCCACGTTTTTGAAAAAATCAAAAAACTTAATCTGCCCAACACCGAGATGAAGTATCTTTCCATGGGGATGACCAGCTCTTACCAGATTGCCATTGCGGAAGGTGCTAATATGGTGAGAATTGGCACCAAAATATTCGGCGAGGGAAGTTAGGGAAATACCCACAGTAAATAGACTTTATTTTGTCAGACTTCTACGGCTGATTATAGCGCCAAAACTCCAGCCCTTTGACGACATCACGAAGATTAACGCATGACTCACAGCTAAGATTTGCTTCTTTAAAGAACTCTAAGAGAACACCTCTGGCAAAAACATGGTGGGCTAACCTAGCTGGCTGGATGTCGGAAAGCCCGTCACCTATATATATTACCCGATAGCCCGCTTTGAGAAACGAGCTGGTATACGCCGCCTTGAAGCCGTCATCAAGCTCCCTGCCATCCGGCCCTAGATAACTAATACCCATACCGCTCGAGCTGAGCCGGGTTTTGGCGGCAAATACCGGTATCTTCTCTAAACCGAGCCTTTCTAAAATGAGCTTGATGTAAAAATCCAGACCATTACTTACGATGACAAAGTGGAAGCCATTTCTAGAGCAGTAATCCACTAGTTCATAAACCCCATCTCTTATTCTGGCGTTACTTTCGACAAACTTAATCAGGGTTTCCCCATCTTCTTTGACCATGGCGAAAGCCTCCCTGGTGAAACTGAGGACAGGCCTCTTACCCTCCTGATACTCATTAAGTAACTGCCTCCAGTCACTGCCAGTAAAGGCATCCAGTATCTGGTAGCTGACATCCTCTTGGGTTAAAGTACCATCAAAATCAGATTGAATTAGCGTTTTCATAACTCAGGCACCCTCATCCTTATCGTCTTTAAATATTTTAATTAAATGCCTCAAACCAATTTGCCTAAAGACCTGATGGCGCAAAAATTTATGTTACCACATTTAAAGCTAGCTGTCCATAATAAAGTGTAGCGATTAGCACGGTAGAAAGGCATGGTCTATCTTATACCTTTGCCCTAATAAGCAAATTATGTTAGTATTGCTTTAAAGTAGAAATAAGACGGGGTGTAGCGCAGTCTGGTAGCGCACCTGAATGGGGTTTCCAGGCGGCCATCCCTGGTGTAAAACAGGCGTAAAACCGAGAAAAGCAGTCAGGGTAAACCCCCTGATTCACAACTGTTTTAAGGCGGACGGGCAAAAATGAAAAATGGTAGCCAAAACAAGTGTCACCCTAAGCAACCTGATCCAGAACCTCCTACTATCGCGTCAGCACCTGCGACCCAAAAGCGTGGACTACTACCGCAGCAGCCTGGGCAACTTAGC
>Ga0114921_10001476_pt1 | contig 10799 bp, 14 predicted proteins | sample BentaG_FD_87016 | JGI IMG/M metagenome (GOLD analysis project Ga0114921, IMG submission 87016) | Deep subsurface microbial communities from South Atlantic Ocean to uncover new lineages of life (NeLLi) - Benguela_00093 metaG | ecosystem: Environmental > Aquatic > Marine > Oceanic > Sediment ...
TGCAGGCTGACAGATTAGATGTAGCCAGATGAACCCATCCCCTTTTTTATCTCGCGTCAGCCAATGTGAGGTTGACAGGCGTCCGTGGTGTCTGCCTCGCAAGCCGGTAAGCTTTGAAGAATGTAGTTGGAGTGCCGTTAAATCCTATGCCCCTGAGGCCAAGGGGGTTGAAGCCGTCTTTTGAGGATAGCTCTTAGGTGGGATAGAACTAAAATTCGAAAAACTCACAGTTGAAAAAAATCCAAACTATAATTCCACTACTTTACGGGATGGGGGCAGGTTAAACATTTTCCGCTTGGTAGCGGGAGGATAAAAGGAGGGATGGTTGAGATATGGAACAGACGAAAGAGATGTATTTAGTCCGCCTTACTCCTGAAGAAAAGAGCAAGAAAAAAGATCTAATAGCTCGGGAGGTACCCTTAACCATATTGCTTAATGGGAAAGAGCTGGTAACCCTGTTATGCACTCCCCACAAATTGGAATATCTGGCTATTGGCTTCTTGCTGTCTGAGGGATTACTTAAAAAGGGAGTGGGAATAAAACGTATAAGCCTAAATGAGAAGGGCTGGTATATTCATATAGATTTGGAAGATAGTTTCCACGTAGATAAAGAATTATCTTCCCAACGGGTAATAGGTTCAGGGTGTGCAGGGGCAGTCACCTTTTATAGGAGTATAGATGCCCAAGGTTGTGTCCCTTTAGATTCTAAAATTCAGATTCCCAGGGAGGAAATTTTTTTCTGATGAAAGAAATTCAACAAAGTTCCTCTATGTCTATGTATAGAGATACTCATGGTGTCCATTCCTGTGCCCTTTGTAGCTCAGGAGGGATAGAAATCTTCTCGGAAGACATCGGAAGACACAATGCTGTAGATAAAATCTTTGGGAAGTGTTTTCTAGAGAATATTTCTTTGGAGGACAAGATTATCCTAACCAGCGGCAGGATTTCCTCGGAGATTCTTATTAAAGTGGCTAAGCAAAAGGTGCCGGTGATTGTTTCCCGGACGGCACCTACGGACCTGGGGGTGGGCTTGGCCGAGAAATTGAAGGTTACTCTGATTGGTTTTGTTAGGGGCTCTCGAATGAACGTCTATACTCACGAGTTCCGAATAACTTAAAGGGAGGTTTTGGAAGAAATGGCGGAGAAGAAGGTTTTCACCCCGGTAGGGGAAAAGCAGATAACCCGAGCGATTGTGGACGAATTTGCTAAACAGTTCCATGAGTATGTGGAGAGCGATTGTTTGATCGTAGGCGGAGGTCCAAGCGGCCTGATGGCAGGAAAGGAGATAGCAGAAAAAGGGGCGAAGGTCTTGATTGTAGAGAGAAACAATTACCTCGGCGGTGGCTTCTGGATTGGGGGCTATCTGATGAACAAGGTGACCCTGAGAGCGCCGGCTCAGGAGGTTCTCTCGGGACTCGGAGTGCCCTACCAGGAAGTAACCGAGGGATTGTTCGTAGCCGATGGTCCACACGCCTGTTCCAAGCTTATTGCTGCAGCCTGTGATGCTGGAGTAAAATTTGCTAGTATGAGTATATTTGACGACGTAGTTCTTCGAGAAGGTAATCGAGTTAGTGGTGTAGTAATCAACTGGACCCCTATATCTGCTTTACCCAGGGAGATCACCTGTGTGGATCCCGTAGCCCTCGAGGCCAGGATGGTGATAGATGCAACTGGCCACGATGCCTTTGTGGTGAAGAAGTTAGAGGAAAGAGGTTTGGTTAAGACCGTGGGCTTTGGTGGTATGTGGGTGGAGAGATCGGAAGACTTGGTAGTGGAACATACCGGAGAGGTTCACCCAGGGCTGGTAGTGGTTGGTATGGCAGTAGCCACCACCTATGGACTTCCCAGGATGGGTCCTACCTTTGGGGCCATGCTCCTCTCCGGAAGAAAGGGGGCAGAGGCTACCTTGGAAAAACTGGGCAAGAGGTAAACAGTGGTGCATTCCAAAATTGCTTCACCCTCCTTCATATATCTATACGGTGGAGCCGGGGCAAAGAGTTTAGATTTAGGAGAGATTGCCAGATATTTGAAGGAGACCATAGGAAGCACCAAGGTCGAGCTAAGGGATGAATTTATAACTCACGCCCTTTCCAGATTATCTCCTGAGGGGAATGGCCGTGCCATAGGGGCCTTGGCAGCAAGACTTGCCAATAGCAAGGTTCGCAATCCAACTATCAAAGATACTGACCAAGATTCGATGCTGGGTGAGATTGAATATGAGAAGAGGTGTCTCCTAAATCCAAAAAATAAGCCCTTTGGGATTCTATACGATGGTTTTAAGCTGCAGGATGTCTATTTTAACTTGATACCTGAGCCAGAGCGAGAATTCAGCCACCTTCATATCGTTATCACCAACCAACTTTTTGGAACGTGGGACGAGAACGATCGTCGCTATCACGCTCGAGTGAGTGTCTATGGCTTCCCCTCGATTGTCTCAACGACTGGAATTGTAGAAGCGCCAGCTAAGCCGAGGGAATTCTACTTGAAACGACAGCTGGGGATTGACCTTGTTACCTTAAAAAGAGAATTTAAGGGAAGGTTTATCGACTATGACGATCCCAGGTTGACCGAGGTGGTGAAGGGATATATGATGCAGGCCTTGTTCCTCCATATGATGGGAGACCCTTTCTGTGAAGACAAAAATTGTAGGCTCTACAATGCCCATTGGCAGGAAGAGGTCATCCAGGCTCAGCTCGAGAGCAATTACGAGTTCTGTGAGAGGCACGACGAAATCATAGCACAGCTGAAGGAGGGCAAACCTTGGCTAAGGCAATAGCCTTACTATCAGGAGGACTGGATAGCACCCTGGCAGTGAAGCTCATCTTAGACCAAGGGATGGAGGTGGAGGCAGTAAACTTCTTAACCGTATTTTGTACCTGTACCCCGAAGAATAGCGGTTGTCTGGTGAGCAAGAGAGTGGCAGATGAGTTTGGGATAAAGATCAGGGTCTTTAATATTTCCCAAGACTACCTTGAAATGGTCAAGCACCCAAAGTATGGTTATGGAAGGAATATGAACCCCTGCCTGGATTGCCGTATCTATATGTTTAAGCGAGCTGGCGAATACATGAAGGAGGTGGGCGCCTCCTTCTTGGTGACAGGCGAGGTCTTGGGGGAAAGGCCGATGTCCCAGCGAAGAGATGCCATGAGGATCATTGAGAGGGACTCGGGGTTAGACGGTCTGATCCTCAGGCCACTCTCTGCCAAACTGCTGAAGCCCACTATCCCGGAGAAGGAAGGTCTGGTCGATAGGGAAAGATTGCTCGATATCCAGGGTCGTTCCCGAAAACCACAGATGAGACTGGCAAGTGAGTATGGTCTCAATGACTATCCCTGCCCAGCGGGCGGCTGTTTGCTTACAGATCCAGGGTTTGCAAGAAGGATGCGAGATCTAATGGAGCATAACCCAGATTTTACCCTAAACGATGTTCATCTGCTAAAATCGGGGAGGCATTTTCGCCTATCACCCGAAGCTAAGGCCGTGGTGGGAAGAAACAATGAAGAGAACGAAAAGTTACTGAGCATGGCTAGGGATAACGATATCTTCCTTAGGGTGTCGGGTTTCCCCGGACCAATAACGATTGCCCGTGGGAAGATGGGACTTGCCCAGCTACGCAGAGCAGCGGCTGTAACTGCGAGATATAGCAAGGCGGAAAACTTGCCCGAGGTGAAGGTGTGGTATAGGAAGATGTCCGAGCAGACATCTCGATCCCATCGGGACGGGGGAGGATACATAATTACAGCACCTATAAGGGATGAGGACTTAGAAGGGCTGAGGATTTAATTGATAAAGGAGGAGATAAGGTGAGTTTTTTAGAAGTTGAAGACTTGTACGTTAGCATTGGTGACAAGGAAGTTCTCCGCGGGATTGACCTGAGCATGAAAAGAGGCGAGGTCCATGTGCTCATGGGACCCAATGCCTGCGGCAAGACAACGCTCGCTCTGGCGATCCTCGGCTACCCAGCTTACAAGGTAACAAGGGGGGCTATCATTTTTGATGGACAAAACCTCGCCGGAAAAGATATTCCCCAGCGGGCCAAGCTTGGAATTGCCTTGGCATATCAGAGTCCTCCGGATGTCCGCGGCGTAAAGCTAAGAGACGTAATAAGGCTTATAGCAGGCAAGGAACCCTGGAATCCACTTGTGGAACCGGAGGAGAAATTTGCGACGCAATTTATCGAAAGAGTCGGTCTTGATCCGGACTTCTTTCTAACAAGGGATATTAACCTTGGGTTCTCCGGAGGGGAAAAGAAAAGGTCAGAACTCGCTCAGGTCTTTGCTATGAGGTCAAGGCTGATGATTCTAGACGAACCCGACTCCGGCGTTGACATCGACTCTATTAAACTTATCGGCAAAGAAATAAGCAAAGTAATTGAGGAACTAGGGAACGCAGTGTTGATCATAACTCATCACCGGCATATATTGCAATACCTGAAGCCGGATGTAGCCCACATAATGTATGATGGTCGGGTAATCAGCTCCGGGGCTCCAGAAGAGCTTATTTCAAAAATTGAGGAAAAGGGATACGATGGCTACGCAAAGAAGATTTTGTAAGGAGGCGACAAGAATGAGTCCAGAAGAAAGAAAAAAAGTACTCAGGGAATTAGAGGAATCCAACAGGGAGTATGAGGAGGAGAAGAAGGGTTTTCCTGAATGGCTAAAGAGGGAGAGGGAGAGAGCAAGGGTGATATTCAAGGAATTTGATGAAAAAGGATTTCCTGTGGGAAGGTTCGGCATGGATTTTGATGTGCTCGAATACAGACCGGATATTGCCCCGAAGCATCCAGCCAGGGAAAGTTTAAAAGAGCTAGATGAGGACATGATAGTAGCCGCGGAGAAATCCGGGCAAAGTATCAGGGAAGAGGAAAAAGATAGAACTGGATCGAAGCTTCAAGAGGATGAGGATACGACTTACCTCGGGGTTACAGAATATGGAAGAAGTTTGCTTAAGAACTACCCGGAGGGTTTGATCGTGGAGGATATCGAGGATGCCGTTTTGAAGTATCCCTGGATCGAGAAGTTATGGTCACATATTCATCCCATGAACCTTGATAAGTACACTGCATTTAATGCCGGTTTTTCAAGGGGTGGTGTATTCGTCTGGGTTAAAAAGGGTGTAAAGGTAGAGCTTCCGATTCAGGCCTGCTTCTTCGTAGAAACGCAGATGTATGCCCAGCTACCCCGCATCCTGATAGTGGCCGAGCCTTATTCAAAGATACATGTGATATCCGGCTGTCTTGCCCAACCTGCCTGCGATCTCGGACTTCACGGTTGCATCACGGAAATATATGCCGGTGAAGGCTCAGAAACAACCTACAGCATGATTCATAACTTTAGAGAGGGGTTCCATATCAGACCCAAGATAGGTGTCGTGGTAGATGATAACGCCACTTTTATAGAGAACTTCATCATAATAGGTGATTGCCTGAGCGATCAAGCATATCCTACGGCAGTTCTAAGGGGAGATAACTCAAGGGCAGTTATACGTTGTATTGCTCTTGGCCTGAAGTCTGCCGACATAGACATAGGCTCGACACTCATACTTTCCGGAGAGAATACACGGGGAGAGCTTATATCCAGAGTGGTGGCTACCGACGAGTCTAAGATCAGGATGCGTGGGAATCTAAAGGCTTATGCCAATAATGTAAGAGGGCATCTTGAGTGCAGAGGCTTGTTGCTTAGCGATACCGCCAGAGCATGGGCCTATCCTCAGCTCAGAAGCACCTTTCCGGGAGCAAACCTAACGCATGAGGCAGCGATAGGGAAGATTGCCGAGGAAGAACTTTATTACTTGATGGGCAGGGGGCTAACTGAAGGAGAAGCGACTTCAATGATAGCGCGTGGATTCCTGGATGTCGAGACCCCTGGTTTTCCTCCCCTGTTAAGACATGAAATAAACCAGGTGATTGCAACAAGCTTAGAAGAAAAAGTTCTGTGAGGTGATAATATGACAGAGAAGATAATTCGTAAAGAAGTAGCAGTTCCGAGGGAGCCGAAGGTCCCGGAGACCATCGAGGAATTCTGCATCGGCTGTAACATTTGTGTAAAGGTATGCCCGGTGAAGGATGTAAATATATCGGTAAAGGAGCCGCTTTTAGAAGGGGTTTTTTCGGTAATAGCTGAGATACCGCTCGATAAGATGGGTGCGAAGGTCGCCATAACTTCCTCTGAGACGTGCACCCTCCCCGAGTTCTGCATCAAATGCCAGAGGTGCGTGGAAGAGTGTCCAACAGATGCGCGAACCTTTTAAGTCGGGTTAAATGGGGGCCAGAAGGTATCACCCCCTCCTGGGCTTTACTTTTATTAGGCTCTGACTCCCTTTAAAAATACTTGACCCCGCACCTTTCAAACATTCATCCTGCACCTTTGGAATTCCAAAGGTGCAGGATTCAAAAGGTAAACGTAAGATATCTGAATAAAAAAAGAAAGGTACGGGGTTAACAAATAAGAAAATTTCTGATATACTATATACAGGTATAAGGTATAATGAGAATAGGGGGTGAGAGCGAATGATAAATGAGGAGACCAAAAAGGATTCCTTGATGCGATTAAACAAGATCGAGGGACAGATAAAGGGGATCCAAAGGATGCTAGAGCGAGAGAAGTATTGCATCGATATCATTAATCAAATCACAGCGGTCTGTCGAGCTTTACAGCAAGTTAGTCTTGGGGTAATGAAGCGCCATATCGAAAGCTGTGTCACCGAGGCCATTATAGCTGATGAAAGCAGCCAGAAGATTGAGGAATTGATGGAGACGATCTATAAGTTTGTTAAATAAACAGCCCTTCACAAAATTCGTTCAGGGCTGTTGATTACACAGATTTTTGGATGATTACACAGATTTTCTCGTCAATATCTTTAATCTATGTAATCTGGTTTTTTAATCTGTGGAATCAAGGGCTGAATTTTATGAAGCCCTATTAAATAAATATAAGACAGATAAAGAGCGAAATGGAGGTAGAGGCGGTGAGAAGAACCCTTCGAGTTATCCTAATCGGGATTTCATTTTTATTACTACTCGCTACTTTCTCTTCAGCAGAGGAGAACTATACCCCCAAGCTCAGCCTCAAGTTACAAAAAAGCCCTCAATAGGCATTTATAGCTTTTGCAAAAAGAGGAAATTAAAAAGGAAGAAGAAGTAAAGATACCACCAGTTGAAGAGCTGATACAAGAATCCACTAAAGTTCAAGAAATAGTTGAGATAAAGGAACTTGTATCTGTCGGCCCTAATCGTTGTTACTACTACAAATGTGAGCTCTTCAAAAATGAAGAAAGGGACTAAAAGTGTGGTTAAGGAGTAGTAAATGCGAATGATAGATTTTGTCATTAAAGAGATGGGTCGCAGGAAGAGAAAATCAGTAGCCGGTATCTTATGTATACTCTTAGGAATCAGTATCTTTGTTGCTGCTCAGACAACCAATAAAGCACTATATGATAAGGCTAAGGAGCAGCTTTTAAGATTTGGTGCGAATATAATCGTTCAGCCCAAGGGCGAGCCATTCGATCTCTACTCTGGCTCAGTAGCTGGGAGTATGCTCCTTCCTGAAATGTACATCGATAAAATACGAAATATAAAGCACAACAAAATGCTAGTGGCAGTATCACCAAAATTGTATGAGCGATTTGAGGTTGGAGACTTAAGCCTCTTAGTGGTTGGTATCACTCCTGATGAGAGAAAGGCAAAGCCATGGTGGATGATAAACAACACGGTGGTGACTGATGAATTGCCAGAGGGTAAGCAGGTTTTACTGGGTCATTATGCCGCCGCTCATTTAGGTGCAGCATCTAAAATAAAGCTAAACGATGAGACATTTGTAGTCACTGGGGTGTTGGATGAAACGGGTTCAGCCGATGACTTCATGGCATTCATGCCACTACATGTATTACAAAAGCTCACTCACAAAAAAGGAATGATAAACCTGATCGAGGTATCTACGAGTTGTATCGCATGTGCAACCATGAACGTATATGACATCGCTGATGAGATAGATAAAGAACTGCCAGACGACGCTACATCTATTCCTGTGAAGCAGATCGCTGAAGCCCAAATGGGGACACTTACCAAGATCGAGGATTTCACCCGTATAATTTATGTAGTTGTACTCTGTCTGGGTGCCTTTCTCCTGATGAATTACATGTCATCGTCCGTGTCTGAACAGCGTCGTGAGATCGGAATGCTCTTAGCTATGGGTATGGATGCCTGGAAGATACGAAATATTTTTGTATTGAAGGCTTTAATCCTTGGGGGAATTGGAGGACTTCTTGGGTACCTGGTAGGAACGGTTATCTCGATAATTCTTGGACCCCAGATTGCTGAAGCAAGGGTTTCACCCCTACCCTATCTTTTGCCATTTTCTATTGCGCTCTCTTTAGTAATTGGTGTCGTATCTACTATCTTACCGGCTAGAAAGGCAGCAAAGCTCGATCCAGTTGAAGCACTTCGGGAGGTGTAGATTTGATCGAATTGAAGAATATAACCAAGAGATATGAAAGTGTAGAGGTGCTAAAGGATGTAGATCTTCGGGTGGAGAAGGGTGAGTTTGTATCAATCCTTGGTCCAAGTGGAAGTGGCAAAAGTACCTTATTGAATATAGTTGCAGGTCTTTTAACACCAACCAAAGGGGAGGTCATAGTCGATGGGATATTGCTTTATAACTTGGGCATGAGAGAACGGCTTGCCTTTAGAAGAAAATTTTTTGGCTTCGTATTCCAGACCTTTAATCTCATAACTTACCTTACTCCCCTTGAGAATGTTGAAGTACCACTTTATCTGACCGGAAGAAGCAAAGAGGAACAAGATATGGTAGCTAAGGGATTGCTTAAGAGGTTTGGACTGAAAGACCAGCTAAATTGCCTTCCAGCTGAGCTCAGTGTGGGAGAACAACAAAGGGTTGCCATTGCCCGGGCCTTGGCTAATAATCCGCAGGTAATACTTGCGGATGAACCCACTGGTAACTTGGACCAAAAGACGGGGAGGGAAGTGATGAAGTATGTGAAAGACCTAAGTGAGGGAGGTTCCACGGTGTTTTTAGTCACCCACGACCCTGAGATGGCAAGCTTTGCTGAAAAGAAAATAAAGATTGTTGATGGGAGGCTATCATGAAAAAGAAGATTTCCCTTTTGCTTTGCATATTTGCAGCTGTTGCCATAGGAACGGTATTAGTGCATAAAGAGTCAGGCGATAATAAGCCGACAGATGATCCGAGAGTTAAAGCTAAAGAGCTAAGTAAAATTAAGTCAGAAAGTACAGAGAGCACACCAGGCACAGGTCCAATGAACTTAGGCAAGTTCATAGGTCAAGTAGTTTACGACCAAGAAAAAGACTATTACTTCCTGGAACTAAGGGGAGCGCGCTTTCCCTTCAAAACATCTCCTATACAAGCACAGGAAGTACCACTTGACGCACCTGGAAAGAATGAGTTGGAAAAGAATACCGCACTCCTTTATGGAATGATAGGGCAGCAAGTTTTGCACACTACAATACTGATAAATCCGGACGAAGAAGATGAGGTAATGCCAGCTGCTTCAGATTTAGCAAGATATATACAGATTGCTAATCCAAGAAAGCTTGCCGGCATTGCCTATACAAAACCAGGTGGTAAGTTAAAGCGATCTGTTGTAAAGGGATCTCAAATTCAGTCACTGGCCAAAGATGTTACTCCTCAAACCCCCCTGATTCAGATAAAGGGGCCTAAAAGTGGCGCAAACTCCACCAGGGTAAGGGTTCTTGGCGGCGGTAAATTTGTCATCGAGGGAGAAACTTACGAAGACACTTACAAGGCAGCAGACTTTGTTTGTATAACACTCATCAAGATGCTGTGTGGCAGTCCAGAATGCCCTGATGCAGCTGCATGTGCGACGGGTGGAGATTGCGGTTGCTGATAATTTCAATTAAAGGGCAAAAGACGGAAACAACCAAGACCATGGTTACAACGGAAAGCAAAATAGGCAATAATATAGATAAAAAGTTAGAGAATCTAAAAGAGATTCTCTTGAACATGGAGAGCGTCCTTATTGCTTACTCAGGCGGTGTGGACAGCACCCTGCTTCTTAAGGTGTCCAAGGATACCTTAGGGGATAAAGTTTTGGCAGTTACGGCTAATTCCTTAACCTATCCTTCTTGGGAGATAGAGGCAGCCAGAGAGATGGCCCAGAGACTGGGGGCAAGACATATGGTCATCGAGACTCAGGAGTTGGCCAACCCAGAGTTCGTTAACAATCTGCCAGACAGGTGCTATTACTGTAAAAGGGAGCTGTTCTCCAAACTGGCACTCATCGCAAAAGAGTTTGACTTGAACTATGTGCTCGACGGGTCCAACTATGATGATTTGAATGACTTTCGCCCTGGCATGCAGGCAGCCAGGGAATTTAAGGTGCGGAGCCCGTTGAAGGAGGCTGCATTCACCAAGGAGGATATTCGCCAACTATCCAAAGAACTTGGGCTACCCACGTGGGACAAGCCATCATTTGCCTGCCTTGCCTCCCGCTTCCCTTACGGAACAGCGATAACCAAAGAGAATCTGATAAGGATTGGTGAAGCAGAGAGGTTCTTGAGGAGCTCAGGAATGAGACAGGTGAGGGTAAGGCATTATAACCACATCGCAAGAATAGAGGCCACACAAGAGCAAATAAGCAAGCTCCTGTCAAAAGAACTAAGAGGCAAGATCGTCAATAAATTTAAGGACTTAGGATATACTTATGTAACAGTTGATTTGGAAGGATATAGAACTGGCAGCATGAATGAGGTCTTGCCACAGAAGACAGAGGAAAATGCAGGATTCAGAGTGCAGGAGTAAAAA
>Ga0114921_10001477_pt1 | contig 10797 bp, 7 predicted proteins | sample BentaG_FD_87016 | JGI IMG/M metagenome (GOLD analysis project Ga0114921, IMG submission 87016) | Deep subsurface microbial communities from South Atlantic Ocean to uncover new lineages of life (NeLLi) - Benguela_00093 metaG | ecosystem: Environmental > Aquatic > Marine > Oceanic > Sediment ...
ACATTGGCAAGGATTTCCAGGCCGCGTTCGCCGAGACCCTGAAAAGAATAGGGAGAGCTCCTCGGTTTATATATACTTCCCCTCAACATTTGGGCTCCTCGCTCCGCCACCTGTTCAGCGATGCTGAAAAACTGATCTTCACTTTCCAATGAACATGGCCCCGCAATCATCACAACATTCCCATCGCCAAATTTCACTCCAGCGACATCAACCACAGAATTCTCTGGATGTATATCACGGCTGGCAAGTACGTATGGTTTGGTAATGGGAATGACTTGTGAAACTCCAGGTAATGCTTCGAGATATTTTCGATATTCAATATTAGCATTACCGTTAACACCAATCGCAAACCAAGTGTGACCTGAAATATCATAAGAAGTATGACCTAATTCCTTGATTCGCTTCTTTACCCTTATGATTTGACTCTTTGAAGCGAATGTGTCCATAACAACAAGCATTTTAATATTTCCTTAAAATCTTCTAATGGTATTAACCATCAGACGGATGTTTTATTTTTAACATTTCCTCAAAGGAGTAAAATTCAAACTTGCCGTCTTCAAGGATTGCCAGATATGCAGGACTTCTATCGCTAAATACTGTATCATATTCTTTAATTCCAGTAACACCGTGATACGACGTCATAGCAACCAGTTCATCCCGGATTAGAGCACGATTTAATCCTGCTTTCTCTATAGCTTTAATTACCATGCTTACTCCATCATATCCGTGAGAGGCATAGGTTTCTGGATATTCTCCAAAACGCTCGCGGAAATCATTGCGGAATTGATCAAAAACTGGATCATCCCGGGTGGGATCATATGGATATCCTGCTACTATATTACCAGGTGTGTCTCCAACAATATCAAGAAACTCCTGCGTTACCATACGATCGCTTCCAAGAAACCATTGATCCATCCCCATTTCACGCATCTGATTTAAAATCAATGCTGATTCACGAGCATTCCCATAGGTGATTACACCATCAGCATCGAGATTTTTAATACGTTCTAATTGAGAAGTATAATCAATATCTCCATCTTCATAATTCAATTCTGCAATAAAAGGGAATCCAAGACGAGTAGCAGCATCCCTGAACTCATCAATACTCATGCGACCGTATCGGTTATTCACCCTAAACGCAGCAACTTTTTTTAACTTCATCTTTTTAAAAGCAAAATCGGCTAATAAGTAACACATCTGTCGATCATCCGTAATACCGCGAATTACCCAAGGAATATTGGTCTCGACAAAGGTTGGATCTGTATCTGCCGTGTTCATAATTGGAATTTCAATCTTCAGTGCTACCCGTATTGCAATATGGCTATTAGCACCATCAATGGTACCAACAATAGCCCAAACCATATCTTTATATGCCAAATCGACAACAGCTTTGCCAGATGATCTCCACTCACCATTATCATTCTTAACGACAAGATGATAAGGAATCTTTTCACGATAACCACCCGCCGAATTTGCTTTCTCGATTGCCAGCATAGCTCCCTGTAGCATTTTGATACCTAGCGCACCTTCGTGTGATGCTCGGTATCCATCCCATCTCATTGTTCGCTGATTAACTTTGAGAGGAATATCGTTAGTAATTCCTCCAGTAGTTTCCGAAATGGTTCTGATAATCGGACCAATAAAACCGATCTTTACACTTGTGATATTCTCCGGTTCAGGAATATTCCGTCCATAGCCTGTATATTCCAGCGGTTCCAGAAAAAAGCGTCTATAGGGTTCGAAAAAGCGTCCATAGGGCATATATTCTGCAGGAGTTTTACCATAGGTTGTGCTGTCTTTTGCACACAGATCATAACCTGATATTATCATCACACTTATAAGAAGCGATATACTAGATGATCGTTTCATTGTGTCCTCAATTTTTTCATAATAGCCTTTCACTTTGCAGGGGAAAAAACATGTTATTTCACTTGAGTTTTTTGCAAACCATCCCAGTAACCCCTTCCTGATCCTCGTGCCAACCCGTGGCCGGTACCAATCCAGAGATCATTCCCAGTAAACTCTGAACAGATGACAAAGTGATTGGGCAATGTCAAGTTAGTTGGAATAGTCATGATGGTGTTATTGCCTACCATTACATGTGCAGTCCAAATCTCATCACTTTCCGAATCACGTTTGTAAGTCACCCAAGTGTCGGTGTCATAGTCCACCAAAACTGCAAGACCCTTATCAGTTGAGACATAACATGATGTCCCGCTACGACCGACAGCCAGATTAATAAAATCACTGGGAAGACCGCTATCAATTTCCATATAACCACGCCAATTACGACCGTCATACCGGCTAAGGCCAAAATAGGTAGAAGCCCATAGAACATGATCAATATACGAGGCAGATGTGGTAATGATATGAATTAGACCATCATCCCGGTATAGATCGATCTCCATTTCACGATCAGGATCAACATAATCCTTCCATATGCGAGTAGCCACATCCCATTCCAGAATTCCACCACCCCAGACAGCGACGTAGACTTTTCCATCCCTTGCATCCACATTATAAGACCAGACCTCCTCCATGGGTGCGTTTTTCTCATCATAAATATCCCATAGACCCGTCACAGTGTTAAAACAACTGATTCCAGCAGTTGTTGCTGCCCATACATTATCCCCCTCTGTGGCAACGCCATAGACGACATCATTTAATAATCCACTATTCATCTGGTCAAAATGATCAAAACGTCCTGCGCTGAAACGGGCTATCCCGTAGCCAAGCATGGCTAACCAGAGATCCCCTGTCTTTGGGCTCTTCGTTATGCCTGAAATTACTCTCCATGGAAGCCCATTTTCTTCGGTCCAACTTTTCCATTTGCCATCTTCATATAGAACCAATCCCCCTTCCGTGCCTATCCACAACTGGTTTTCATCACCCTCCAAACAAAAAATATGGTCATTGATAAGAGCTCCATGGGTTGATTCCACAGTAAAGGATTCCCATTCAGTATAGACATATGGATCCCCTGCTAATTTGACATTAGAACTTTGATTCTCCTGAGACCGTCCGATAGAAAAAAGGGACCCAATTAGTACAACCATGATGAATGTTCCCATGTTAATAAATTTCATTAGAGAGTTAAGAGATATTGTATCAGATCGTTAAGTTGATCTTTGGTTAAATCGTTCGTTAAGCCATGTTTATCATTTGTATTGAATCGTGTCCAAATTTCTTCCAGCGATTTGGCTCGTCCATCATGGAGATAAGGAGGTGTCTCATAAATGTTATTAAGATGGGGAACGTCAAATTCACTATTTGTATCCAACCAGGAATCCGTTTCCACGTCGAATACTTCTCGATTTGTATAATATGGAGGAGAGTGGCAATGGCTGCAACGATTGGTGAGTGGGATCCCATTTCCTGCATTATCATGAGAACGCTCAAATATCTGCTTCCCCCGCTGTTGAGGCAGGGTAAGCTCATCTCCTGATAGATATCGGTTTGGAGGCCTAGAAATGGTACATATATAACGATCCAGTGCTTCAGCTTGTTCCATTGTGAAAGGATCTATACGGGTGAAAAACACAGCAAGTCGAGGACCACACTGACGTTTTATTGTTGGATTCGTCCCTTCCCACTTAAACGGAGCTGTATCTAATATACCTCGCAACGTTCGGTTATCTACTGGATTGATTCCCAGGCCATCTGGCTCTATATCATACGTGATTCCATCGATGCCTCCATCCGGATGACACGAATGACATGAAAACTGCTTTCCATAGGTGACATCTGCGCTGTGGAAAATGCGTTCTCCATACCTTGCCTGGTTGATCTCCTTTGGACCACCAAGATCAAATACCTTTACTCTTTCTTGCCTTTTGATATCGATAACCGAAATTGCATCATCTAGGCCGTCAGCAATATAAACGAATTTATTGTCGGGAGATACCACCATTCCCCTTGGACTTCTTCCTACCGGAATTCGCTTGAGTACATATTCTGTACTGATCCCAAGATGGTTGGGCAGAATCTCTCTCCGCTCCTTTTCGCTCGACCCTCGTAGAAGATCCTTCATTTTTGTCAAATCAATCAAAGCAACTGAATTCACACCACCACCGCTTACAAAAGCATATCGGCCGTCTTTCGTAATGACAACATCAGTCGGATCAGCAAAATAGGAATCAACTTCATCCAGTAATAATTGATCAACTTTTCCGTCTTTCCAGAGAACACCAATGCCGTTTGTGAGAACCCATCCCTGCATTACCCTGGTCATGGGAACCAGGTTTTTAGTTCGAATAAGAGTAACAAGAGCAAATTCACCATCTGGGGAGAAATCAATTCCCTGTACGAGATTTGCCTCGGGTATAAAAATCCGATTCTCTACATATGAACGTTCTGTGCCTATGACGGTTACTTCGGAGAGAGAGGGTGTTCGGAATTTTACATAATGAGACAGGTTATTTGTGACATAGATAACCTCTCCATCAGGTGAACGCGTAACTCCCCAGGTCCCTCTACTGGCGGAAAGACGTTTGATTTCCTTACCTTTCTTTAGGTCGATTACAGAGATGTCATAGCTTCCCGCATTAGCAACATAAAGCTTGTCACCTTGCAGATTTGTTGCCATTTCATGGGGTTCATCTCCAACCGTGATTGTAGATAATACCTGATAGGTGTCGCTATCAATCACCGATACATTATCCGATCCACGGTTACTGACGTAAATCCGGCTCTCATCTGGTGACAAACAAACATAATGGGGTTGATGTTGTACCTCTATTTCCGTAATGATTTCCCCGGTTTTTGTACGTACCACTATTACACTATTGGAAGCTTCACAGGCTACAAATATCCGTTTTCCATTACGTGTTACTGCAAGGTTAAATGGGGTTTTGTACTCTAATGAATTGGTTTCAGTCTGTTCCGATGTAGAGTGTTTTATCTTGTTCCACATGGCTACAAAATCAAAAGTCTTCCCGTGAATTTCTTCCGTATGGCACTTTAAACATATCTCACGATTTACAGGTTTGAGTCCTGGATGTTGTGAATTAACTGGATCCGATATCATATCTTCAGAGACATATTCACTGCCTGGACCATGGCAACTTTCACATTGTACTCCTTGAGCAAAATCGAACATTTCCGCAAATCGACCAGCTGGTTTCCCTGCTCCAGTAGCATGACATTGCAGACACTCTGTAGCGGATTGAGGATCAGTCATAACCCCCTGTCTTCTGGCTAACTCTTTTGCTTCCTCTGTACCAAGCACAGCATATGCTTCCGCATGTTTGGATAATCGCCATTTGCTATATTGATACCCCATGATAGAGCCTTTATGGCACTCCCCACATTTAAATGAACCCACATACCTGGCTCCAGGCAGAAAATCGACATGAGGGAAGAACTTCCCTTTCATTATGATTTCACCCCCTCTTCCAGGATGCCTTATCTTATAACTTTCCCTTTCATAATCGAACTCTCTGGACTTTAATACAACATGTGAACCCTTCGCTATATGACATATCATACAAAAATCCTTATCTGGCATCACCATAGTCGTGTCCATGATTCCAGAACCATTATTCTTCATTACAACATCTATATGTTCATTTCCGGGGCCATGACAGAATTCGCACTGAATGCCGTCTTCATGGCGAAATGATGGATCTTTTTTCCATCCGTCAACATTGGATGCCGTCGTATGACACCCGAGACATATAGGGCTTTTAAAAGGATCTATGTCGATCCCGGATATTTCAGCAATTTCTTTTGCTTCTGGCATAGCCAATGCAGAAAAAGCTTTTGCATGTTTGGAAATACGCCACGGATTGAACTGATTCTGCCCTCCTACCCTGTGATGACATTCCCTGCATTTTACCTCGCCTACATAAATGCGTTCTGTAGGTTTTACTCCTGAAAATAAAAACACCAAAAGAAGTGGGAGTAGACTGGCTAACAAAATTATTGAGTACTTTTTTTTCATAACGGTATTACGGCTGCTGCATCAAATTCAAACAGCAGTTCGTCACGGCAAACGTCAGCAATAGTACGAATAATCGGTATATTCGGCATTCCATTCCGACTGATTTCCTGTTCGAATATGGGAATATCTTCCCTGTTCTTTACAAATGCAGTAGCTCGTTGGATCTGGCATAACTGTGCACCAGCACTTTGAAGAAGAGACTCCACATTGTGAATCGTACGGATGGTCTGTTGTCTCATATCGCCAGGATGAACACTTTTCCCCTGCTCATCAATTGACGCCGTTCCAGATACAAAAATGTATTTGCACCTCTCTGTAGTAATGGATACCCCTCGAGAAAAAGCCGAACCATAATCAGTTGCCTCGTTTTGTTGTGGGTTCCTCAACCGGGAGACTTGAAAAGGTCGGTCGTTCAGCGATCTTATGGCAATTACATCTAAAGTACATGAACAACCTTCAGGATTCTTGCCCCAAATACCAGTACTGGCAGGAATAATGCTTTGGGGATCACAGTTAAACAGTCCCATACTTTTATAAATATCATTTCTTGTTTGGTTGAAATCGCTATACCAATCCAAAATATCATCAAGGTAAAACCAGGTCCGTCGAACGTCCTTATATGACCAGTTTCTTTCTTTCAGAATCTCATTCGTCAGCTTTATAGCTTTAAAGGTTTCCAAAGTAGGGTTCCTCCGTACTGAAGAAGGGAGCATACGAGCCACATCGGAAACGAAAAAATATTCTGCTTCCCTGCCAGAAAACTGCCGCCCACAGATATAACCGTTCTTTTCCACTAACTCAAAAGCTGTTTTCTCTGTTTGTGTCGCTGCAATTGCATGAATACCTGCGAATACTTCATTATAAAAAGGAGTGCCTTCTACAAACGTTTGAGGAACCTTGTTTGATTTTCCTATTGTTGCCAAAACTTTATCTCTCAATTGGGTAACTGTTCTAGCAATGGAAACCATTCCATAAGCTCGCTCATGAAGCAGTTCCGCTTTTTGAGAACTCAGGTATTCTGCCAGCTCTTCATAGGCATGAAGAATCCCGTCCTTACCAGAGACGCCTTGTGGTGGAACCACCGTTATAAAAATGAGATCACTAGTCCCATCAGAGACATGTAACATAAATCCTCCTTAATCTTCTATTATTTCACTATTCAGTAAGTCCCAGACTACCTTTCATGTATTCAAACTTTGAGACTCGCAGAGGATACCACACGATTTTTCCTTATCCAGACAGTTTTTATGAATCCTGCTAAGACCAATGATATTCCTAAAAAACAGACAATTGTTGGACCGCTGGGAAAGTCTAAGGCATAAGATGTGTAAAGACCGAGAATACTGGCAAACAATCCAACAACCCACCCGATCATTAGTTTTGTCAGCCATTTCTTCGAGAATATCATACTAACAGCTGCAGGTACTACTAAGAAAGAAAAAACCAGCATAATACCGGCTACTCGAACTGACATAACAATCACAATCCCAAAAGATATATAGAACAGGAAGTCCCATAATTTCACTCTTAAACCCTGTTCCAATACTGCTTGCTCATAATCTTCAGTAATGATCAAGAATTTTTTTCTAAGTGCCCAGTGAAAACCTGCAACAAGGAAATAGACTACCATGATTTTCAAGATTGTGGGCCAGGTAATCCATAAGATGCTGCCCATAAGAATCTCTTTAATATGTTCAGCTCCCCCAGGAGCCCGATCGGCTACTAAAATGGCTCCGGCTGTAGCCACTGCGTAAACAATACCAATAATAGCCTCCTGGGGAATGGTTTGATGGCGCATTCGGGTCAGAGCAAAAATCGCCGCTCCGAAAAACACAAATCCAAAAGAAAATACAAAGGACAAACTGTCTTCTACGTGGATACCGAGTAAAAAACCGACTGTAGTCCCTAAGGCTGCAATCTGAGCAAGAGCCAAATCGACAAATATGATTTCCCGTTCTAGGACGTGAATTCCCAAGTAAGCATGGATTGAGAGAATAGCTATACAAGCCACAAATGGAGGAAGCATAAAGATAAGAATTTCAGACATAGTAAAACCCTAAATTATTAGAAACTAACCACTCAATTTAAATGCTTCATTAAGCCTATCAATCCAACAATTTATGAGATCAAAATAGGTGTTCACGTCTGATTCACCTGCAACATCCAGGGGAATAAAAACATCTTTGATACCCGTCCGTTCTGCAATCATTTTGGGAGAATTCCTCTCAAAATAATTGGCAACAATCATCACCCGTATATCTTGCTTTTCAATTTCTTCAATTACCTCTTTAACATGTTTGGCCGTGGGAGGAATACCCGGCTTGGGTTCGATATAATCGATAATTTCCAACCCAAAATCCCGAGCGAAGTAGTTCCAATTCTTATGGTAACACATCACTTTTTTCCCACGAAACGGCATTCCTTTACTCAGCCATCCACCAAGCTTGGAGATCAACTTTTCTCCTCCATACTCTTTGGTTTGGAGAAAGCTAATCAATGTTCCTGACATCACCATTTTTGACAGTACTTCGCCACCAAACATGTCAACTAGTTCATCACCAAACATGGATCGGTCGATTTGATTAACAAATTCTTTATAATTATCATCGTAAATAGCAGAATTCTCTGGGGATACCTTCTTCAGTCCAATAAGTATGTTTTCAGCAATCAACTTCGCATTGAGAGGACTTGTATGAATATGTGGGTTACCATAAACGTGAACATCCCCCATAGAACGATCTGGATTAACTAAAGGCTTGTCCACTAAAGAGATATCTGTTGCGGCACTTACATATCCTACAGCACCCTCAAAAATCTTTTTGTTTCGTGCTTTATCGATTATCGTTGGCACCCAAAGCTCTAAATCTAATCCGGTTGTGATAAATAGATCCGCTCTTGTAAGCATTCGAGCATAACTTGGTTTTGGTTGAACAAAGTGAGGATCTTGATTTCCTGCTGCAATATGATCCACTATCACCAAATCACCCCCTATGTATTTAGCAATGGATGCATAACACGGAAGACTGGCTACCACCGAAATATCTGTTCTATGGTGTTGCCCATAACCCGAGCCGATTATTGAAAGAAGAAGTAAAAGATACAGGGAGACTAACCAAAAACCTTTCAAACTCTTATATCTCATATGTGCTTTCCTCTTGTGTTTAATATGCCTCATGTTTATGAGGTCCCATAGACCACACAGACTGCAACATGACTCTATAATCATTCCGCCCATTACTTAGATCAAAATAGCTATACTGCAAACGGATAAATACAAACTCGCTTTGCCAAAATGTCAAATGTGGAGAAATCCCCATTATTTGTTCGTCTTGTGAATTGGGCAATTGGGTATAATCGAACCTGATGCCTATCCACCAGCTGGCATTGAGCTTGTTTTTAATATAGGAATACCATCCATAGCTATTGCCATTGTCCTCACGATTTCCAAAGATGAACTCGTTGCGGAATTCCAACGTTCGGTACTTTGAGCGTCCAGCCGGACCCCATTTATAGGTTAAGTCGATCCCACCAAGCATTGATCTAAGATTAGCCTCTGTGTTATAGTGGCCATAAGCGCCTGAGAGTCCTAACTCTAAATAGGCATTAGATGTGAGATCATAATAGTTTTTCAAGTGGCATATGCCTACCCACTGCTTGGAACCTTCATTGGTAAAGCTCACTCCGTCTCCACCATATATCACCTCCACATCCAGTTCATTGACATGGGCCCATAGCTTTGGGAGTAGAATGTTGGCTGCGGTACCAATTCCAGCTAAACCTTCACCTCCTAGAAATTTTTCCAATACCTTTGGCCTATCTACTTGTGGTAATCCATGCTCGTGCCAGCGATTTAGGACACCGAATTGTGTTCGATACTTACCTACCTTAAGTGCAATGTTGAATGGTAAATTCAGCCACTCCATATAAGCCTCACCCACATGTAGCGATCCTAATCCGGGTACCCCCAAGAAAAACTTTGCACGAGTATAGGGATCCAAATTGGAAATGATATGAAACTCAGCTTCTCTAAGCAGGAATTTTCTGCCCTCGAGGTCACTATGATTGTTTTCAATATGTTCCTCTATCGCACTGGTGAAATGTCCAATAAGGTCCCCAGTAAGACTAATATTTGGGTTCAACGATTGCTGTTGCCGTTGGCCGCCGATGAAAATCTTGGTTTCTGTTCCTTTACTCCTTTCCCGCTCTTGAGAGGCTACTTCTTCTGCCTCCTTTAATAGTGCTTCGAGTTCATCTTTCTCTTCTCCTTTAATCTCTCCCTTTTCAAGTTTTTCAATTTTTTCCTGAAGTTCGTCAATTCTCAACTGATATTTTTTTTCCATTTCTTCCAAAGAAACTTGAATTCGTAATAGTTCTTCTTCTAGGCTTTCGGCTTCTTGCTTGACAGTTTCACCCTGAGCAAGAATAAAAGAAAAAAGAAATAGCACCATAAATAGTAAATGCATATACATCGGTTTCTTCAAGTTACACGTCTTATTGTCAACTACCTTATGGATGTTAAATTCAATTTATATATTCCTTCGTATTCATGATGACAGGCTAATTCTGGTTGGTCAACCATACTATTAGATATGATTGCCGTGCAATCTGCTAGGGTTTTTAACACCGAGCTTTGTCGATTGGAAGCAAATCAGCATGCTGTCCCACAAGCTCCGCTAAACCGGGATCAAGCACCATTTAAATCCATTCTCTTCCGATTATCTACCTGTGTCAGATTTGTATCCTTACCAATTGACTTACCAGACATAAATTGTGCCAAAATGTCATTGACTTCTCCTCGAACTCCTGAGATCAGCTGAACACCTTCACCTTCAAGCAATTGTTCATAAAATTTTGAT
>Ga0114921_10001478_pt1 | contig 10795 bp, 12 predicted proteins | sample BentaG_FD_87016 | JGI IMG/M metagenome (GOLD analysis project Ga0114921, IMG submission 87016) | Deep subsurface microbial communities from South Atlantic Ocean to uncover new lineages of life (NeLLi) - Benguela_00093 metaG | ecosystem: Environmental > Aquatic > Marine > Oceanic > Sediment ...
CCTTCTTTGGTTGTAAAAAAAGAATTAAACCCAAAAGGGGTAGCTCTAGAAATTGGATTTTATTTAGTACATAGGAAAATAATAGAAGTCGGTAAAATATTAGAATTATTTGACAGATATATTAAGAAAGAGTTTCCAAAAACTTATGCAGAAGTAGAAGAAACAGCACAGAGTTTAAGTATAATCCCTAAAATCATCAATAATTGGATTACTTCTAAACATCATTTAGGTCTTAAACATCATATAGGAATATATCTCCAAAATATAATAAGAGAAGAAAGACTAAGAAAAGTTTTTTCAGAGACATATATGAAAGAAGAAAGGTTGAAAAAACATCTCTATTATCTTAATAGAGCAGGGAAAAAGTCAGCACCTAAAGTAAACGGAAGATATCAATTTTCCACCCCCTTATTAAAAAGAGCAGAAGAAGATATTAAAAAAAGGGAGACAAAAAAAGAATTAGCAGAGATATATGCTGATTTAAGGGAAATTCCTTATAAGAGTGCACAAAGATGGGTGCAATTACAAAAAAGAAAGGGATTGTCTTTAAAGAAAATTGCTAAAAGAATACTTCTCTTGGAAAGGAGCAATAAAAAATAATGTAGACTGGGTGGTGGGGTATTAAGCTAAAGATAGTGAGAATTCTTCCAATAACTTGCTAAAATCTCCTTGCAATTCCAATAAACTTATTCTAAAGTCATCCATAAATGGGATATTTTAAATTATACATACCAATCTTGGCATGGCAGTCATAACAAACGGGAAAATAAAAATTGGGGCCATTCCAGAACATAAAAAAGCCCTTGCACTTGAATACAAGGGCCTTTTCTAATATTCACGCCAGTGAAGTAACTTATGGAAACAAACTTAGCCCTCCTCAACTACACTTTTTCTTTCACGGTTACCCAATTTATTGTACCAACAATCATCATAGTAAACTTATTATACGTGCCATAATTTAACGATTATAAAGCGATAAATCAAACCAAATAGCGCCCTAGCTTATATCAAAGCGCCCTGAAACTTCCTACTAAACCTATTCACCGTATAAGAGCAAAACCCTTGCAAGAGCGAGGGCCTAATACGTAAAATTGAACTAGACAAGATAAAGGTATAATGCTCTACCTCTTTTATTCTATATTCAGGGCATTCCTATTTTGCTAAACGTGTATACTCTACGGTTTCTCTTACTTCCGGTTTACTGGTTTTTCCAGTTTAGAAGAATTTTTTTCTACAGAATGCGGAGGATTAGCAGGTTTTTCAGAAAGCCCCTCACCATATTTACATTCGAGATCGACAAATCCACACCCGACTGTGTAACAGCGATAGACTTTTCCCTTGGGATCGTTCCCAAAACTCCAAGCCCCACAACTTGGGCAAAATTTCCTCATTTTGTCACCACCTTTCATTATATAAATAATTATTTAGAAATAACTGCACTATTTAAACTTTATTATTTGCTTCTATCAAAAAATCTAAAATACGCCCGTGCCTTCACACCTTCAAATTTCTTAATACTAATAGTAGTTGACCTATTTAATAGCTCCCATGACTCTTTGCCCGGATACGGCTCAACATAGACAACTCTACCAATTTTAACTTCATAAATTTTTTTAGCACATAAGAAACAGGGAAATGTTGTCGTGTATAATGTAGTGTCTTGAAGAGAAATTACTGTCCCTAGCTTAGATAATTGCAAAATTGCTTTTTCTTCAGCATGGAGTGCTCTACATTTTTCCAATTGTGGACCAATAAATTCTTCTATAATTCTCATTTTGCAACTTTTGCAAATAAAATATATCCCTAAATCTAAGTCTAAATCACACTCCGGGCATCTTGGGCAAAAGAGATCCTTGACCGGAATAGTACTATTACATTTTGGACAAGAAATAGACTCCTCTATTTTATTACCACAGTTAGGACAGAATTTAATTTTTTTTAACAAATCAATCTTTATTTTATCCCTGTAACACATCCCCCATTCATCCTCACATGATTTTTCTCCAAGCCCCGATCCCCCCCCCGGTACCCCATTGAACCCAGAAGAAATCATCTCTCCAATACTACTAGTGATTACCGCTCCTACTTTCCTTTTAAAACAAGGTGATTTTAAGCTTTCAGAATATGCTTGCGTCATAATCGTTTCATCCGGGTCAGGGTACTGGTATCTCTCTTTTTTTATCAACTCGATACAGTCGTCAATTTTGTCGAAAAATTCTTTGAATCTGTCTGAATCATTATTAATCAAAATATCAGAAAGATAAACGCATTTATCGACTTGCTGACCATAGTCTATATTTTCATTATGATCCCTCTCATCATCTTTTTCAAACTTACCCTGGTCACCACCGTATTCTTCCTTTAACCTTCCCCATCTGACATCAAAAGATGCATCTATACCAATAAGAAAAAAGTTAGAGTATTTTCGAAATTCAACCACCTCACCTGTGTTTTTAACTCCATCGATTACAATTGGGGGATTACTTTTTTCACCTACCTTTTCTTCAACTTCGCCTATCCTTCTAATAATTTCAGCAGCAAGATAACCTGTACACTTCTGTCTTAATTCATTACCTATTTCCTGTAACAATTTTCTGTCGAAAGGCAGACGACAACCTTTATTTATAGCCTCTTCTTTTATTAGGCTTGACATTCTATATGTTCCATTTTTTAATTCTACAGGACTCTTTAAATAGTCATTCGTTATTTTATATACTTTAACTTGTAAAACTTTGTTTAACCACTTCGCTGCTGTTGAACAACCGCTTCCAAAAGACCCTGTGAGCCCAATTATTAGCCTATCTTTCTCAATACTCATTTTTTCCCCATTTATACCTTCTGATTATTTTAACCTTTTTAAGGTAAAACCAAAGAGCCCACCATAAGATATTTCTTTCGGTGCGTCAAATTTTATATTTACTGTATCATGTACACTTCCAAAATTCAAGTAAAAAATAAAAAAAAACTTTTGAGCTTATCCCTCTCTCAACACCTTCTGCAGTCTAGCCACAACGTTTCCACTATATCTTTATTACACAAATTAAACTGACGAATCATTAAGTCTCATAATGGCGTTAAGTAAGCTTTCGGGTAATGGCCTATATGCATAAGGATTCTGCAACACAGACCATCGCCTCTTGACAATGGCACTTTCGGTTTGCGTATGCCCAACAAAGAGAACAACAGCTCCAACACGTCTATTTCTGTTAGGCTGAAATCGACGTTGGATTAGAGCAGACCAACAGCGAATTCCGCGTGGAATACGAGAAACATCTATCGCCAAAAGATTCCTTTCTTGATGTGAAAAGTGATGAGCTTCACCAACCATCAACCTTTCCGCACGTTCATCCGTTAAAGGAATCCGAATGTTTGTACGTGATATAACGCCAGCTTTCCCCGTCCTACCTGCCATGCCTATCACGGTCAGTATTGGTAGACCTAAAGTGTTGGAAACCGGCTCGAATGTTGATGACTGTATTGGAAGGTGTGAGTCGCTGGGTTCCTGCTTGACTGGCGATTCCTGCAACCGACATGGAACATAGCGAAGAAATGCAACACCGGGTATCTCAAGTGTGGTATTATACTGGGAATCCGTAATCTCCTTTACGAAATTTAGGATAGTATCTAAACCGTCTGAAGTAGGTTCGGCAAGGAAGTAAACATCAATATTTGTTCCAGGATTCTGTTCTCTCAGTCTGTCTGCGAGGTCATGCATGCCAGCATAAGCTTGTTTCATTCCGTCAGACAATTCAGGAGTTATGATTTCGATGTAAACTTGCTTATCTTGAACACAAACGAGAGCATCAAGCCGTTTTCCATGTAGTAAGGGCCCAAGTACTGGCACATACCCGATTTTTACAAGCTCCGCTGTAAAAAAAAGTTCGGAAAAAGCAGCTTGTTCACCTTGTTTCATTCTTTCTAATACTTTATCAAAGCCAACTAAGTTTTCACAAGCTTTAAGTGCAATTCCGAGGTCAATTACTGGAGCCATTACAGCAAGTCCTTTGTGGCCCTTAGATAAGATTTTATCTATGTATTCTGTCCACAGGCGCTCCAGAGCACCCAATGCCTCCCAGCTTATATCATCTGGTATCAGCGGTGATTTGCCGAGATACCAATTGGCCACAACTTCAGACCAGCTAAATCCAAAGTCAGAACGTTTTCCCACGATTTACCCCACTCCGATGCCGAGACTACCAAAATAAAAATCATGACCTGGTTACTACTTCACTGCGAAATCCACCAATGTCCACAACCGGGGCTCTCCACTTAACTTTCCTTTCAATTTCGTCCAATTTATCTGAAGTAGTTACAAAAATTTCAGCTCCCTGTTCTAGGTCTCTTTCAATATTTGACCCACTATACTCAATTTCTATAAGCCATGTTTCTAAGCCCTTTGTTGCCTTGATGTCCGGGATGGAAGTATCGTTGTTATCATGGGTTACCGACCACGCATATAACTGGAGGATAGATGCTGCTTCGTCCCTTAATCTTTTATGCTCATACGACTCCGGCATTTTTTACCACCTCCTTATAATTGGTATAAAACTTAACAGTAATAGAAGTCAGTTGCCTTCTTGAATCCAAATTAAAAAGCGGGGCGACCTCCACTTTGATGGTTTACGCGCATTTATCAATAGAGCATTTGGAAGGGGTGATTAAGAAGTTGCCTTATTGAGTATTTCTCGAACTTTATCTAATACATATTTGCTAAAATCAATTACTTTGTCATATACAATATTTATCTCTTTAATACATTCTTCTTCTGTCGCTTTTAGGGTATTTAATTTATCCTGAAGAGTTAGCCCTAGACAGGTCCCTGCGTAGGCTAAGGTATCATATCTATTTTCAGGACTCTGATGCACATCTATATGTCTAATTCCTTCTTCACGGTCTATTATCCTTTTTAATTCGGGGATATCATATATCTTATTAGTTTCTTCCTTTGCATCTTCTTTTGTTGGTAAGAGAGCTCTTAATAAGTTATAGACGCAAATAGCGTATGTATAAACAAAGTTATTAAAGGATTCTCTTATGGCAAAGATATAAGTTCTCTTATTATCGACGTTACTTTCGGCCTTTCCATCAGAATTTTCAACTTCGTCGACCATTTCTCTTGACAGCAGCTTTTTTAAGGTTTGCAACTGAAATAATACCTCCTGAAATTTAATATATTTAGGCATCTGAGCCACAGACATCTTATCGTATGTTTCATCCTCCAAACACGGTATCGTATCAATTATTATTTTTTTCATTTATGCTTCCTCTTTGTACATAAGCCTATTATATTCCTAGGCGGAAAATTCACCTTTAAGCCATCTTTTGCGCTCACCGATTTCTTCGCAGGGCAATGGAGCATCTGGAGGAGGCGGTCAGGAAGTTACCTTATTAAGGTTTTCTTGGAAATTCAGAGATAATCATTTCAGGTATATATTGAGTAGCAGGATAAAAAGTAATTCCTACCACTGTAATCTTGCCATCCTCATTCTGGAAGAAAAAAGCATACCTGTGTTCTTTTGCGATGTCATCAGCGACATATTCCACCTGTCCAGAAATAAGATTACCATAATCTTTAGAAATTTCAGGAAAGGTAAATGCTCGAATTTTTTTGACTTTCTTGTAAGACTTGGGTTCAATTTCTTGAGCAATGTTCACAGTTGCCATAAATAACAGCAAAAACATTAAAGGAATAATTTTCCCCATTTTCATCCCTCCTTCCAATTTTGTGTGGTCATATTTCCTCCTTACTGTATTTCTTCTGTTGCTTTTCCCAAGCGTCGTTAGGCATTTCGAGAATATGAAACCATATTGGCCTTGTATCACCCTTCCATGATATAAAGTATTCGGAACAACAAATCCTTGCTATCCGGTTAATTTCATCAACAAACTCCGTCGGCACCGATAAATATCCTCGAATGTTACTATGGGAAAATAATAGGAGGTGATGGGGCGTTAAAGGAAGTCTAACCTCAATTTTTTCTTGTCCAAGCCCTGGATTTCTATAAGCAGGAGGCCACTTATACATTTCAGGATTAAATAATACGCATGGACCATCAGAAGTAATAAACCCTAAATCATCATCTGTCTCAAAAATTGCTAAAGACATCTGATAAAGCATAGGAGGCATAAGCTTAAGAACATAACTCATAACTATTTGATGTGCGTATTCCGGCATAAGCAATTTTCCAAATGTATCCCTAAAATTTTCTTGTTGAGATTTCGTTCTGACAGACATAGCCGCCGCGAATGTGCACAATTTGGCACGCTCATCTTTACTGAAAGGAAGTCGCTTTTTTATCTTCTCTTCTACTATACGAACAAAAGAGCCCTCAATACGAGATAATGTGTCTTCAATTATTAGCTCTCTCCTCCCATCTGGTAATTTAATCGTATACATTTCCGATTCTGTAAAACTTTTCTTCGGTGCTCTTTTTCTCTTCACCTTGCCGTCCTTGGAAATAAGCCATAAATATGGTTCCTGACCGCATGGAGTCATTGGGTCGCACCAATCCTTTAGGTAACATTTAGGGATGATATGCTGTTTCTTTTTCTTCATTTTGTTTTTAAAAAGAAAGAGGAAAAACAAAAAGCGGGGCGACCTCCACTTTAATGGTCTATGCACACTTATCGATGGAGCATCTGGAGGGAGCGGTGAAGAAATTAGCTTACTAAGATTTTGGTCAAAATCCTATTTTCTTCTTCTCTTCAGGAGGAAGATATAAACGCACAATCGATTCAATGGTCGCAATCAATTGCCCAATTGAGAGAAGAACTCGATGAACTATTTGTATTCCCGATAACCCTCTTCCACTATCTTCCTCTATATGTTCTATCAGAGACGAAAAATTAGGGTCTGTCGAAAATACTTTTTTTAATTTTCTCAATATCATATTATATGAACTAACAAGTTGTTCCCGAGCGCCGATTCTTCCTCCTCTGCGTTCCACTGTTTCCTTCAATGCGTAGAGCTGACTAATATAGACATAACTTTGCCTGGCTATTTCTGCGGCCTTTTTCTTGGCTTCATTATTTATGGCAACCATTTCTTCCTTCCTTTTATTTAATAAGTTTTGAATCCCGAGCTTCGCTGCATTTCGCCAATCTTTTGCCCGAACGGGCGACCTCCACTTTTTACTTCTATTCTCTTTCTGGCAATGTCCTATGTCTTTACAGCCGGGAAGTCAAGGAAGTTTATGAACCGGGCCGTCTTTCTTAACAGCTGGTTCGACAAAAAACTTTGAACGACGCATAGCCCAAATAACGAGTGGAAATGCGCCTAAGAAAGATGTGAGTGTTTCTAACAGTTGTGGTTTAGATATTAAATTTGCGATTAAACCCGTAGGAATTATCGCAGCTGTGCTAAAAAGAGCGTGCATAATCCAGACCGCTATTATCCAAACTACCCGTTTAGGGATACTCCAGCAGCGCTCAGTGCATGCTGACCCGATAGCAAAAATCAACATCGTCATAACAATGAATCCGCCTTCTTGTCCGCGATACTGTGCATTTCGAGCTATTACTCCAGCTCCACTAATGCTAATGAACGAAAATAGGATTAGCCCTATCCACCACCGTTTAGGTTTCCATTTCCAATTTTTCTTATGTTCATTTCTCACGGCTAATATATTATTCTCCTATCAACCAAAATGTCCAGCAGTAGATAACAAAATAACCGAATTTCTTCATAGAGAATAATAAGTGTGAACCCGATAAGGAATGGTAAGATTGTCTTTAGCCAGTCAGGGATAAACAGATACATTTCCGGTTTCCTTTCTTACTTAATTTCTCTCGGAGTAATCTTCTTCCATCCTATCGAGACTCCCACATACTTATTTACTGATTCATTCCTCACCCGCTTTTTTCTTGGGCTTTGGGCGAAATCGCTCTCTAAGTTCTTCAAATGATATTTCTTCTCCCTTAGGGCTTTTTCTTTTTGGTGATTCAATTTGTCTTCGTAAAAGTTTACCTGTAGCAGTATCAATCACCACATTGCTACCGGTATATTCATATCTTCCTGGTCTTGGCTGAAACAATAATAATGCCAAAATTATCAATAGTAAACCTACAATGACAACTTGTACCCAAGTTTTCATTCTTTCTCACCCCCTTTTTATCCGTTTGACAATCCGATCTATTGCTTCCTCTGATGGGGTTTTCTTACTTGTTTGTTTTTTTTTATTTTTTATTGCTTTCACAATGCGAGAGACCACCAACCATACAAGACCTATGGCAGTAACCCCCGTAGCAATATAAAGACCAATGCGAATGATTATCCTTGACCATTCTAACCCGAAAGAAGAAATAATTATGGGATAGCCTAAGAGTACTATTGTTCCTAAGACAGCAAGTATCCAAAGCCCGATTGTTTTTATTTTTGACATCTCCTACCCCCTGTTTGGCGTCTCGACAGCCCCGAAATCGCCCCGCAAACGGCTTTGAAAAACCCACCTTCATTAAAACCCTTATAAAATAAGCCGACGGAAAGATTCGAACTGTCGACCTACGCTTTATGGAGATCATGTTGTTTGTAAAGAGTGTTAAGATACTGACGGATAGCAACATCTTTTGAGGCTCTTTGCAAAACTTCATTTAGGGGAAACCAACGACCTGAATCTATGTTCAAATTGCTACTGCGGAATTCGTGAAATCGCCAGGTGAAGGGAAATGTTTGACAATAGAGAAGTTTTACAACTCTGCTTTCTATTTCTCCCATTGATGGAATTAGGGAGACGAATATGTCGCCAAGAACTGCTAAGGGAACGCCAACAGCCGAGATGAAGAGTCTTGCGAAGCGTATGCGCTCCCAGACATATGATAAGCCAAGAAGGGGTCCAAAGAACAAGACCATCCATATCAAACTAAAAGGTAGGAGTAACAGTCCAAATGTTAAATTAACCAATATGCCCAATACGAAAGTAGTTACAATCTGGACTGGCAGAACGACCCATGCTGTAATTGTTATAATAATGTCGATGATTTTATTTGTGACCATAGAATCTCCTGTTTGGCATTGCGCTTAACTCGTTTGTATCCGAACAAGTTCGGATATATTCCTAAATTTGTGGTGACCTGCTGAAACAAAAAATGTGAGCGACCTCCTATCCCGAGATGAGGATATCTGTCTAAGCAAAAGTCTGAATCGAGGGTGGTGGGGGGTCTGATTTAGTGAGGTTGAAACGCTTGCCACCAATTTACCAAAAGGTAAGGGCGAAATCGCCTGCATTATCCTTCCGTGCCTATATCTCTCGCTCGCAGAAATGGGTTACCCGTCTGTGAGGCATAGCGAACTTTTCTTTTAAATAGGTCTCGGAAATCGATAAGTCCTTGGAGTGCAACAGCAAGGTCTTCACCATCCATCAAGATTATTGCAGGTCTTGTGCGACTAATGGCTTTTAGTCCCCCTTCAGTAAATCCGTTCAATGCTATAAACAAGCCTAAAGTGTTCTCGAGCTTCCGTTCCACCTTCCTTGAAAAAAAATCCAAAGCTTCCGCTCCGACGGGGTCTTTCTCCCACTTTGCCTCAAGAAGAAATTGAGTCATATCAAACTCGAATGCTCCGTCGAGCTGCTCGCCAGTAATCCTAAACGAGCCACGTGGGTTTAAATCATAAGCCTTAAAAAGCTCATATAGGAATTCCTGGAAAAGAATGCCTCGCCTTCTAGCATCCTTAGTCGCTACTAACTTATAGAATTCTTTTTGCAAACGTCCTATTTCCTCATTTCGCCGCCTAAGCGCCTGAACAATCCTGTCAGTACGAACTGTTCGCTCTTTACATTCCTTACGGAACGTGGCATCATGTTTCAGAATAAGTTTTCGGAGAGCCTCTACACTTTTTCGAGCTGCACTAATCTTATCCTCCCAATCTTCGAGCTGACGAAGATGGTCGAAACTACGGATATTTATGACCTGCTGAATCATATGACGCATATGACCGAGGCCTGCTTCTCCCATTGAGACTAGCTCATTGAGGACTTTCCCAGCGATAAGCACCTTGTATTCCTGGGGGTCATGCCACCCCTGCTTTATAATTATATTGTTTGGTAACTCACATGCCAAGAAAAATAAACGCAGGTCATCTTTGTACCAATAAATGTTTCGTAGCACTTCCTTGAGTGCTTGAATTACTTCAGGTGGATACACTTGCTTTTCTCCCAAGCTGATTTTAGCAAGCTTGAAGTACCTAAACTCCCTCTCTTATGCTCCGAAATTAAAAAGCGGGGCGACCTCACGCAAGAGACCCCGCTTAAATAATCCCTATTCAGTTGTCTGCGTGAGGTCTTTAATATCTTTCTAAGTGCCCATGAAAGTGTCTATTGGTATGTCCAAACCATAGTAAAATTAACAAAAATTTACGAAAATGTCAAATCTTTCGTTTGTCCTTGTTATCGTCGGTAACCCGCTTTTTCGACGCTAAATCTTGAGGCTTATTTTCAGGTTTACAAAGCCGAGGTTAGGTTATATCTTGAATATCCCCAAAAGTGAAGTAAGAATTATCGGTTACCTAACAGTTACGGGATTGCCGAAATCGGTGGCCGAAAGGAGGCGATTTGCACATAGCCAAGCGAAGTCGGCAACCCCGTGTTAGGCATGTGGCGGCAACCAACTTTGACCTATTTCCTAACTTGTCTCAACGGAAAGGTAGGCTACAGGGTTACTTCCTGCTCTACTCCTCCGGAGGGACCAATTTAAAGCCGAGCTGTTGGAATAGGCCCAGCCAATCGCCATAGTCCCGCTCTTCGACGACTTTGCCGTTGGCCCCGAGATAAGCTACCGTGCATCCCGTCATTATCACTTC
>Ga0114921_10001480_pt1 | contig 10777 bp, 6 predicted proteins | sample BentaG_FD_87016 | JGI IMG/M metagenome (GOLD analysis project Ga0114921, IMG submission 87016) | Deep subsurface microbial communities from South Atlantic Ocean to uncover new lineages of life (NeLLi) - Benguela_00093 metaG | ecosystem: Environmental > Aquatic > Marine > Oceanic > Sediment ...
AATTCCTATGGAATTGATGCAATTGCAGAAGCCGGAGGTTTAGGAGTTAAAATCGTAAAACCTAGAGAACAAGATGTAATCATAGAATTCTTTAAAAAAGCAGAAAAAGCGGGTGTTGTAGCTGTTGGGATAGATATTGATGGATGTGGTTCCTACGCTATGTCCACTCACAATAAACCTGTCTTTAAGAAGAACTTTGACGATCTTAAGAAATTAGTATCCTCGACAGAATTACCCATTATTGTAAAAGGTATCATGACTGTAGAAGATGCAATTCTAGTAAAAGATATAGGAGCAGCTGCTTTAGTTATCTCCAATCATGGAGGAAGAGTTTTAGATCATACTCCTGGAACCGCTGAAGTACTTCCTAAAATTGTTGATGAATTAAAAGGTAAAGTTAGAATTCTTGTAGATGGGGGAATTAGGACCGGGTATGATGTTCTAAAAATGCTTGCTCTTGGGGCAGAAGCCGTTTTGATTGGTCGAGACATCGTTAGAGCAGCTGTTGGTGCTGGAATATATGGCGTCCGACTCCAAATGGAATATATGCAGAAAACTTTAGCGAAGGGGATGAAAATGACTGATTGTAACAATTTGAAGGACATCGATTCTGAAATTTTATATTAAAGATACCTTTTAAGTGTATTAAGTGTAGAGTTTTGAATCAGTCCCTAACCCCATCTAAAGATGAGAAATCATCTAAAGTTATAACAAGAACACCAGATTTTAATTCAATGATCCGAATTACTTTTTGGAACGGATTAGGCTTCATTTTCTTCACATTTATTAAATCTTATGTAGTAATTTACTTTTTTGGAGGTACTGGAATTGATTTGGGAATAACCATGGCATTACAACCCTTAGCAAGACTATTTTCAATGCCCTTAATTGCTTATTTAACCGATCGCTATTCAAAGAAACGATTAGTCTTAATTGGTTCAATAGGTAGGACAATAGCTTACTTTTTATACTGGTTATCGCTCGTTGTTCATAATCTTTATTTATTTGGCGTAGGAACATTCGTACAAGGTTTACTTGTCGGTTTTTTTTGGCCACCTTTTTATTCTCTAATTTCAGAGAAGTCCTCAAAAGGTAGTAGAACTGAAGCATTAGCAACGGGAAGGGGAAGGATGATTGGATATGGATTCGTGATTGGAGCATTTATCAGTATTCCTATATTTGCAATTTTTAACTTTTTGATGCCTGAAAACATACCGTTAATCTATAGTCCACTTCTAATTTTTGCAATTATCAATTTGATCGCGGGGCATCGCTTTTATTTAAAAGTGGATGAAAAACTAACTTTTGAAATATATCGTGCTTCAATAGACGATCGTAGTATTAACCTCCCAATTTTAGACGGGGAAGAAAATTACGATGATGAGTCTAATGAAGTAGATGAGGTTAAACCAAAAAGGCTTTTTAATATCGGTTTTATCACTTTACTATTTGCAATCTTAGTTTCATCCATAAGTGGAACTATATATTCACCTTTCATTTCAGCTTATTTAATTGAAAATCTGTTAATCGGATTTTCTGATATTATCATACCCCTTATCGTTATGATCGTCTATTTTCCAGCCCAAGTTCTTTCACAATTACTCGCGCCAAAATTAGGTAAATTTTTTGACCGTACTTCACCTTCTATAAGTGTTGTAATTATCAACACATTTAAATCAATTTTGATTTGGTTACTTATTTTTACCTTCACTCCCTATGATTTTGCTGTGATTCTTATTTTTCTATATTTGGCATTAGAGTCAAATACATACTTCATCCAAGCAATAATGAGCCGAATTTCCATTAAACATAGGGGTAAGATGTTTGGTTTAAACATTTGGATCGACCAATTAGGGCGTGTAATTGGACCACTAATTGGTGGAATTCTTTGGGATACTTTAACATATAACGCTCCATTTATAATCTCAATATTTATTGGATTAGGTCTAATCCCGATTTTTATTTTCGCAATTAAAAAATTGAGCTTTCATTTAGTTGAACAAATTGATAGAGATAAAAAATGAGTTTTATAATCTAAATGAGATAAAACTAATGATTTAAAAGCTTAAGAAATAAATACCTTAGCTTTTTACTTTAAGGTAGTTTTAGATGTTAATAATTAAATAAGGTAAATCACTTATGAAAAAAGATACTCGCAAGATTAAAGAAGATTATATACCAGAAGGACCCCAACTATGCAATCTTGATAGATCAAAAACCTATAAGGGATTAGTTGGAATTTATGTGGATGAAAGTTTAATTACTTTGATCGATGGTGAAAAGGGTAAATTATATTTTAGAGGATATCCTCTTATAGAGCTGGTTAATAATTCAAGCTTCGAAGAAGTTGCTTATCTCTTAATCTATGGGAATTTACCAACTGCTTCAGAACTCGAAAATTTCACGAATGAATTAATAAAAGAACGGAACATCCCTGACAGCATTTTGACAATTCTAAAGAGTTATCCACGAAATACAACCCGGATTGAATTGTTAAGAACATCAATTTCTGCTCTATCTCTTTACGATGCCGATGATTACGTCTATACAGAAGAAGCAAACATTAGAAAAGGAATACGAATAATTGCGAAAATCCCAACAATTCTTGCATTCGCACATAGGATTCAAGAAAACCTACCATTGGTAGAACCATCAAAAGAACTTTCTCACGCAGGAAATTACTATTATATGATGACGGGAAAGAAACCTAGCAAGGATTTTGAGAAAGCATTTGATAAAGTTCTTATTTGCCATGCCGATCATTCAATAAATTCTTCTACTTTCTCGTGCCGTGTAACTGTATCCACATTATCCGACATATACAGTGGAATTACAAGTGCTATTGGAACTCTTAGAGGTCCATTGCATGGTGGTGCTAACGAAAGAGTGGTAAGGTTGTTGCTAGAAGAAATAAAGAAGAAAGAAAATGTTATACCATGGGTTAAACAAAAGCTGGAGAACAAAGAAAAGATAATGGGATTCGGACATCGTGTGTACAAGACATGGGATCCACGTGCTGTTATCCTTCGAGAATTGTCTAAAGAGTTTTGGGATAGAGAAGAGAGCGGAGAGATTGATAAAATCCCTGACCAGGCACACGAAGAACACCGAGGAGATATTGATAGTCTCTTTGAAATGACGGAGATGCTCACTGAATATATAATTAAAACGAAAAATATTTACCCGAATGTAGATCTATATTCTGCAGGTTTACTTCATGTTTTAGGAATACCAACAGCATTATTCACGCCACTATTCGCAGCAAGTAGATCAGCAGGATGGGTGGCTCACGCCCTCGAGCAACTCAAAGACAACAAATTGATCAGACCGAGACTTCGGTATGTTGGTGAAATAGACAAGAAATATGTGAATATTGAAGAGAGATAGATGGATTCTATGAATGAAATCGAAATTCAGAACAATTTAAGGGAAAAAATTAATATTAAAGATGATGCTGCATCGATTTATAACCTCAAAAAATTAAAGGACCTTGATTTTGGAGACATAGATATATTACCTTATTCTATAAGGGTGTTATTGGAGAATGTAATCAGAAATTTAGATGGAAAAGTTGTAACTAAAGAGAATTTCCTTGCACTCTCAAAATGGGTACCAAATCAAAAGGATAAAAAAGAGATTCCTTATAAACCATCAAGAGTATTACTTCAAGACTTTACTGGCGTACCCGCTGTCGTTGATCTCGCAGCTTTAAGATCAGCTGTAAAAAGAGCTGGAGGAGATCCTAACAAAATTAATCCTCTAATCCCCGTAGATTTAGTAATTGACCATTCAATTCAGGTTGACTATTATGGTACCAATGATGCGCTAAAATTGAACGAAGAGAAGGAATTTGAACGAAATTACGAACGATATTTATTTTTAAAATGGGCTCAAACCGTATTCGACAACTTTCGCGTAGTACCTACAAGCAGAGGAATATGCCATCAAGTAAATTTAGAATATCTTGCATCAGTTGTTCAATTAAGGGAATATAAAGGAGAGAAATATGCGTTTCCCGATACTTTAGTAGGTACTGACTCTCATACTACCATGATTAATGGATTAGGAGTTCTAGGATGGGGTGTTGGTGGTATTGAAGCCGAAGCTGTCATATTAGGTCAACCGTACTATATGAATATTCCTGAAGTAGTAGGCGTTAGGTTAATTGGAAAACCTCAAGATGGAATTACTGCCACTGATGTGGTCCTTACGATAACCCAAATTCTTAGAACTCACGGTGTAGTAGGTATGTTTGTTGAATTTTATGGACCAAGTCTTAAACATTTGAAATTACCCGATCGAGCGACAATCGCAAATATGTCTCCCGAATATGGAGCTACGATGGGATTTTTTCCTGTTGATGACAATACAATAGATTATCTCCTATTAAGTGGTCGCGATAAAGAACATGCTGAATTTGTAAAATATTATTTAAAAAAAGTAGGTCTTTTTTACGACGCGAACTCACCAACTCCAAATTATAGCGAAGTAGTAGAAATTAACTTAACTGAGGTAAAACCTAGTTTAGCGGGACCAAAGAGACCTCAAGATAGAATATTTCTTAAAGACATGAAGAAAGAATTTATTGATCAGTTAATAACTTCATTTGATAAACCAAACGAATCAGATTTACTAGCTGATATTGATTCAGATGAACTTAAACACGGTTCAGTAGTAATCGCTGCAATTACATCTTGCACGAATACTTCCAATCCTTCGGTTATGGTTGGAGCAGGAATGATTGCGAAAGCTGCTGTCGAGAAAGATTTGAAAGTAAAAGAACATGTTAAAACGAGTTTTGCTCCTGGTTCACGAGTAGTTAGAGACTATCTAGAAAGCGCGGGATTACTGCCTTATTTAGAGGAATTAGGATTTAATATTGTTGGTTATGGTTGTACTACTTGCATTGGGAATAGTGGACCGCTTTCTAGTGATATAGTTAAAGAAATCGGAGATGGTGATCTCGTTGTTGCTTCTGTCCTTAGCGGCAATCGCAATTTCGAAGGTAGAATAAGTCCATATACGAAAGCAAATTATTTAGCCTCACCTCCCTTAGTAGTCGCTTACGCGATAGCTGGTACTGTCGCGATTGACTTAGACACTGAACCTTTAGGGTTGGATTCAGACGGTAATCCCGTGTTTCTCAAGGATATCTGGCCATCTCACGCTGAATGTCAGCAAATATACATGAATAATGTTAGTCCTGAGCAATTTATTAAGGAGTATGGAGATATATTTAAAGGATGGGATTTATGGAATGATTTAAATCCACCAAAAGATACCATCTACCAATGGGACGAAAATTCTACCTATGTTAGGGAACCTCCTTTCTTCATTAATTTTCCACTAGATACTCCTCCCTTAACAGATATAAAAAACGCTAGAATTCTAGCTTTGTTAGGAGAAAGCGTCACTACTGACCATATCTCTCCTGCTGGAGCTATACCTGAAGATATGCCTGCTGGAAGATATTTAATCTCGAAAGGTATTGAACCTAAGGATTTTAATTCATTTGGCTCAAGAAGAGGGAATGATCAGGTTATGGCGAGAGGTACCTTTGGGAACATACGAATTAGGAATCTTCTCGTTGATCGCGAAGGAGGTTGGACAAAATATCATCCAACAGGAGAAGTTATGCCAATATATGACGCAGCAATGAAGTACATCGCTTCTGAGACACCCTTGATCATTATTGCAAAAACTGATTATGGAATGGGAAGCTCTCGAGACTGGGCTGCTAAAGGAACTCAACTTCAAGGAGTGAAAGCAGTTATCGTCGAATCTTTTGAAAGAATTCACCGAAGCAATTTAGTAGGCATGGGAATTTTACCACTACAATTCAAAGATGGGGATAATGCAACAAATTTAGGATTAGATGGTACTGAGACTATAGATATTTCTGGAGTCAAGAATATTAAACCTTTGTCTGAATTAATAGTAAGCGCAACAAAGCAAAATGGAGAAATTATTTCGTTTAATGTTATAGTAAGACTCGATAACAAAGTCGATCTTAAATATTATCAAAATCGTGGGATTTTACACACAGTTTTAAGGAAAATGCTTAGAGAAAAGTAAAAAAATAATTTTACTGCAGAAAAAATTGGTTTTAAAAAAGAAAACTTAATCCCCAAGCACTTAATAAAATTATAATTGCAATAATAGAAAAGAATCTAATCGCTAACAATGTCCCCCTTTTCTTACTGCGCGAATTGAATAATTTTACCTTAGATTTATCAATTCCCAAATTTTTTAACACATTTTCAGTGAATTTAGTGTCCCATCCGCAATTTTCCAAATTTCCATAACCAATTTGTTTTCCTGAGCGATCTGTAACTATTACTCCCCCTTCATAAGCGTACCCTCCACCAGCCCATTCCATCCGTTGGTTTTGCGTTAAAGGAGAAATATAAAAATCACCTACAGGTGTATTGATAAACTCAAATTTTGTTGGATATTTTGAACCATCTAAATGAGTATATTCCAAAATTCTTAATTGTAATTCTGGTATTGATTCTTGTTTACCCTCTGGACTTAAATATTGAGAAAGTTGCTTTTTAGGATTAAAGAATTTGTTTTGAGGAAGTTCTTTAACACGCGCAGCTACGGTAGTTATAAACGATCCATCATCGAAATGGAAACCAAACCAACTTTCATAACCGTATAAACCGAAACCAGCATCTAAAAATCTGAATTTTACACCCAGAGCGTATAGAAAATCACATATATTTTGAACTTTTTTGGTAAGTGGTCTTCCTATAGTTCCCCATTCATGGTCTATACCAAAACTTCCATCTAAAACAACATAATCCTCGTTTTTATATTTAAGTGTTCCAGATGTATGAAAAAATGGTGCAGTATAATATCCATAAGCAATTCCGTTCTCAGTATCTCCCATATAACCAGTACCTGATTGAAGAACAATTGGATCCTTTTTTATTAATTTAAAATCTATTGCGATTCCCTTTTGTTCGTCTTTCCCAACAATTCGAAGCTTTTCAAAATAATTTTCATCGTCTTGAAGTGATACTAGTTCAAGGTTATGTGTTTTAATAATAAACTTCCTAATTTCAGGGTTAGGGAGTTCAAGTATATTATTATAATTCCATACGGCAGCAGGTTTTGATTGTATGTGGGTTTTATCTTTAGAAACAAGTGAAAAATGAGTTTCAAGAATCATTTTTTGATTTCCGGGTTCAATCCTGCGGAAAAAAAAACAAAATATGGTGCTAAAATAAATAGGCTCTCCCATGTGATTACCACTCGTATCAGTCTTCACGCATTTGAGATAACCTCCCCCCATATACCATTCCAAAGCCAAATTTTCATGGGTATAGTGATCTTTTGGAAATTGCAGAGGAATTTCTTCTGTTATTCTTCCAAGTCCATCGGCACTAGTCTTGCCTATTGGACCCGTTCCGATTAAACAGTTGACTGATATCGCCTGTTCTGGGGTAATATCCTCTTGAATTGCATTGAGAAGGATTTCTCTCCGTTCTCCATCCATCAATTTCTCGACACGAGATTTCATAATATCAGATAATTTACTCATATTCAACACTATAAGATTAATTTTTTTCTTAATATTATTGATTTCAATTTTAATTAATAATTAAAAAAGATTAAAAAAAATAATTATTATTTCTTTTTGAAAAAACGACTATAGGATGTATATTGCCACAGCATGTAAATTACTGTTCCTATTATCATAAGCATACCAAGCCATGGAGCTAATTCTCCGAAGAAGAGCACTGGTGTGTAGAAAAAGAACGATACAAAGATATAAATCCCAATTCTAATTAATTGTTTGTCATCAGCGCATTCGCGTCTCGAAATATTAATAAGGATAACATAATTCCTTGAATAACCCAGGGAATGTTTCGAACTACCTGCCATTCATAAGGAGCTATTGGAGCTGTCCATTGATTTTGAGGGAATACAAAAAGAATTAATCCAACGATTCCTACGCTAATCAACACTTTAAAGAGTATGCTTTTTTGATGGCCAAAATGTACTCTCCACGCATCAGTATAAAACATAAAGACAAAGATTAAACCAACCATTTCAAAGAGCGTTCCAATTCCTAAAACGACATAATTCAAGTCTAGATCTCCTGAGAAAAGGGCGATTAATCGTGCACCCACATGCCCTAAATCACCGATAAATAGAGCTAAAAATGCTAACCTTATTCTTTTCGCAGTCGTGATCTCTTTTTCATTTACTTCTTTTATGTTTTTTGACATTAGTATTACAATAACACAAATGTAAATCAAATAGATGACATTGAATGAAATTTCCATCATGACTTGAGGATCTGGTGTCATGACTTCAAAAATTCTGCTTAAGCTATAAATATTCCTTAGGTTTTTTTTGTTTTCCTAAGTAATTTTTGATTGTAAGTAATCAAAAGATATTCAACTGCTTAAAGAAGAAATTTCTTATTTTAATAGAATGTATAGTAAAAAAAAGAGAAGACTTATAATTTGGTTCGTTTCCGGATTAAAATCACTGAAATGACGCAAGTAACTCCTAATAGGAGGTATATATCATAACTTGGAATTGCTGGCTCTTCTTTAGTATTTTTAATTAAACTGATATGAGCGCTTCCTTCCAATCCAACGGAATTATTCGCGTAGAAGTCAATTGTAACACTTCCGTCTGCTAACGAATCCCAAACTGTTTGATTTATCGTTCCCGTCAAACCATTTATAGTAGTATTAGTCGTACTGTTATTTAAGTTATACCAAATGGAATCATATGAACCTCTAATGGAAACTTCATAACTTGGAGCGGACACACCTGCAGTCTGACCATCTGTAGGAGAGATAATTCTAACTTTGGGGGGAATATGATAAAATTTGCTATAATAGATCGCGTTATTTTCCTCATAAACCACGTACATATTTCCACTATTATCGACGGCTATATCCGGACTAAAAGAATTAGAGGAAGATCCCTCATTTACTACCTTTGTTTCATTCCATTCATCAGAAGATACAGGTAAGTATCTTGCAAATATGTTAAAATCCCAGGTATCTTGGACAGTTTCAATTCTTCCACTTAAGAATATATTCCCAAATATATCTGCTACCAAAGCGTGATCATATGATCGTGCATTGACTATACTTAGAATATAATCAGACCAAGTTGAAGTGGCGTTATATCTAATCCTATATGTTCCTGACATCCATCCAAAACCAGCAGTCCACATAACATGAACATCTCCATTATTTCTAATAGCTAATGTTGGATTTTGGCTATAAGAAAATATATCATCGAAATCGAAATCATCCACCCAATTTCCCGCTGTATTTCGTTTTCTGTATCGCATGTAAGGTCTTGGACCGCCGTCAAATTTTGAAGCGATATGCACATTTCCTTGTTCATCAACCGCTATTGCTGTATCCGGAAATTCATCGTTTGGAGCACAATACTCCGTGTTTTGCCAAGTCCTAGTTGAAACATCCCAAAATTTATAGTAAGTGTCCCCTTCAGTCCATATCAAGTGGGCATTTCCATATTTATCAGTCGCAATTTTGGGCCATCGAGAATGAGAATTTGAAACCGTTGTAACTATCTCTACTGAAGTCCAACTATATGTTATATTATCCCATCTGCGATAGAAAATATCTGAATCAAATCCACTACCTGAATAATTTGAATAATCGTGCCACACAACATGGATATTCCCATATCGATCTGCTGCAATTGATGGAGCTTGAGAGTCTTCTCTGCAAGTTTGAGAAAAATTAACGACCGTACTCCAATCCTTCAAAGACGAGTCCCATACTCTATAGAAAATGTCATCTGCAAAACCGTAATCTAACTGCCAAACAATGTGAACATTTCCCTTATTATCTACTGCTATGGAAGGATCGTAACAATAACTAGAGAAGTAAGATATGATTTCGGGATCATACCACTTTTTGTTTGGATTACCTGATGTGTTAGGAAAATATTCATTAGAAGTATTGTTGCGAATTGAAAGAGGACACAATAAAAACGGCACCATTATCTCCGCAAAAATTAGCAATGAAAGTATTAGTTTAATAGTAAAATTACTATATTTATTTCTCATTTTTTTTACCTTTTTTTTACCTTTCAAAATTTTTGTCTTAAATTATATGAATCTAAGAATAACAAATATATAAACCTAATACCACAAATAATTTTTATGTTTCAATCTGTGAATTCGTACTTGTCTTTAAGTTTAAATAGAAAAATGTTCGGTTCGTCTAATAATCTCTTCCTGTAGATCCTTTCCTAGATTATTATAATAATCACTATAACCAGCGACGCGAACTATTAGATTATGATATTGTTCCGGATTCTTTTGGGCAGCACGCAGGGTATCTGCTGAAACTACGTTGAATTGGATATGGTGACCTCCCATTTTAAAATAAGAGCGTATAAGATGAGCAATATTATTAATTCCTGATTCACTTGATAAGAATTTAGGAGAGAACTTTTGATTTAATAAAGTTCCTCCAGTTCGAAGATGATCAATTTTTGCGGCAGATTTAATCACCGAAGTTGGACCGTTAATATCCATTCCTTGAACTGGCGAAATTCCTTCAGATAAAGGTGTGTAAGCTCTTCTACCATCTGGTGTGGCTCCTGTTACCTTTCCGAAATAGATGTGAACAGTTGTAGGTAGCAGATTTATTCGATGAACACCTCCTCTAGTGTTAGGACGCCCATCAATGTAATTATAGACTATCTCAAATATTTGCTGAGTGATTGAGTCTGCGTAATCCTTATCGTTTCCATATTTAGGCGT
>Ga0114921_10001481_pt1 | contig 10776 bp, 15 predicted proteins | sample BentaG_FD_87016 | JGI IMG/M metagenome (GOLD analysis project Ga0114921, IMG submission 87016) | Deep subsurface microbial communities from South Atlantic Ocean to uncover new lineages of life (NeLLi) - Benguela_00093 metaG | ecosystem: Environmental > Aquatic > Marine > Oceanic > Sediment ...
ACTTCTAAAGCAACTAAACATATCAAAACGTTTATCCGAATTACTAGCAGTCAATTGTAAAGATGTAAAAACAGCTATGGTAGCCGCGCATGATAGACGTGTCGATCTGATCTCGGTGGAAGGCATAAAACCACTCAGGACAAAACAATCTATCATTAAAAGTTGTAGTACGAATATTGAACTTGAACTAATGAGAATTCTAATGTCCTCAGGAAGGACCAACTTGGAACAAATTAACTATTTCAGCCGCGAGATAGAACTTGCAAATCGCTATAAAGTTAATATCGTTGTTTCAAGCGGAGCAAAAGGAGTACTATCATTGCGAGCTCCAAGAGATATTGCAGCGCTTGCTAATATTCTAGGTCTATCAAAAGAACGCTCCTTGGATTCTATATCTAAAATTCCAATGCAGATAATAAAGGATAACCGGAATAAGCTTTCCAAAAATCCAATAATCCAATAAAATCTTCGTTAGGTCAGATTACAAATGTTAAGAACTTCTTGGAGATACTTACTTCTTAGAGTTCCTAGTGAACAAAATTTTTCAGAGAATGATCTTAAATATGCACTTTCTGAAACAATTGAAGAATTTTTTGGTGTTATCGGCCTCTCACAAATATCACTAAAAATCATCAGATATGAACCATCTAAGGGCAGGGCGATAGTCAGATGTCGCGCACAGTCAACAGAAATGCTTAGATCTTCTATTACCTTATTAACCCAAATTTCTGGTAAAACCGGATCAATCTCAACAATATGTGTTTCAGGCACAATCAAATTTTTGACATTGAAATAGTCTGAAAGAATATGGCAATATAAAATTGAAATCTATTATAGCCCTTTAATTGAAATTCGAAGTTTATTCCCAGCGGACTTCAGATTTTCTAATGAGGCCATAAATAAGGAACACTATGCCAATAATGGCTAATGGATAGCCCGCTTGTTTCAATATATCTTCTTCTCTAATCTCTTCGGCTTTAGTCTCAAAAATATATTTCCCAGAAAATATTACTGCTTTTTTGTATGTGGGATCTTCTCTATTATCGAACAATAAATAATATGTTTCATTTTTCTTTGGAATAAATGTCTCATTGAATCTAGATACTTTTTCTTGTCGTATTACGTATTCTATGGCCCTCTCTCCAGTTTTCCATCTCTGATGTTCACTGCTGTTCATAATGAAAAAATCTATTTGGCCACTTTCATTGGAGTCTGGAATCGAGATCTTGCCTTCAACATTAAACACCCAGCCTTGTTCGAGATAAATTTCCCTAGCAACAAAGTCTCCAATTGAGGGTATTCTCTCGTTATTGAAAACTATCTTTGTTTCGTATTTGGGTACTTCTACTGTATAAGTAAAAGAGCCAAAATTTGCCAGCAGTAAACCTACGATTAAAATAGCAAGTCCACCAAAAGTTGGTCCAGCTCTCATTTCTCACTTTCTCCATTAAATTACTAGTTTAATTCAGTCACTATAACGTCAAATATGCCTGATAATTATATATATCAAAATACATGTTTTACGTTTTCTGCTCTTGAATTAGTCAAGTATCTATTCTATCTAATTGTTCCTCCTAGTATAGAATAATGGTCAGCGCCAATAGCGTGTACTGTATCAAAATAGCGTAGTTAGAGATTAGATGTCATCCTGCAAAAGGTTTTAGTAGAGCTGATTATATTTCGATAGAAAGGTTTCTTGGTTAGGTGTAAGGTTTGTCGATGTTCACTGCTCCGGGAGCATATGACCGTGCGATCACGGTCTTTTCACCAGATGGTAGACTTTTCCAAGTTGAATATGCATCAGAGACTGTGAAGAGAGGTGCAACTGTCTTAGGTATATCTTGTAAGGGCGGCGTAGTCTTGGCGGCAGAAGAAAGGGCAGCCTCTGTACTTCAAGATCCAGAATTTATGTGGAAGATCTTCCAAATTGATGAACATATCGGCGTTGCTGTAGCTGGATTAAGTTGTGATGCACACAATCTTGTTGACCAAGCACGAGTCTATGCGCAAAGTAACAGGCTAATGTATGATGAACCCATTGATGTCGAGATGTTGACAAGAAGGATCGGGGAAATAGAACAGATGTATACTCAACATGGTGGAGTAAGACCATTTGGTTTATCGATGATTTTTGCTGGAATTGATAGGAAAGGTAGCAGAGTATTCTGGACAGACCCAAGCGGTGCTTATTTAGCTTATAAAGCATGGTCGATTGGATCTGGAGGCGATGCAGCAAACGAAGTTCTGGAAGCGCAGTACAATGACGATCTTACTCTTGATGAATCGATTGTTTTGGCACTGAAGTGCATGTCGAAAGTTCTCGAAGGTAAAGCCGTTTCAGAAAAGATTAGGATGGCTATAATTCCATCAGAAACAAGGAAGTTTAGAAGACTATCAAACGAGGAAACAGAGAAATATCTTAAGAAGATTGAGCCATCAAGAAAGGCTCAACAGAAATGAGTGGCAAATTCACAACTGCAAGAATAACGGTCGGCGGCGAACACTTCGAAATACTAGTGAAACCAGATCTAGCTTTAGACTATAAAATGGGTAAAGACATTCCAGTAAATCAGATTATTGCGATTGAAGAAATATATTCAGATGCAAATAAAGGCACGAGAGCATCAACAGATAAGCTTCAAAAGAATTTTGGAACTATTGAGTCTGTTAAAGTTGCAGAGGCGATAATTAAGCGGGGAGAACTCCAGTTAACCACCGAGCAGAGACGCCAACTCGTAGAAGATAAGAGAAAACAGATAATTTCTTTTATATCGAGAAATTGTCTCGATCCACGAACAGGAGCACCACATCCGCCCTTAAGAATTGAGCAAGCCATGTCTCAGGTTAGAATATCAATAGATCCTTTCAAGAGTGTTGAAGAGCAGTCAAAATCTGTAATCGAGATGTTGAGACCAGTCATCCCGATAAAGATGGAGCAGATGCAGGTTGCTGTCAAGATACCTGCGGAATATGCTCCAAGGGCCTATGGTGCTCTAAAGAATTTTGGAGTAATGACGAAAGAGGAGTGGCGATCTGATGGCTCTTGGGTTGGTATGTTAGAAATGCCCGCGGGATTATATGGTCCATTTATCGATAAATTGGGGAAATTGACTCAGGGCACGATACAATCAAAAGTGATTAAGTAGTTAATTATTTTGATGATTTAGTTAAACCATCAGCGTCTACCATTATGCTCGTAGCAATCTAAATTTGTAGTCAACATCTTGTAGGAATTAATATGCTGTTTGAGTCAATTCATAGAAAGATTTAGTAAGGTCAGACTGAGAACTAAGCTGAGTCTGCGAGTCAAGAGGGAAAAGTAGTATTTTAGCTACATGATTAAATACAAAACTGACTAGTAAAAGTCAGATGACTAACAAATCTCCCTTTTGACAAGAATATAATATGAGAACGTTTGGGAAAATTCGATAAAAAGTGCGTTTGAGTGGATACTCTTGACAATACTAGTGCAAAAAAAACAACTGGTCATACCAGGTGAATTGGTGGCCCAAGGTGAATACGAACCAGATCTCAATGTTTACAAAGATGGAGAAAATATCTACTCCACGATGATTGGTCTCTTCGAATATCAAGGAAGTCGCATTTCAGTTGTTCCGCTCAAGCATTGTTATTTTCCTTTTGTTGATGATATCATCATTGGAAGAATAATTGATGTGGGAATGTTTGGCTGGTCTGTCGATATTAACTCCCCATATTCGGCTCTTCTTCCTGTAACAGAGTTCGGAGCAAGACAAAATTACCCGAAAAGAAGAGAGACTACGCAATCGCTTAGTGTTGGAGATCTCGTCAAAGCAAAAATAATCGCTTTTGATAGATCTAGAGATCCATTGCTGTCAGCCAGAGATAGAGGACTTGGAAAAATAACTCGTGGAAGAATGATTAAAATTACTCCCTCCAAGATTCCTCGTCTAATAGGAAAAGAGGGATCTATGATCAACATGTTGAAAAAAGAGAGTGCATGTTCATTGTCAGTTGGTCAAAACGGAATAGTATTGGTAACATGTAACTCTCCCAAAAACGAGGAGGTAGTTGTAGAATTGATTAAGATGATTGAACATGAGGCGCATACACAAGGTCTCACAGATAGAGTTTCTGAAGTAATCAACAGAGAACTCAGAGGTGGAAAAACTGGTAAAGACTGATCCCTCTAAAAAATTGATCGATGATAAAGGAATGAGATCAGATGGTCGTCGACCAGATGAACTCAGATCAATAAAATTGCAGGTTGGAATTCTTGATAATGCAGATGGCTCTGCATACATTGAACAGGGAAAAAACAAGATCATAGTTGGTGTCTACGGGCCGAGAGAGATACATCCAAAACATTTGATAATCCCTGACAGGGCGGCACTAAGATGCAGATACCGCATGGCACCATTCTCAACTGATGAGAGAAAGCATCCAGCACCATCAAGACGAGAGATAGAAATATCAAAGGTGATCAGAGAATCCCTAGAACCTTCTGTCATATCTGAATACTATCCTCGAACTGTAATTGACATCTTTATAGAAGCACTACAATGTGATGGTGGAACTAGATGTGCAAGTATAGTGGCAGCTTCTCTCGCTCTGGCAGATGCTGGAATTCCTTTAAAGGAGCTAGTTTCATCATGTTCAGCTGGAAAAGTAGGAGATCAAGTGATTGTTGATCTCTATGATCTTGAAGACAAATATGGCGAAGCAGACCTGCCTATCGCTTTAATGCCAAATCACAATTTTGTAACTTTGATACAAATGGATGGAAAACTAAGCAAAGAAGAGTTTGATAAAGCATTTAATATGGCGTTAGAGGGATGCAGAAAAATCGGAAATCTCCAGAACGATGCTCTAAAACGAAAATATAAGATTGAATCAGATCCTGAAGAATCCAAGGATTCCAAGGAGGAAACAAAGTAATGTCAACAACACCTCATTCTTCTGAAATCCTAACACTTGAGCGTGATCATATCATCGATCTAGCTTCAAAAGGGAAAAGAATCGATAATAGGACGACTATGGACTATAGAGAAATAAAAATCCAAACCGGAATAATAGAAAAGGCAAACGGGTCTGCGCAAGTTGACATTGGAAAGACCAAAGTAATTGCAGGTGTCAAAATCGAGGTTGGAACGCCTTTTCCAGATACGCCAAATGAAGGCGTTCAAACAGTTAATGCCGAATTCACGCCTATAGCGCATCCGACATTTGAATTAGGTCCTCCCAACGAAAACTCAATAGAGCTCGCTAGAATTGTAGACCGCAACCTTAGAGAATCAAAAGCAATAGATCTCAAAAAACTGTCCATTGTTCCAGGTAAAAAAACCTTTGTTGTTTTCATTGACTTAAACATACTTGATCATTATGGCAATCTCATTGATGCCGCAACCTATGCAGCCTTGTCAGCACTTCTTACATGTAAATTAAATGAATACGAGGTCAAAAATGAAGAATTAATCATTAAAGAGAATCGGCAACCACTGCCAATGAATGATTATCCTATTCCTATTACATTTGCAAAGATAGGAAAATCCTTGATGTTGGATCCGAACATCCAAGAAGAACATGCCATGAGTGCAAGACTGACTATTGGCATAGATAACGAGGACTGTGTTTGTGCAATGCAAAAGGGAGGTCTAGGAGGGCTTGAACCGAATGAAATCGAATCGGCAGTGAGGACCACGATTCAGAAATCTAAAGAGATTCGAAAACTCATAATGGAGGCAACACGATAATTGCCAAAAATGAGAAAGACCCGTCTGGGCGGTGGATTATCAACTCGATATGGGACTGCTCCAAGAAGGAGACATATAGATATTCTTGTACGATTACGAAAAAAACATGAATGTCCAAAATGTAAAGTCAGAGCTACTCGAAGACTCAGTGTTGGATTATGGCAATGTCGCCGGTGCGACAATCAATTCACTGGAGGAGCTTATTTTCCATTTACAAAGGTAGGAGAAGTAGCGAAGAGGGCGGCTGCCAGTGCAACTTCTATGATTTCAACCTCAGAATTGATGGAAGAAGAAACAACCTCAATCTCAGAAGCTGAATCTGAGAAACCGAAGAGGAATAGCCGAAAGGAGACTGCTAACTCTCAAAAGGACGACGCTAAGTGATAACTGTAACTACAGGGAGAAACCCATCACAAAGCACTAGAAAATTAACAAAAGAATTGGTAAAGATACTTCCAAATGCACGGAAATTAGTCAGAGGTAAAATGCCTCTGAATCAACTCGTAGGCAACATGCACGATTCTGACATTACTCGTCTAATTATGGTATATAGAGGATTCAACGGTCCTATCAGAATAGAACTCATGCGTAGACAAGGGACTCGACTTGAAAGTTCTAATCCAACTCTGATTGTGCGGCATGTTAGATATTTCCCTGAATCAAAAAAAAGTAAAAGAATAAAATTACAATGTCTTACAATCACTTCAAAACAAGATATTAAATTCGTAAAATTGTTATCTGATTTTCTCCAGATACCATTAATAAAAAATGATGACAAAATTTGTGAATTTTCATTGAATATATCAAGGAAAGATAACAATGATTTGATGCTTTCTATTGTAAATCTGAAAACGGGAAAAATCGAAAGATTTGAAATGATAATTAAAGAACTGAAATGGTGATTGGATTTGAATCGTATTGAAAAACCTTTGAAGGCAGATATAGTTATTCCATTCGATTCAACCACAAGTTTACAGGCTATTCATAAAGCGATCGTGGTAGACCAGAAACACCAGCCGAATAAAAAAGCATTAGTAAGAACTATGGTCCAAAAACGAGAATTAATAATACACATAAGGGCAGATGATATCCCTTCTCTGAGGGCCACACTAAACTCAAATCTGAGGATTTTACTGGCCTGGAAAAGAATTGCTGACGGAATTAAAAAACCGAATTATCGTAAATAGAGATTGCTAAAATGCTCTTGAATCGTGTAGTAAACTATCTGTTTAGAAGATTTTTGGGGATTAAATCTAAATGAATTTGAAGATCAGCGTTGGAATAACGGCTTTAGTTATCGGTGCAATACTGATAATGTATTCTGCTTATAACGTGAATGAGTTATTATTTCTGGAAGGAAAGACACTTGAATCTGATATTCCGTTGTATAGCGATACTGTGGTTTTTCCAATTCTTTTAGGAATTCTATTTACTATTGACGGGTCATTAATTTGTGGATTTTCAAGGAGGTCATCTCTAATTTTCCACTTTTTAGCGAATATAATTTGGCTCCTAGCTAGTTATAGGCTGTTTCTAGTGTTACTGGAACCCTTAAGCTCACGCTTGGTGTTCTATAGAATCTTCATATTCTTCATGGTTGCAATTCTGCTATTTTCTATAGGTGCCATAGTAAATTTTCTGCCAAAATCGAATAATTCGTAATAGAAACTATTCAATCTTTAATGCACATTTGATTTTCAGAACATATCTTACACGTATTAATCGTGCTTTTGGGATAAACAATCTTAATACCGGAGATAAGCGAGCACTATGTTAATATTAGGTTCTCAATCTGGAATTCACTCCATAAAAAAATTGAACATGGATTAAACCGATTTTTTAACTTCAGTTAGATTCATATAAGGTTGTTAAAGCATAAGCCGTAATCATACATTCGGAGATGACAGATAATTGGAAAAAGAACCAGAACTGCCACCAGAGATCAGAGAACAACTTACGAGACTTCAACAGCTTCAACAAACACTTCAAGCAGTTGTAACTCAGAAACAACAGCTTGAACTTGAAAAGGCAGAGATTGAGAAAGCGTCTAGTGAACTTGAAAAATCTGCCGAGGGTGCAACTGTCTATAAGAATATTGGAAATATACTGATAAAGAGTGAAAGACAAAAACTATTGGATGAACTCAAAGAGAGACGAGAATTGACTGAAACCCGTGTGACAGTTCTTGGTAAACAAGAAGAAAGAACGCGAACTAGACTTACTGAATTGCAGCAAAAGCTTCAAGGCAAATTTGGATAGTGTGTACTAATCCAAATAATATAGCTGAGTGAAAGTTTCGGAAAGCGAATATGTTAAGCTTAAAAGATCACCAACAGAACAAGAATTGGAAACAGTATGTGACTCAGCTGAGGATGCTGCTCGAAATATTATTTTCAAAAAGTTTGATTCAAAACAAATAACAGATCTAGATATTACGATTGAGTCCTATGGTGATAGGCCATTAACTCTTATCGTGGATATCTCTATATGTTCTAGAAATTCGAATAATGAACTCACCAAATTGGTTGACATTGCATGCAACGAGGCGTTAAGGGCAGCTGAGATGAAAGCGAAGGAACTTAAAATTGCGTAAGTTTACGAAGATAGCCATTATCATAAAAAAAGCCAGAAAAATAGTCATTCTGACTCATGCAAACAGTGACCCTGATGCAATATGTTCGGCTTTTGCATTAAAGCAACTACTAAAAAAAATTAATCCAAAGACGAAAATAATCATAGGAGCACCAGAAGGAACAAACAAGATCTCAGAAAAGATAATGAACAGATTCAGATTAACTGTTGAATCAAATCCCACTTTAGATGATATTGATGTAATATTCACAGTAGATACCAATAATCTAAAACAACTAGGAAAAATATCTAATGCAATAGAAAATTTTGAAAAATCAATAATCATAATTGACCATCATTATCCACATCCTTCAATGGAAAAATTATCCAAAATAGAGTTCTGTGATAAATACTCTCCTTCAACATGTGAAATTATTTATGAATTGTATAATCACTATGAAATCAAGCCAACAAAAAAAGTAGCAACAATCTTGATTATTGGGATATTGTGCGAAACAAGACATCTTAGGCTAGCGACTTCAAAGACTATTCTTACAATATCAAATTTAATTAAGCAAGGAATAGCGATTGAAAAGCTTCGTGCTATTCTAGAGATAAAAATGGATCAATCAGAAAGGTTAGCCAGACTTCGAGCAGCACAGAGAATAAAAATATCAAGCATAGATGGATGGATAATTGTAAGCACAAATGTCGGATCACATCATGCTTCAGCAGCTCGAGCACTAGCTTTCCTTGGTGCGGATCTGGCGATAGTTGGCAGTTCTGACAAAGATCGATTAAAAATCAGTCTTAGATCAAAAGAAGAATTTTATCAAAAGTCTGGGATTCATTTGGGCAGAGATTTGGCAAAACCACTTGGTGATTATGTTAATGGGACAGGTGGAGGACATTCTCTTGCAGCTGGTATTACTGGATCCGGTGAAGTAGAGAATGCCCTGAACAAAGCTTTAGAAATGTTGAACGCAACTATAAGCAAAAATAAAAAATGAACAAATTCTGCATGAATTAATCCACAATGATCATGCATAAATTGATTTAACAACTCTGAAACTAGCACACGAGACTTGGTGTCCCAATAATTGCCCGTGATAGAAGTAAAAAATCTAACATTCACTTACGCAGGATCGAACAAACCTGCAATAAAAAATATTAATTTCTCTATAGATCGAGGCGAATTCATAGTAATCACTGGTCCAAGTGGATGTGGTAAAACTACACTCGTTAGATGTTTCAACTCACTCATACCAAGTTTCTACCGAGGAGAAATATCTGGAAAAATATCTGTTCTAAATATTGATGCATCAAAATCAAATACAAGTGATTTAGCTAAAAAGGTCGGCTTTGTTTTCCAAAATCCAGAAAACCAACTTTTCTCACTCTCAGTAGAACGTGATGTAGCTTTTGGTCCAGAAAACTTAGGGCTTCAGAGAGAGGAAACTAGAAGACGAGTTAACTGGGCAATGAATATTACCGGAATAGAAGACCTGAGAGAAATTGCGCCATATGAATTATCTGGTGGACAACAACAGCGAGCGGCAATAGCTTGCGTTCTAGCTATGAAACCAGAGATAATAGTGCTAGATGAACCCACTTCATTTTTAGATCCTCTATCCTCATACCAGATCCTAGAAGCAATAGCTGATCTAAGAGATGAAGTAGGAATAACTATAATCCTTATTGAACATAGACTCGACCTTGTCTCAAAATATGCAGACAAAATAATGATTATGGATGACGGTCAAATAGCCTTGGAAGGTCCTCCTTCAAGTGTCTATGGTGAAGAAGCAAAATTATTGGGTGTTGGAATACCGAAGGTCTCCATGTTATTCAATCTCCTAAAAAAGGATGGCTATAATCTAGGAGAGACACCCGTCACTATCGACGAAGCCTCACAAAAGATAAGGAAATGTTTCCAAAATGATTGAGGTCAAAGGTCTCCATTTCAGCTATGATCGTAAGGAAGTATTAAGCAATGTTGACTTAAAGATCCATGATGGAGAATTTATAGCTGTCATGGGGGAGAATGGGGCTGGGAAGACCACACTCGTTAAGCATTTCAACGGACTACTGAAACCGAATAAAGGCGAGGTCCTAGTCGATGGGAATTCAACCCAAGATTCGACAGTAGCATCACTATCAAGAAATGTAGGTCTTGTATTTCAGAACCCTGATCACCAACTTTTCTCTGAGACGGTTTTTCAAGAAGTCTCATTTTCGATGAGGAACTTTGGCTATTCGGAGGAGACAATAAGTAAGAGAGTAAATTTCATTCTTGAGACTTTAGATCTCAGCTCCTATGCGGATACTTCCCCTTTTATGCTAAGTGGAGGAGAAAGGAAGAGAGTTGCATTAGCCTCAATTCTAGTTTTTGACCCTAAACATCTCATTTTAGATGAGCCTACAATAGGTCAAGATTATCATCAGAAAGATAAGCTTAGGAATTTCATAGTGC
>Ga0114921_10001482_pt1 | contig 10775 bp, 12 predicted proteins | sample BentaG_FD_87016 | JGI IMG/M metagenome (GOLD analysis project Ga0114921, IMG submission 87016) | Deep subsurface microbial communities from South Atlantic Ocean to uncover new lineages of life (NeLLi) - Benguela_00093 metaG | ecosystem: Environmental > Aquatic > Marine > Oceanic > Sediment ...
ACTCTCTGGACCCCGCAATTGAAATGTAGGGTCAAAGAAGTCTGGTGATATCAACTCGTCCAGTATGCTTAAATCTTTCTTGTTATCGGCTTCATACAAACTGCGAATAATAGCCTTATTCTCTTCTAATGACACAAGACATCGCCCTATTTTTCTTATCAATCGTAGCTATCTTGATGTTATTTACCTTCAGTTTTATGACTTGCGGTAACCGTCCTAGACACATTCGCTGAAATGTTTCCTATCATGGGGATATCGCCAACCGTGCACCCTCTCTTTTTCGCCCACGAGATTTAGAGGCTAGCGTAGTGAACACTTACACGCGTCAGACTTCTTGCGTCAATATTATGAAGCTACAATCGGACACACTAAACTCCTTGTCATAGCTTTCTAGGATCTCTTTCGAATGAGGATCTTTTTCCACAGCTTTGAGAAAGTTCTCAAAGTCTTTCAGGTCATCGAAAATCAATTGTTCTGTGTATCTATTTCGTTTTTGACTGACTTGATAGGAGAAATATTTCTTCTGTGGCTCCATGGGTATGAATAATTCAAGTCGCTTGCAACCATGAGATTCATGAAAGGGTTTCAGTGTTTCTCTAGCAAACCTAAGGAAGCTTTCCAGCTTCTCTGGAGGAACTTCACACGACCATTGAACCATAATCAAATTGTTCTACCTCACACTTCCCTAATTGCGTGGAACATAAATGATCCCATTCAGTAGCCCAACGCTTCTCCAACCAGGATGACTATCACATCCGTGTGTATCGGTTTACGCTCAATGATCGTTGTAACATTGCATATCCTGTTCTGCGAGTCACAGTCACTACAGATACCAGTGACAGCACATGGAACCTTTACGTTCAGACGTTTAGCATTCATAGGAGCCGCCACATTCTTAATCCTTTCAAACGCTTCATCCACATCTTTTACGATTTTATTCACACCAGCTACAATGATGACTTTCTTAGGTCCAAAGATCATCGCTGCTACACGCTGACCAGCGTGGTCCGTATTAACGAGGTGCCCCTCCTCCGTAACAGCGTTAGTGCTAGTGAGGAGGACATCAGAATTCAGCAGAAGCCTCCGTATCTTCATAACCTCCTCTGGCGAAAGCCCCTTCTGCCGTGCTTCCCAATGGTCAGCAATCCTATTTCCACGGCTCTTGAGAATTTCCAAAAGACCAAGCTCTCTCACAGTAACAGATCCTCCAACACCGACTAATGCGTTGGATGGAATAAGCTCCAAAACCTCAGCTGCAACCTCTTTCCTGTTAGGAACGTACATCACATCAAAGCCATTCTTTCTAAGCGCCGCTAACGTTCTCTCAATTTTTTTCTTCAGATGCCATTTCTTTACATCATGCCATTCTTTTACATCACTCCACATTTTCAACACCATCTAACTACGCAAATCGTTCATTTGCCAACTTAAAATACCTTTCATTTATGTGCTTGCAACACGAACGATGCCAAGATTTTCAGAAAGCAAAAACAAAAGGTAGAGATGAAAAAACAAAGGTAAAGTTTACAACATTCCAAAATGGCGATGTCTTCCGCAAACTCCTCTTTTTATCTATTTTATTGCGGCACACACGTGCTCTCTAAGGCTACGTGACTTTTCTAAAGATTCTTTGGATCTTTTAGAGTGGGGATGACTACAAACGACTTTGGGAACAGCTGGATTGTTTAGACGCCTCTCTTCTTTTTCTTTTGCATTGTTGGTGGAAGGATATCCACTCGTCAAACCTAGCAACATTTTCTATCCAGTATTTTTGTTGCTCTTTCACCCACGCTACCATTCCTATTTTCCTTCTTCTGGCTAAATTGTCAAGTACAGGTAGATGAGTCCTCATTATTGGATCGAAGGTGAACTGAATCAGTGTAGTGCATGGAAAATCGTCACATAATGAACAATCCTGAAGACCCCTTTCTCGCACGCATTGGTAAATTGTACAGACCCTGTGTTTTTTGGCTGCAAAGCAGTCGTCAGCGTCACATCCGCAACCGTGGCAGCCCCCTTCAAGAAGAGTGCTGCAAACTCCACAATAGAGTCCGCACGGTGCAACCAGCATCAAATCCTTACTCATCAACATCTCCTCTGCAAGTATGCATTTTATGTTGGAGATTAGTTGAAGCTTTTGGTAGATAAAGGCATAAGGGAATATGAGAGTTCATCCTGTAAGCCGCGGGGATTTGAACCCCAGACAAATGGAGATGTCTCCCGCAAACCTTCCTTTTTCCAAGCAGTTGGGTTTGTTCGATCAAAAATATGACTTGGATATAATCCAGTTGAGAGAGACCGCACAAGCGCTTTTTATAAGAAGAACTACAGCTTTATTGGTAGGAAAATGTGGGCTAGAGTTTGAGAGAAAATTCGCTGGAGTTTCTTTGCTGTCCAAAATGTCACGGCGATTTAGGTCTAAGTCAAGAAAAGGTTAGAGAGAATGAGATTACATCTGGATTCCTGAAATGTCAAGAATGCAGAAGCGAGTACAGGATAGAAGATGGAATCCCAGATTTCTTGCTAGCTGAGTTCATGAATGAAAAAGACAGAAAATGGATGTTGAATTATGACAAAATGGCTCGTAACTATGACATAATTATGTGTTATCTCGCTCCATTGTCTTCTACAGGATTAGAACCCTTTCAAAGGTATGTGTGGACAAAACAGCTCTCAGTGAAGAGAGGATTCTGGATTCTTGATGTATCCACAGGAACTGGCAGAAACCTACCGTTTCTTCTAAGGCAAGTCCACTCAAATGGAAAGATTGTTGCCATGGACATATCAAAGGGTGTTCTCACTTACGCAAAAAAGAAAATAGAGAGGAAAGGATGGAAAAATGTTGAGTTGCAGAGAGCGAACGCATCTTACCTTCCATATAAGACTGGCACATTTGATGCCGTCATACATGTAGGCGGCATTAATACTTTCGGAGAGAAAAGAAGAGCGCTTCAAGAGATGGTTCGAGTTGCAAAGAAAAACGCCAAAATAGTAATCGTGGATGAGGGACTCGCTCCAGAAAAACAAAAGACCTTTTTCGGAAATTTTCTCCTGAGAACAAATGCTCTGTACACATGTAAGCCTCCGATAAAACTGTTACCAAAAAATGTTAAAAACCTAAGAGTAACGTGGAAGATAATCCCTTCTTGGATCTTACCTACTTCCTGGCCTTTCTACAACATGAATTTTCAAAAAGCCTAGTAAGCTGATTTATGCGCCTGACTTCCCGCTCTATGCACACATCCAGAGGGTGCGAACAACACAGACGGACGAAAACTTTCATTCAGCAAAAAGTGATGTATAATTGCTCAAAACGATTTATAAATAGGCAACTTTAAACCCAATGGAGATATCCCCCGCAACTTCCCTCTTTTTGTTGCGCGTGCATAGCTCTAAGCTCTGTTTTATAAGAATTAAAAGTGAAACATACTAGTACAAGAGGAATGGTGATACGTATGGGAATTATTGAGAAGACCTATAAACATGTCGTTCCTACAGCGAAAGAATTCTTTGATAGCTTTTGTAAGAGGTATTCGAGTCTTGTTTTACCAGATAGTTGGTATAATAACAAGGCATGGACAGAAACAGTGCTCCAGATTTTCGAAGAAATAGGACGAGATTTTGGTTATCGCCTCCGAAAGGAATATTTAAACCTAGACATGGTCTGGGCCATAAGGCATGAAGCCATTTCACTCATCACTGTTGCCATAGAGCATGATAATGGTGATTTGGATGATGTGATTGATGACGAGTTGCAGAAGCTTATGGACGTTAAAGCGCATTTGAAAGTTCTAATGTGCTATCCAGGCATGCCAATAGTTCTTAAGAACGAAGTTTTATGTGACGAAATCATCGAAAAAATCCGCAGTGCAAACATCAAAATACCTGAAGAGAGATATGTCATGATTACTCCCGTAGTCAAGAAAAAGGACAAAGTATATGCTGAAGCTATAGAAGTCTTTGGATGTTCTATCGCTCCTGATGGAAAATGGGAAGACTTGGGAAGTTTTGCTGTAGATTATGAAGGTAAAATATCCTGAATCACGTGCACTAAGGTGCTGTCCGGGTTTAGCACGCGCTACAAGGCACCCCACTGTTCGGTTGAAGTTGGAAAAAAGTTCTGTTCCAAAGTAATCAAACGAAATTCAGCAATTCTTCTAGATCAGTTATTACGACGTCGGCAGCGTTTATCAAATCCCTATCTCTCTTGCATGCTATTCCCAAGCCTGCGTTTTTCAGAAAATTTGCATCGTATTTACTGTCGCCGACTGCAATACATTGACTCATTGGTATTCCAACCTTCTTGAGCAGTCTGTTGAAAGCTTTGTGCTTTTCGAAAAGATCAACATTGAAGATAACTCTGTTCGTTAAATACCCATTTTCATCAAGAACTAAACCATTCGCTATGACATTGGGAATATGCAGTTTCATAGCAACTGAGTTTGCTAGGATGTCAAGGCCTGTTGTTACTATCGCTACATGGAGTTTTCTCTCTCTGAGTGTTTTAATGACGTGTTTTGCATTTGGGGCTAGAGTGTAATCTAGAAGGATCTTCTCAATGGTGGTGATGTGAGGTTTTGGCTTCCATAATGCAATATCACGTCTCATCCATTCATCGTAAGCAATTTCCCCTTGTTCATAATCTCTCATATTTCTTAGAGATAACTTGATGGTCCCAAAATATTCATGCAGTTTCCACCAACTGCTTTTCCCTTCAACTAAGGTCCCATCCAAATCAAACGCTACAAGTTTATATTTCAAAGTCCACTTACTCCCAGTTTCTCAAGCCTTCGCTTTAAAACTTCTTATCTATCCTCTGATCTAAATACGTAACCATTCAGGAAACTTCTCTTGTAGGTTTTAGCGCGTCGGTTATTTTCATGCCCACCGTTACCGTTGCTCTATGAAGCTTTGCGAATGCTTCCTTTGCTACGTTACCCTCAATTATCTAGGGTTCGGCTGATTTTGTTCCGGAAATGAAAAACGAATCACTTAATTTATACCCGAATTTTCCTAGACGCCTTAAGAAGTTTAATGCTTCCCTTTTGATCCTGTATAAAACATCTCTGTCAACAACCTCTTTCATAAGTCGTGAAAACTCCTCTTCGAATTCTCGTATTGCTTCATCCTTTGGGACATAAACCTCAGATTTTATAACTTTGACTTGGACGTCCTTGAAACCAGCTCTAATTAAAAGTATTCTGTAATCTTTGATTTCATGAACCCCCCATACATCCATTTTGTAGACGACTTCTGATAACTCATGAAGAACTCTCTCCCCTTCATAATACATTTCTTCCGCCTTATTCTTTGTCTTGTAAAGAAACGGGTCTCTTATTACGGTTTTTTTACTTTGTTTGACTACCCGATTTAACTCGTTGATAACGTCTTGAACAGAACGTGATAACAGCAAGTCATGGAAAGTAAAGTCAGATATCGCCACGTCAATTGATAAATCTCTGATTGGGAGATGCCCAAGGTCGCAGCAAATGAGATTCACCTTGTTTAGAAGATGTTCTTTGCGAAGTTTTTCCTTAGCCTTTTTTAATTGATATGAGAAAAGATCGACTCCAATGACTATTTCCGGTTTTTGATGCCTAGCAAGCGAAAGAGTAAAGAAGCCTTCCCCAACTCCAGCATCTAAAACAGTGTAACCCGATTCCATATTAATCCACCTCAAAAATTCCTTGCTTTGCTCTTTTAATGAACGCTCTAACTCGTTTTCATCCTTTTGTTTACCGCGCTTCCTTACTCCCATTTAAACCCATAACTATTGAAATTAGACATAAATAAAGAATTTGAGTTTATTAACCAGCGCACGCACCTGTCTCTTATCTACTATCCACAGTGTTTAAAATTCTGTTAATAACACCTTTATTAGGTCAAATTTCATTATTAGCAATTTCAGAAGGAAGAACTGTTATGAAAATATTTGCTCAAACTTTTACGTTTGACCCTCAGACTCCAATTGAAACTATTTCTTTTAGCCATCAACACGGTTTTCAGGGCGTTGAAATAACGTGTGAATATCCTAGAGGCCCGCTTGATTATGTAAAGGAAGCCATTTTTCAGATGAAAGCACTTGCCCAAGAATACGATTTGCCTCTCCAAGTACATGCTCCCTACATTAACGTAAGGCTAGCAGATCTCAACCCTAGGATTAGAGAGGCTTCCGTCCAAAGCGTTAAAGATGGAATTGACTTTGCGCATGAAATAGATGCCGGGATCGTTACGATACACTTAGGCAACACTACTAAGAGACGTTTAAAACAAGTTTATGAAAACGTTCGAAAAGCCCTTTTAAACTCCGTTCTAACGCTGACTGAATACGCTGAGCAACACGATGTAACGATAGCGATTGAGAATCTTCCAGCTGATGATAAATCTGCTTGGGAAAAGGCGCTTGGAAAGAGCGCAGAAGAAATTATCGATATTCTAAAAGAAATCGACTCGAAAAATATTGGAGTCACGTTTGATGTAGGACACGCCAACACAATAAGCGACCCAACTAATTTCGCCGTTAAGTTAGCTCCTTACGTAGTGAACGTCCATCTACACGACAACGATGGCACTGGCGATCAGCATTTAGTCATCGGACAGGGCAGTATAGATTTTCTAAAGATTTTACATATCCTTAAAGAAACAGGTTACGCTGGACCCTTAGTTTTAGAGTATTTTGACCCAGGCTCTCTTGTAAAAGCAAAGGTAGAGTTGCTAAAGTTATTAAAACGCTTCTAGCACCCGCACCACGCTCATCTGCATAGGGGCACCACAAATATCTTGGCTCCTGTTTTCTTTAAAATCACTCAGTACTCGGGAAACAATAAATCGCGTGCATAATTCTTCAAACATTTGTTCCAGCTTCAAATCACCACACTATCTCTAGTTTTATTTCAGTAATAAATTGTCATTGTAAAATGACGAGGTCTCTTACTTTTCTTACCTTCAAGCCATAAGTATTCGTCTATTTTGTTTGGTGTAATCATATCCTTTCTGCACTTATTGACTTCATTACATAGAATATCGGAAGCATAAATTGTGTGCGCTCTGATTTCAACCTCTTCGTCTGACCCCTCCAGTATTAGAACTCTATTATCTATTCTATCTGCCAAATCCTTAGAATACTCAAGTATTCCCAAATCTCTCAAAGCCTGAGGAAGCTTATAATCCGCAAAAACCGTTAATTGGTCAATGTCTTCAAGTTTAAATCCAGAGTTCGGATTACAATGCAAACATGCCATTAGTAATTGAGCTTTCTTGTAGAATCTGACCATAGTACCTGTAGGCTTATAAATTCTGACATCGTTAAAGGCGGGAAATTCTTCAACCAACCTCTCTACCAACCCGTTACCTTTGTCGAACGCTCTGTCAGAAATTTTTAGGAAGTTAAAGAATTTTCCTTCATATTTTTCTGATAACGCAAAGCCTATTTCATTCAAGATACGAACCCTTTCTTCAAACATTGGGATGACCATGTTTCTTCCTTTCAAAAATTTCAACGCTTCTTCTCCGGTGAGATTGGCAAGACAATCCGAATCAAGAATTGATATCCCATTTTCTAATGCCTTTCTCAAAGAATAAGCCAGTCCGAAAAAGCCGCCATAAACTCGACCTTGACACTCTACCTCAAATTTCCTCCAAGGTTCTTGAAACTCGCGAAATTGAAAATTGATAGAATTCAAAAAGAAGGCAAACTGAACCAAATCCTCCTTATTCAAATCTGGATAGAAATCATAATTTTGCTGCGGAAAATCATAGTCTTTTAACCACTTTGCTACTTCTTTAATTCTTAAAAGGTTTGTTTTAACATGAGAAGAATTTTCAATAACTCGCTTTAGGCTTTCTAAGATAAGATCCTCATCTTGTGAGCTTATTTGCTTTCCCATGTACATTCTCTTCCTCTTTTAGCATCGTATCATTCTGAAATATAAATCTACAACATAGAGTAAAAAGCTATTTTATCACCTAGTTTCTAAATAAATAAGAATCTAAGAATAAGAGTTGAGGAAGCTTGGCATAAATGAAAATCGAAACTTATAGAGAGCTGGAGTCAAAGGATGAACTCTTTCCTTTGATTGACCAAGCGTTATGGGAATACTTCAACCCCATAGAGTTTGAGCAGGACATCGAAGCCGATCCAAGATTAAAACACAGTCCAATCGGCTATGCTGCTGTAGAAAAAGGTCTTATAATTGGTTTTGTAGGCGTCATGGATATGGTGACAAGAAGCGTCGACGGCTCAGAAGTGAAAGTTGGAGGAATCTGGGACGTAGCCACTCATCCAGCACATACTAGAAAGGGAGTCGCCACCACCCTCATGCAAAGGGCACATGAGAACTTCCAAGAAACAGATTGCCGGTTCAGTTTCTTAACCTCTGGACGAGCGGACATAGCCTACAATTTCTACAAAAAGCTCGGCTACAAAGAGGCTCTGACATTTCCAAGTGCCTACAAGATAATCAAACCGACAAAGAAGCTGGTTAAAGCAACTAGAAGGAAGATGGAACCAGATTGGAATAGGATCCTAAGAGTCTACCGTCAAGTCACAGAAGACCGAACAGGCTTAGTTATCAGAAGTGAGGAATACGTGAAAATGCTAGAGCGGAGGAAGATTATTCAACCTGAGAAAACCATACAGACAGAAAAAGGATATGCGTTGTTGAAAGAAGATGAAGGTAAAGTCTCGATAAAGGAGATTATGGCGCCGACGAAAGAAGAAAATATCCGACTCGTAAGGAAAATTGAAGAGAAAGCTCTCAAGACAGTAGCTGATCGCGCAGTATTATCAGACAGAACATTGGACGCTTACAAATCGGAAGACTACATGACACTGACCCAGAGCTATGGAGTGCTTATGGCCAAGCCGTTGACCAGATCTGCTACTTTCAATGGGACTTACGGCGACAAGTTCTATCTAACTAGCGTAGACCTCTTCTAGCGCATATTCGTGTGCGTGTTTATCCGTGGACTTGAACCAACGACAAATAAAGATATCTCCCGCAAAACCCCTTTTTCCTATCCTTCGCTTTAATGAATTTTCTAGCTTTGTTTATAATTTTCGAAAATGAGTTGGAACGGCAGCCCCGCAATCTAGGCACATAACTTCTCCAGATTCATCGCGGCTCAGCCTAGCCCGCGCGTGCGTTTGTTGAATAGGTCGTGCAGATTTTTAATATGCCTACTGTGGTTGTATACCCAGAATCCATTTTTGAAAAATTCGTACGGGATGGTAGTCCGTGACCATTTTCCAGAGCGTAGGTCCTGAAGTACATATTCATAACTTTGTAGGAACTCCTCTCTGACAAGTTTTGATAAGGCATCAACAAAATTCCTGAGCTCGAGTCTTGGAAGATACAGTTGGGCTACTAGGACATTTTCACCTAACACCTTACCCACCATATTTACAAAGGGCTTGTCTAGCAATGACCGAGCAAACTTACCCATTTTCTCTTCGCTATCGAACCTTAAAACAAAAAACAGCATGTCAGACGTTGTTCTTTCAAACGGTAAAATAGCTATTTGAAAAGCTTCAATAAGTCCATGTTTGATAACGTGATTTTCGTAATGATAACGAATGTTTTGTAATGTTGTTCCAAGTTTTTTAGCTATTGCAGTTAGACTAATGGTGGCGTTTTTCTCTAGTTCCTTCAGGATAAACAAGTCTGTTTCGTCGGCCTTTAAAGTAAAACTTTCTGGGTCTTTCAATCCATAGGGCAGTTCGCTTCCTTTAGAAGAAATTTCTTCTAGCCACTTATCCCAAGGAAATATCCAAGTTTCAGAAACACTATCAAACCAAGTTTTTGACAGGTTAACCGTACTAAAACAGGTCGACCAGAGTATCTTTATGTCTTTAGCTACTCCTAATTTTCTGACTTCTAGCAAGAAATGTTCAAACTTCTTTGTGTGCTCCTTAGGAACAACATAGACCGCGACGCATCCTTCAAACATACCATAACACCGGCTTATGTATATGTAAAACTGGTTCAACTTCATGCAGTTGAGAAGTAGGTTTTCTCGGCCCAAAGTCGCTTTTGCGAAAACGACTGCTTTCTTCATTCCTAAGTTAGTGTGATAAACAGTCGTAAGCAACCTTAAATAAAAAGAGGAAGACATATGTTTTATCCTTGAGAGCACTGTTCCCCTCGGTATGTTAAGCTTCTTTGCGACTTTCGTTATGTTTCTGGGACCATATTTTGCCAAGCCTTCCAAGATTTTTACGTCAGTAAGGTCAAGTTTGTTACGCATTTTTCATCCTTCTTATGTTGTTGTTCTCTTGACTAAACTATTAATTTATTTGGGAACAACTGGGCTGTCAACGGGGTCTCCAAGCGGATTTACTGTAGTAACCATTAACACGAACAAGCCAAGCTGAAGTAACAGAAAAGCGACTTTCCAATGCGAAGCAATAAACATTTTCCAATTCAACCACACCACCTCCTTTTATTTTTGTCGATAAAAACCTTTTGTTTTCGTCAAAAATAAAGCTTATATACGGTTCGTTCTAGAAGTAAGTTCTATGACAGCCGAATCCGAGGTTGAAAAAAGAATTATGCAGTGTGTAGATGATGGATCAGAAGTTCTCGGGGATAGCGGTAAAAAGGCCGTCTACTACTATCTCGAAAAGAACTTTGGGGTAAAGCGGAAAGAAATCCCAAAAAAACCCGAATTACTCCGGAAAGGGCTTATTTTTATTTTCGGAGAAGAAGGCACAGACTTAATTGAGAAATGGATCGTTGAAAAATTGAGGACGAGTTTTGACTTGAAACAGCAGTCCA
>Ga0114921_10001484_pt1 | contig 10766 bp, 11 predicted proteins | sample BentaG_FD_87016 | JGI IMG/M metagenome (GOLD analysis project Ga0114921, IMG submission 87016) | Deep subsurface microbial communities from South Atlantic Ocean to uncover new lineages of life (NeLLi) - Benguela_00093 metaG | ecosystem: Environmental > Aquatic > Marine > Oceanic > Sediment ...
AATCAGGAAATGCTAAGTATATCTATTTCCCCTTCCTCTGGCAGAAGAATTGGAGATTATATTACTGTAAATATTAAATACAGACCTCCATTGGTTATACCTATAATAAGGTCATTTTTTCCTAATAGTATTTGTTTAAAGTCATCAGCAACTATGAGAATTGAAAAGGAATAAAAAAGGAAAAAAGAGATGTTTAGTTATCAAAGTGGAAATGTAGCTATATTAAGTATTACAGTTGTTATAATTTTGATGATATTTACTCCATTTATTATAGATATTGCAATTCTTTTTAAAACCAGAGCAGATGCAAAATTGGCTTCTGATGCAGCCTCTTTAGCTGCAGCTCAAGAAATTTTGTTCTTAGAGAAAGGGGAGGATGCAGCAAGAGCTATAACTGAAAAAAATGGTGCTAATTTCATATCATATCTTGTAGATGATAACAAAGTTATAGTTACTACTTCAAAAGTTGCAAATTTTATATTTATTGATAATTTTATAAAAGATTCTATAGAAATAAGAGCTACTTCCAGTTCTGAAGTGAAGTTTCCCTGGCAAGAGGAGAGATTCTAAATAATATAAAATTTAATTTTAAAAATGCTTGATAATAGTTTATAATTAAAAATATCAAATTTTCCATAAATAGAATGTTTTTCTACTGAAAATTTCGTGGTATAATTTTTCCTCATTTGTAAAAGTCCTATCCCTTTTTAGGGTTATTTTATCCAAAGGAGGTAATTTTGAGGAGATATGAGATGATGATGATTATTGATTCCAGTCTTGATGATAAAAGACAGGAAGTTCTTGTTACTAAAGTGAAAGATATAATATCAAAATACGATGCTGAGCTTTATGATATAAAAAATTGGGATGAAAGAAGGTTAGCTTATTCAATAAAAGGTTATGATCTAGGAACATACTATATTTTTTATTTCTCTGGTTCAAAAGAATTGATTGAAGAGATAAAAAGAGTATTAAAAATAACTGAGGGGATAATAAGATTCAGAATCTTTAGAAGAGAAGATCTAGAGAAAGTAGAGTAATAAAATATTAAAAATAATATTATTAAGATTTAAAGCATAAAAAAGTATATTTTTTGTAAAATTTTATTATAAAATTTAATATAGCAAAAATTTTTATATTTAAAAAGAGGTAAAAGATGGCAAGTGTAAATAATATAACAGTACTTGGTAATTTAACCAGAGATCCAGAACTAAGATTTACTCCAAGTGGAAGTCCAGTAGTAAATTTTGGAATAGCAGTAAGTAGAAGATGGCAAAATAATGTTGGAGAATGGCAGGAGGATGTAAACTATGTTGATGTAGTTGCATGGAGAAGTTTAGCTGAAAATTGTTCTGAATCTTTGAAAAAAGGAGACAGAGCACTCTTAAATGGGAGACTTCAAATGAGAACCTGGGAAACTGCTGATGGTCAAACTCGAAATAAAATTGAAATTGTAGCAAGGGTTGTAGCACCCAGTCTTGAGTGGGCAACTGCTGAAATTACTAAAAATATAAAGGCTGAAACAACCCCTTCAGAATTACCTGAAGAACAATTAGGTGAAAAAAATGATATACCATTCTAATAGGGGGTATTAGTGAAGGCAAAGAAAAGAGACTCTCCAACTAGTCGCAGGAAAAGAGACTATCCAACTAGTCGCAGGAAAAGAGACTATCCAATTAGTCGTAGGAAAAGATACTGTTTTTTTTGTAAGAATAAAATAGAGTATATAGATTATAAAGAAATTGATTTATTTAAAAGAAATATTTCAGATAGAGGCAAAATAAGACCTCGAAGAGTTACGGGTGTTTGTGTCAAACATCAATCTGATTTAGCAAGAGCTATAAAAAGAGCAAGAGAACTTGCTTTGATTGGATATACTTCAAAATAATTATTTATTATAGATTTCAGGTCTAAAAGTTTAGAGGCGATATATTTGAAGATAATTCTTAAAGAAACAATAGAAAATTTAGGTAGGGCTGGAGACATTGTAGATGTAAAGGACGGGTTTGCTCGTAACTATTTAATTCCTAAAGATTTTGCAGTTAAAGCTATATCTGGGAGTTTAAAGCACATTGAAACTATTAAAAAGAAAGGCTTAGAGAAAGAAGTAAAAGATAAAGCTCATGCCCAATCACAAGCAGAGATTTTGAATAATCTCGTTCTAATAATTTCAAAGAGAGTTGGTGAAGAAGGTAAACTTTTTGGTTCTGTAACAGAGAGAAATATATATGAGAAAATAGAGAATGAAACCAAAATATCAATAGATAGAAGAAAGATAATCTTAAAAGAAAATATTAGATATATTGGAGAATATCCAGTTAATATAAGACTTTATCCAGATGTAAATGCTCAAGTAAAAGTAAGAGTGATAGATGAAACTGGTAGAGAATGGTCAGAACTCGAGCCCTGGAGAAAAGAAATAAAAAAGGAAGAAGTAGAAGTGGAAGAAGAAATAGACAAAGGAGATAGAATAAAATCAGAAATGGGAGTAGAGAACAAAAAGGAAATATAAGGATTGGATAAAATAGAATCAGAAGAGAAAGTAGAAAAAAAGAGAAATAAAATAAAAGAAACAGAAATAGGTTAAAAAATAAAATAAATATCGATGTTATAATATTGAAAAAAGACTTAAAATAAAACAAATAATAGCAATTTAATTTATATTATTTAAATGAAAATAAAATCCACATTTTTATTATTTTAGAAATCATTTTTAATTACCTTTTTTTCAAAATATCAGGTAAAAAATGGCAAAAAGAAATTTAAAAAATTCACTTGATTTAACCAGACTTGATAGAATTCCCCCTCATAACATTGACGCGGAGGAATCAATTCTTGGTGCTATGATGATATCTCAGGATGCAATTGCAATTGGTGGGGAAATATTATATGATGACGACTTTTATAAAGACAGTCATAAAAAAATATATAATATAATAAAGAACCTGTATATTAAAGGGGAAGCCGCAGATCCAATAACAATTGCAGAGGAATTAAAAAGAACTAATATTTTGGAAGAAGTTGGTGGAAAGGTCTATATTCATACTCTGGTTAGTAATGTACCATTAGCAGCAAATGCAAAACATTATGCTACTATTGTTGCTCAAAATGCTACTTTGCGAAGACTTATTAATGCAGCTACACAGATTGCAGTTATGGGATATGAGATTCCAGAGGATTTAGAGAAGACAATTGATACTGCGGAACAGTTAATTTTTGATGTATCTAAGAGAAGAATTAAAGGCGATTTCACAGTTTTAAAAGATCTTCTTATGGAAGGCTTTGATCAGATTGAGAAACTTCATGAAAAGGGAACCCAAATAACAGGTCTTTCAACAGGATATATAGACTTTGATAATTTAACTTCTGGACTGCAAAAATCCGATTTAATTATAGTCGCTGGAAGACCATCAATGGGAAAAACATCATTTGTCTTAGGTGTAGCACAGCATGTGGGATTATATTTAAAAAAACCAGTAGCTATATTTTCATTAGAAATGGCTTGTCATCAACTCTCCCAAAGGATTATGTGTTCAGCAGCAAAAATTGATGCAAGCAAACTTCGAACCGGAAGGCTTAAGGAAGATGATTGGCCTATATTAGCAAAAGCGGTGGGAGATTTAGCTGAAGCTCCCATATATATTGATGACACAGCATCAATAAATGTAATGGAACTAAGAGCTAAATCTAGAAGGCTTATGACTCAGAAGAACCTTGCTTTAATAATTGTTGATTATTTGCAGTTAATGACTGGACCAATTGGTCTTCAAAATAGACAGCAGGAAATTTCTGAGATATCAAGATCTTTAAAGATTTTAGGTAGAGAAATGAATGTTCCGATACTCGCAGTTTCACAACTTTCACGTGCATGTGAGTTAAGGCAAAATAAAAGACCGTTTTTAGCAGATTTAAGAGAATCTGGAGCAATTGAACAGGATGCTGATTTAGTAGCTTTTATCTATAGGGATGAACTTTATAATCAGGATACTGATGCTAAAGGAATCGCTGAGATAATAATTGGAAAACACAGAAATGGTCCAACTGGTGTTATTAGACTTAAATTTCAAGCTGAACTTACAAAATTTGTCCCTTTAACTGAAAAGTATGAGTAATTTTCTGTAGAACCTTAACTGCTTTATTAACCTTTTTACTAATAAATAAACCCATATGCTTCTTGCATTTGTTATTTCTTCACATTATTTTTAAATATATTTAAGGATCCATCTGCTCTGCTTAGAATCTATCTCACATCCTACATATGATAGATTTTTATATAACATCTAATTATTTGTTCCCATCTATTCTTTATTTAAATTAAACCTATTCTAAATCTTGTGAAAGAGTAATTTCAGACTATTAATAAACTATCAATTATTATTTTTTTACTAATAAAATTCTTATTTTACTAACAATCTATATTAATCTAATTTAATATGTTTATTCAGAATGTAAAGTTTAAGAAATAAATATTTTCCAAAAGCCTTTTTTATTTCTATAGGAATGATATAAAATAAAGTCTGGTTTAGGATAATAAATTTTAATGGATAGATAATCAATAAAAATTTATTTAAAAAGCCAGTATTAAATCTAATAGATTTTAATTTATTAATAGGAGATAGCTTGGTAAGAAAGTTTGATGTGGTTATTGTAGGAGGAGGTCCATCTGGTATTTTTTCGGCAATAGAGCTGACAAGAAAGAATGATCTGGATGTTCTAATTTTAGAAAAAGGAAATGATATTGAAGAAAGAAACTGCCCAGGAAAAGGTAGAAGATGTTTTAAGTGCGAACCGTGTGCTATTACTAGCGGATGGGGAGGAGCTGGAGCTTTTAGTGATGGTAAGTTAAATCTTTCTACAAAAATTGGAGGATGGTTAAATGAGTATGTTTCTGAAGAGGAACTTTTAAATCTAATAAAATATATTGATAACATATATATAGAATTTGGAGCTCCTGATGATAATATTAGTTTAGTTAAAAGAAAGGTTGAGGATTTAAAAAATAAAGCTAAAAAATCTGGTTTATTATTTATTCCAACCCCGATAAGACATTTGGGAACAGATAGATGTGCTCATATATTAAAGAGAATGAGATCTTATATAAGTTCTAAGACAGAGGTATTAACTGAAAGTGAGGTTATAAAAGTTTTAACATCCGATAATAGAGTTAATGGAGTAATACTTTCTAATGGTACTAAATTATTGTGCAATTATCTAATTTTAGCACCAGGTAGGGATGGGTCAGACTGGTTAATGAAAGAGGTAAAGAGATTAAAGTTACAAATAAAAAACAACGCTGTAGATATCGGGTTAAGAGTTGAAGTACCAGCATATGTTATGGAACCAATCACAGATTATTTTCATGAATCAAAGTTAATATATTATTCAAAACAATTTGAGGATAAGGTTAGGACTTTCTGTATGAATCCGTATGGTGTTGTATCTACTGAAAAATATGGAGATGTAATAACTGTAAATGGTCATAGTTATGCGAGAAATAAAACAGATAATACCAATTTTGCTCTACTGGTATCTACAAATTTTACAGAACCATTTAAAGAGCCAATAGCTTATGGAAAATATATTGCAAGGTTAGCAAATCTACTTGGTGCAGGGACTATTATTCAGAGACTTGGTGATTTAAAAGAGGGCAGAAGATCAACAGCAACCAGGATAAAACAAAGTAGAGTAAGACCGACCCTAAAAGAGGTAACCCCAGGTGATTTGAGTTTTGTTCTTCCATACAGGTATCTCTCAGATATATTGGAGATGCTAAGTGCACTCAATGCTATAGTTCCTGGAGTGGAAGACAGAGACACTCTTCTTTATGGAGTGGAAACCAAGTTTTACTCGTGTAGACTACAACTATCTCCAAACTTAGAAACAGAGATTAAAAACATGTATGCAATTGGAGATGGGGCTGGAATTAGTAGAGGATTAGTTCACGCATCTATCTCCGGTGTGATAGCTGCCAGAGATATTTTAAAAAAAAATAAAAAGTATTAATTTTCAATTGAAAAGGAAAGGTGATTTAATTTGCCAGGTATTGTAGTAATTGGAGCTCAGTGGGGTGATGAAGGAAAGGGTAAAATCATAGACTATCTTTCTAAAGACGCTGAAGTAGTTGTTAGATTTCAGGGTGGAAATAATGCTGGTCATACTGTAGTAACAAAAGAGTATAAATTTCAATTTCATCTTATACCTTCAGGAATTTTAAATCCGGATATTTTAAATATTATTGGCAATGGTGTTGTTGTAGATTTAGAAGCATTAATCTACGAGATTGATGAATTGCATAGTAAAAAAATTACTACTTCAAATTTGAAAATTAGTTCAAACTCTCATCTTGTGATGCCTTATCATAGAATTTTAGATAAAGCAAAAGAAAATCTATTAGGTGACATGAAGATTGGAACAACAAAAAAAGGAATTGGACCTTCTTATTCAGATAAAGCTTCTCGCTCTGGTATAAGAATGCAAGATTTACTAAATATAAAAATATTTAAGAAAAAACTTGAAATTGTATTAAAGGAAAAGAATGCTGTTTTAGCTAAAATCTATAATCTTCCTCCACTGGATTTTAATGTTATATTGAATAAATATAGATATTTATCACAAAGAATAGGTGACTATATTTTAGATACGTCAAAATTAATAAACGATGCTCTTGATGAAGGTAAAAGGGTTATATTTGAAGGAGCACAGGGAACTTTTTTGGATATAGACCACGGTACTTATCCTTTTGTGACCTCATCATCAACAGTTGCAGCCAGTGCATGTATTGGTTCTGGTATTGGACCAAAAAGAATTGATAATATTATAGGAGTGGCTAAAGCTTACACAACCAGAGTTGGTCAAGGACCTTTCCCAACAGAGATAAAAGGAAAAATTGGAAATATGTTGAGGGAGAAAGGTTCTGAATATGGAACTACAACAGGAAGACCTCGAAGATGTGGATGGCTTGATACTATTTTACTCAAATATGCAAGTAGAATTAATAGCATCTCATTCCTTGCTCTTACAAAGTTAGATGTGCTTTCATTTTTAAATAATATAAAAATCTGCAATAGCTACTCTCATAATGATAAGTATTACGAGGAATTTCCCTGTAATCAAAGCATTTTTAATGAAGTAAATCCATTGTATGAAGACTTCTCAGGATGGAAGGAAGATATATCAAAAATAAGAAATTTTAACGATCTACCAGAAAAGACAAAAAAATATATAAGGAAAATAGAAAATGAAATAAAAGTTCCGATAAAATTTATCTCTGTTGGTCCAGAAAGGGATCAAATGATTAAGTTTGAGGAATCAATTTGGTAATAGGAAATATGTAAAACTTTAAATTTCGTATATAAATTTTGTATATACAGTAGAGCAAGGCTTTAGCCTTGCATATAGATAAATATAAAAAAGTTTAAAAAAATTGAAAAAAACAAAAACTAATTTAAGAAGATGCAGCTCTAAAGGGTTGACCTACATTTTTAAAAATTTATTAAATTATTAAATTTAATAAACTATGCAAACAAGTTAAACATTAAAGGAGAGATTTATTGATATCAAGATATAGCAGACCTGAGATTACAAAAATCTGGTCAGAGGAAAATAAATACAGAAGATGGTTGGAGATTGAACTTTTAGTATGTGAGATACAGACCAAACTCGGGATAATTCCAGAAGGTGTTTTAGAAAGGATAAAAGGGAAAATAAGTTTTGATTTAGAGAGAATTTCGGAAATAGAAAAAACAACTAAACATGATGTAGCAGCCTTTCTAAAAAATATTTCAGAAAAAATTGGACCAGATTCTCGATTCTTACATCTGGGTCTTACATCATCTGATATTAAGGATACAGCATTATCTATAAATTTAAAGGATGCTCTCACAATTATAATAATAGACTTAAATGAATTAATAGAAGTACTCAAAGAAAAGGCAATTAAATTTAAATACGATTTGATGGCAGGGAGAACTCATGGAATACATGCAGAACCTATAACTTTTGGTGTAAAAATGGCTAGGTGGGCATTTGAAATTGATAGGAATAGGTCAAGGATTATAAATGCCAGAGATGGGATAAGTTATGGCAAGATTTCAGGAGCAGTTGGAACATACTCTAATATAAATCCTGAGATTGAGAAATATGTATGTAAGAAGTTAGATTTAAAACCAGAACCAATTTCAAGTCAAATTATTCATAGAGATAGACATGCTTTTTGTCTAAATACATTAGCTTTAACGGGAAGCAGCATTGAGAAGATGGCGATGGAGATAAGGAATCTTCAAAGAACAGAAATAAATGAAGTTCAGGAACCGTTTTCTATAAGTCAGATAGGCTCATCTGCAATGCCTCATAAAAGAAATCCAATTATCAGTGAGAGATTATGTGGACTCGCAAGATTATTAAGAGGTTATTCTCAGATGTCTATGGAAAATATTTCTCTTTGGGGTGAGAGGGATATATCTCACTCTTCAACAGAGAGATTCATATTACCTAATAGCACAATCTTATTAGACTACATGCTTTTTAAATTTAAGTATTTGATGAAAAATCTTATTGTTTTTCCTGAAAATATGAGGAGAAATCTTGAAATATCAAAAGGACTTATATTTTCTGAAAATGTTTTATTAGAGCTTGTGAAAGCTGGTATTTCAAGAGATAGAGCCTATAAATTAGTAAAAAAATGCTCAGATCGAGTAATGAGTGAAGAAGTTAGTTTCAAAAAGGCTCTACTAAGTAGTGATGAAATCTGTACAGTTTTAACTAATAAGAAGATTAATAACTGTTTAGATATAAAATTATATCTAAAAGGTGTTGATTTTATAATTAATAAATTAGAAAAAATCAATTAATTTTAAAATAGTGTAGTATTTACAAGTTTAAAAATCCCCATTATTTTTCTATTACTTGTACAGATATTTTAGATTTAAAAAAAATAATCAATAATATATTTGACTTTTTGTATTAAAGAATTTATACTCAATTAACTAAAAGTATTTTTGCTTAAAATAATATTTATGGAGGTGTTTATGGAGTCTAAAGTTGATTATAGAAGAGTACCTATCACTATGCCAAGAGAAATCTATACATACATGTTAAGACTTGGTACCAAGTCAGAAGAAACAGGTGGTAAGAAACTTCAAGTAACCTGGATTGTAAGAAGTGCGCTTAAACTTATGATGGATTTAGATTTGGATGTTAATAATGTAAAATCAGAAGAAGAATTAGAGTCAAGAATAAAGAAAGCCTGTAAAAAATATAAATAGAGTGTTAGTTAGTAGTCTAAATAGAGTATCTCATTTGTATCAATTTCTATAACACAGATGAAAAATTTTGCAAGTTCTTCTTCTAAATCTTTACCTGGACCTCTACCTAAAATTATATAAGCATCTTTTCCCTCAAATTTTGCTTTCTCCAAAAAAAAGTATAATAGAGGAAACGTCTCCGGTAATTGCTCTTTTCCTGTTAAACGTTTATAAATTTCGGGTTCTATTATTTGTAAAATTTGGTCAAAATCCTTAAATTGTTCAATTTCAGGAAAAGTCTTTTTAATTAGCCATTTATCATAATCCTCTTTTATTAAAACAATATGATTCAAGTTAATTTGTTCAATTACTTCAAAGTGCTCTTCTCTAAATATACCTTCCTCAAATTTCTGTTTTATTAACTTGCTCTCTATATCTTTTTGCATATAATCATTTTCTGAAACAATTATTATAGGTTGTGGTACAGGTGGAACTTCTGGTGTTATAGTTATTAACTCCCCTTGTTTTTTAATTTCTTCACTTTCTATTGTTTCTTCTGGTGTCATTTCTTCAGGGGCAGCTTTTTCTGTCAATTCTTTGGTTATCCCATCACCAACTTTTTCAAAAACTAGTTCTTCTTCTTGAGTAACCTCTCCTCTTATTTGTTCCTCAGCCAACTCAACTGCTTTCTCCATAGGAGCGAGAAAAGTTATGGGTTTATAAATTTGAATAAATAGAGCTCCTAAAATTAATATAGTTATTACGCTAATGATTGAAACAAATTGCCATCTTTTCCATAATGGCTCAGGTCTAACAATTGGGGGAAGAGTTTTTACCCCTTTTTCTTTAACTAATCTTGCTAACTTCACTGATTTATCAAAAGATAAATCATAAAAAGTAGCTGAAGATATAAGCTCTTTTAAACCTTTTATCTCATCAAAATATTTTTTACAATCAGGGCATGTGCTTAAATGCTCTTCTACTTTTTCTCTATAATCAGTATAGAGCTCAGAATCAATATATTCAGAAATCATATTTTTTATATTTTTACAATTCAATTTATCTCCTCTTAATTTAAGACTATAAAAGGTTATTTTTTTGTTCCCTTTCTTCTTTCAAGATATTTCTTAGAATTTCTCGAGACCTGCTTATTCTTGATTTAACTGTTCCTAAAGGAATGTTTAAAATTCTGGATATCTCTTTGTATTTCAAATCATAAATATCATTTAGTACAGTTACCATTCTAAGTTTTGTTGGTAATTTTTGAAGAAGATTCTGCACTTTATCCATTTCTTCAGCTTCTAAAATCCTATCATTTACTTCATAAATCCTATTTTTTATGATAACTTGTTCTTCTAATTTTTTTTCTTCAAAAGATTGAGAAATGTTTTTTTTTCTTTTTTTAAGTATATCTTTACATACATTACAGGTAATTCTATAAATCCAGGTGGAAAATTTAGATATCCCCTTAAAGCTCTTTGCTTTATTAATTAATCTAATAAATGTTTCTTGAGTTGAATCCCA
>Ga0114921_10001486_pt1 | contig 10764 bp, 8 predicted proteins | sample BentaG_FD_87016 | JGI IMG/M metagenome (GOLD analysis project Ga0114921, IMG submission 87016) | Deep subsurface microbial communities from South Atlantic Ocean to uncover new lineages of life (NeLLi) - Benguela_00093 metaG | ecosystem: Environmental > Aquatic > Marine > Oceanic > Sediment ...
AATATAACCGCCGTAAAGGAATCCTTTATATTCTACACCCGTTTCTGCCTTTATTGCTGCTACTACTTTTTTCATATCTTCAATAGCTTCGTCTACATCTTCTTGTGATATAAAAGGCATGAGGTGGTCTTCCATAGAATAACTCCCCATGCCACCTGTGTTGGGCCCTGTGTCATCTTCATAAGCCCTCTTATGATCTTGAACTAAGGGGGTAGCAATCACATTTTTTCCGTCGACGAAAGTTTGGAGTGTAAATTCTTCCCCCTCAACTTTTTCCTCGAGAAGAAAAGATGCTTTTTGATCAACTAATTCTTGGCAATAATCTAGAATATCTTGCTTAGAAAATAGGTGATCGCCATAAACCTTAACGCCTTTTCCCCCTGTTAGGCCATCAGGTTTGACCACTATATTTTCTTCGCCTAAATCTTTAATGAAAATTTCCACATCTTGCATAGAATTGAAGTTTTCAGTTCTAATGTTCGAAGTGATTTTGTATTTTTCTAGAAGATTTCTCGTAAATATTTTTGATCCTTCTAGCTGAGCGGCTTCAATTCCAGGTCCTACACATGGAATTCCACTTCTTTCTAAAGCATCGACGATACCAACTACTAATGGTGCTTCTGGACCAATTACAGCAAAATCTATTTTATTTTCTTTCGAATATTCTATAATTTCCTTAAAGTCAGTTTCAGAGTGGATTCTAATATTCCCACGACTTAAATCCTCTAATCCCGCATTTTTAGAACTCATAAAAGCGAACAAATTTGCGCCATCTCTGACCAAAGTCTCTCCTATTACGTGTTCTCTTGCTCCATGACCAATTATAAGAGTTTTAACCACCATAATTTTATTCTCCTTTAAATGAATTGCTATTGAGTATTAAGATTATATAATACAATTTAAATTGTTTTATATGAACTAATTTAGTAATCCGTAAGAATCAAAATTATCTTACACAATTTTTTGACCGCATTTAGCACAATATTTTGCTTCTTTCGATAATTCCATTCCACAATTTTGACAATGTTTAGTTTTCACATCCACTTTAGTATTTACGGATTTTTCTTTAACATTTACTACATTTGATCCACAATGAGGGCAAAATTTAGATTCTTCGTCAATATGATCGCCGCAGAACGGACAATTAACTTTATCCATTAGATTTTCTGCGTTATCTTTAATTGGTAAGGAAACTTGTTTCGCTACACTTTGAACTGCTCCGACTTGAAGCGTAATTGGGAGTTCGATGTTATGTCCTTTACTCGTAGTAAGCGTCGCTATTAGGGTATAAATACCTTTGTTCTTCGTTATAACTTTGAACACACGCTTTTTGCTAGAACGATTTGATAATCCTCCATAAATTTCCGTTTTAATCAATAATTTAACTTCTGGAGGACCTGACAACCTTACTTTCACTTGTGGGATAAATTTATCTGTAAGATTTTGAGCAATTATATAAAACGCTTTTCTCTTATTAGGAGAAGTTTGAAGTGATTCTACATTATCTATTAAACTAAAATGAAAATCATAAGCAGACATTTTTTTTTGAAGTTGTTAAATTTTTTAGGGATATAAGTCAAACAATTTTATATTATACATCCAAAGTAAATGTCATAATATATATAATGAGGAGCCCAATTTTTATTTGTTAGAATAACCATTTAAGTTAATCGAGAAGTTTTTGTTTAAACACTTCTATAGTATCAGATATTTCGTTTAAACGTACTGAAAATTCTTTAGGTTTTAATTTCTTTAATTTTTCAAAATCGTTTATAATCTCTTTAAATTCGCTGATCCAGATCTTCATTAATATCTCGCTTTCTTTTCCCTCAATATGCTTTTTAATAACCTTAGCAGTAGATGAATCAATTTTATCCATGAGTTTCTTCTCATTGATCGTATAAGAAATTCTTAAGACATCTTGTTGTGTTTTAAGCTTTTCCATATCTTCTTTCATAGAAGTTTTGTGTTTTAAAAGTTCGTCGTTAAACTTATTTATCATATCCATTATAATTTCTTCTTGGGTTCTAATTGTCTGTTCGATCTTTTCTTGGCTAGATGAAATATCACCCTTAATAGACATAATCTCTTGTTTTACATGTTTCATTGCCTGTTCTAAATTAGAAACTTGTTCTGTTAAATTTTGGATTGCCTTAGTATTTGATTTGAGCGAATCCATTTTGGAATTAGTCTTTTCATATTGATCTGCTAAATTTTTTAGGATTTTTGGAACATTTTTCATAGAATTGAAATCTTTTTTGAGGTTATCAACCTGTTCAATTAAATTTTGAAAATCCTTGAGCGTTATTTCTTCAATTTTTTCTTTTTTAGGAATTATATTCCACCTTCATACGTCTAATAAGATTGGATCACGATTGTTGTTTGTTCGAGTCTAATTCTAAAATCGAATCAAGTTTTAATTCAAAGTCCTTTTTTAAATTTGCCAAATCTTCTAAAGATCTATCAATGTTAGTGATAAGGGAATCGATTGGAGCTTTTTTTAAACTTGCAATAAGATCAGAAATAATTGACAAATTATTTTTAAACGCAACTATTATGTTTTCTTTAATTAAACTCTTGTCGACGACAAACTCTTGAGCTTTTGTGAGATCATTAATTTCTCTAAGTGGGAATTCTTCGATTTCAGGTAACTTAACATTTTTTTTAATAATAGTTGGAGTTATTTTATTATGAAGCGTATTGGGATCGATATCTGCTAAATTTATGATTAATTGACCTAAATCCCCTTCAGTTTTATTAATAGATTCTAAAAATTTCTTGGAAATTCCCGTGAATTCTTTTTGTTTGCTCTCTTTCTCAATTTTTTTCAAAAAATTGAAAACCACAAGTGAAAACGCCTCAGAAATATTATCTTGGGTTTTTGCTGATATGAAAATAATAGGAAAACCTTCGATTTGATATTGTCGAATATTATTTAAAAGTATTTCTGAGTCTTCTGGTTTTATTAAATCAGATTTATTTCCTATTAAATAGGTAATACATTTTGGAGAGTATTTAGATAGATTTTTCATATATGTCTGAATTAATTCTTGTAATGTTTCTTTGGGATTATTTAAGTCGAAAATTAACAAGGCTGAATCTAAATTACTAAAAAATACGGGATTTAACGGATTAAAACTTCTTTGCCCCCCAATATCCCAAATATTTAATCTAATGTGGTTTGATGTCAATTTGTACTCCTTTCTGGCGATATTGCTTCCAATTGTGGGAATATACATAGCGGGAAAATCTTTTCCTATAAAACTGTTTACAGTTGAAGTTTTGCCAACCCCCCATTGGCCTAGTATGGCCAGTTTAATGTTAATCTCTGAGACAATCATACTTGTTTATTTGAGAGAAAACGAATTAATTTAATAGCATATTAAATCTTTATTAAGACTCTTTCTATATAAATATGCTTTATGTAATATCAGAATTGATAATGAATCAATTTTAGGAAAGTCATTCATTAGGAGACTTAACTTCTTTTTTTGAAGAGAATTTCTTAAACGCATACACGATCCTTTGGACTACCGTAATATTTGTCCCAATTGCTAAAAAAACCATTGTCCACCATAGAGCTAGAGGAAACCATATTTGTAAAATCGATCCGATCAAAATAATTGGGACTCTATCTGTTCTTTCCAATAAACCAACCCCGTACAAGTTTGGAATTCCTAAACTTTCGATTTTAGCTCTAGTATATGAAGTCAGAAATGCGCCACCGAGGGTTATTAAGCCTATATATATTTCAGTGTATAAATATCCCCCGAGGATAATCCCAAAAAAAATAAGGTGATCTCCAATTCGGTCTAAAGTAGAATCCAAAAACGATCCTAGTTTAGTTGGTCCTTGAAGACGAGCTACTACACCATCTAATTGGTCGAAAAACTCTACTAAAGCTAAGCTAATTATAATTAAAGGTAAAAGTCGGAAAAATAAGAAAAAAAACGCTAAAACTGCAAAAATTAAACCCAAAGCTGTTATAACATTAGCTGGTATTTTTTTTATCTTCTTACCTAAAGGAAGAAGCAGTTTTTCTGAATATTTTTTGACTCCTAATAACATCTTGTTTTATTGTCTTAGATTTAATAGGTTATACTTTTTTCTAAATATAAGGCATATAATAATTTATAATTAATGAATCAATGAGAAAAAATAAAAATTTGAATAGTTTCCTACGCTTTACTTTCGTAATTTTGCGTCTAAATAACTAATAAAATTAGACAATGTTTCTTTATTCACAACGAGATAATCTCCATCAATATTAAAGTTAAATATTTCTGCCCATCTAAAGATCTCTTTATTGAAGTTTTTCCGTTCCATTCCAAGGACATCTTTCATTCTATCTAAATTTACCTTTATTGAAGTTTGCATAATTCTTTTAATTTTTTCCAGATTCTCAGTAGTGAATTTTGTTTCTTCTTTTCCTAATTGGCGTCCAACGCCATAAAATACCATATATCCCCCTGCAACTACAAGAATTAATCCCACTATAGACCACCCAAACCTAAACCCAGGAAGAATAACTTCTAAAATATAGGATGAATAAGTTCCGTACATGAAGATATTAAGGCTGTGGATTCCTACCATAAAAAATCTCCACTTATTCCTAATCATCGGATCCTCTAATTTCTTGTATACCATTGTTGATAAATATATTGTAGGGATGGTTGAGCTGATGGAATGGACTACAACCAAGTATATAAAAATGGGTAGATGGTATATAGGAACCCAAGTTGGACCCGTAATATCTACTCCAGTTTCCTCACCAAACATAAATCCAATCATAGATACTAGAACGACAGAATAAGAAAGAATTATTATCAATTGCTTTTTTTCTGTAATTACCTTTTCTGATTTTAACAAAATAAGTTGAAAGACAACAAGAAAAATTGGTCCTAAGAGAAGGCAATAATTCGTAATAAAATTAAGAATTTCTATTACTAATACTAAGTCGTCGCTTCTCAATGGAGCGTAAATAAAATTAAAAAGTAAACCAAGTGAAATTAAAATATAAAATCCCGAAAAAATTCTATTTAATCTCTTTTTATCACGCTTAAGAATTAATATAGAAAGATATACAAAGAATAAAAAAACTAAACCTTGTATAAGATAAACTTGAAGAATCCGAACTACATCATATTGACTTTCAGCCAAGATTTCAACTTCTTAATAATTATATTTTATGTAAGAAATAAAATGAACAGTTATTTAATATTTACTAAATGCAATTTCTCTTTAATGTGTTAAGGATCCTCCATTTAACAATAGAAAAAAATAAAGATAAAAAATTAAATTCTATAGATTTGATAAAATTTCTTCTCTAAATATTCGATAAAATAGTCAGGGTTTAAATCTTCTCCGGTTACTCTTTTAACTAAGTCTCTCGCTTGATAAATTCTACCGTACTGATGAATATTTTCTCTTAAAAACGATAACAAGTTAGAAAAATTTCCTTTTTCATATTCATTGGGCAAATTAGGATGTTGTTTAAGCGCTGTGTTATAAAATTGGGCTCCATATAGATTTCCTAAGAAATATGTCGGGAAATACCCAAATGATCCACCAGACCAGTGAATATCTTGCAAAACTCCATCGGAATTTGTGGGAGGTGTAACTCCTAGCAAATTTTCCATTTTTTCATTCCACAATTCTGGTAATTCGCTAACTTGAATTTTACCCTCTATGATTTCTCTTTCTAATTCAAACCTAAGAATTATATGCATTCCATAAGTAACTTCGTCAGCTTCTACACGAATCAATGAAGGTTGCACAGTGTTAATACTACGGTAAAAATCTTCAATACTTTTATCTTTTAAATTGTTAGGAAAATTGGTTTTAAGTTTAGGATAAAAATATTTCCAAAATTCCATACTCCGACCTACCATATTTTCCCACATGCGAGATTGGCTTTCGTGTATTCCCATTGAACATCCATTTGCTAAAACAGAATCATGTATCTGTTCCATAAATCCCATATCGTATAAAGCATGACCACATTCGTGAATCGAGCCAAACATACACGTTGAGATAAAATCTTCGTCGATCCGAGTTGTAAATCTCGTATCTGATGAAGATAATGACGTTGTAAATGGATGGACTGATTTATCTTGACGTCCTTTATTAAAATCATAATTTAATCCCTTTATTACCTCAATACTGAAATCCCATTGCTTGTCCGCATTCCATTTCTGGGTGAGAATTGAAAAATCAGGTTTATCGCTTGAGCCATCCAATTTTTTTATAATACGGTTGAGATTTTGCTTCGATTTGCTGAAGATGTTAGCGATCCAATCATAAGTAGCTCCCGGCTCGTAAAGATCGATGAGAGTCGAGTACGGATCGGGATGAGTGTCTAGTTTCTCTGCGACCTGAATTTGAAGCCCAACTGATTTTTCTAAAACAGGTTGAAAAATAGAAAAATCATTTTTCTCTCTTGCTTCTACCCATTTTACATACCCAAGGGAGGAGGTCTTCGAGATTTCTTCGACTAACTCCGTAGGTAATTTAACTTCTTGCTCGTAGTCTCTTTTTGCTTCGCGTAAAGTAGCACTATCAACTAAATTTAAATTTTTTAATTTTTCAGCTTCCTTTACTAATTTTCCAATTTTATCGGAAATTAGTCGCTTGTGGACAATTTTACTCATAAGCGCTTTCTGTTCACCTCTCGCCCCAAACGATCCCTTTGGTAAATTAACCATTTCATCCCATCCAAGCAAAGAGCGAATATGATTGAGACGGGTTATTTCAGTAAATTCTTTTTTAAGTTCTTCTAAAGCATTCATATTTCTATACAACTGATTTTTTTTCAATTAAATTTTCTATAAGCGATTTTAATATAGATAAATAAATAAGATTTGCTTTTGTAAAGAAAAACTATTTTTTAATAGATTAAAAAGAGAAATGAGAATTTATGACATGTCGTGCTTTACAAACACACCCGCTGCTAATTCAAGGTCCTCAATAGTTAGAGGTCTTGCTAAGGTTTTTTGGAGTTCAGCTAGAAGTTGCTCGCATAATTTTAAGTTTAACGAACTACCCTGTTTTTCAATCAGTTGCTGGAGCATAAGCGGAAATTCATCATCGTTCTCCTCCACAATCTCTAATGTTGGACGCTTTTCTTCTGGGATGATTTCATCAATATTAAGGGTAATATCTTCTTTATCTATGTCTTCCTCATCTGATGAATCATCTGATGAAAATAGCATTAAATCTTCTGTTTTTTGCTTGATCTTTGTAGGGGATCTAGGGATTTCTATGGGAGGTGCATCTATTAGCGCACTACTCGTCGGTAATGGTCGTACTTGAATTCTTCGCGTAAATTGAATTTTGCCCGGGATTTCAAATTTCTTCTTTGCACTAATTTCTTTTCTTCTTTTGGATTGCTCGTTCACTAATTCTTGTAAACTATCTATTTTATTCTTGAGAGTAGGCATATAAGTAAAATCTTGATACTCATTTGAAATCTTGATTAATTCCTTGTATTTTGCAATTGCTAGAATACTATTTCCCTCACTTTCTATATTTTTTGCTTCATTAAACAATTCTGTGAAATTGTGAGGGAGCAGTTTTTTAAGATTCAGAACCTTAGCAATTAAATTTTTAATCCTTTCTTTTGCACCTGCGTCAATTAAAGAGATCTCTTCAATATTTGAAATATTTAATTCGTTTTTGATTATTCTTATATCTTCTTGTCGAACTAAATCACGTTTGTTGCCAATAATTAAAAGTTTGGAAAATTTACTTTCTTGTTTTTGCAAATCTAAAAAGTGATTAACAACTCGGATATGATAATTAGATAAATCGAAAAGAAGAATCACCAAATCAGATCCTTGGATGAACTTAGACCACAAAAGCGAGAAATTTTCTTTTAATTCAAAATCCCATAAATCAAACCTTAAATTATCGATAGAGTAGATTGAAGATGATGCAAAATTCATAATCGGACGAGCTCCATTGCTCTTAAACATGTTAAATAATACTGTTTTTCCTGAATTATGTGGACCCACGATAGTAATTTTAGAGTGTAATTCATATTGTTGCTCTCGTAAGAAATCAACAAACTCTCTTTTAAGGTTAGTAGAAGTATTAATATCATCTGGTGCAGGAAATAACTCGTTAAATTTCTGAATAGTACTTTCGATAGTAGGTCCAACATAGTCAATACTGTCAACGAGATCAGTAATAAACAAAAAGAGCATGTCTCTGTCCGACCTGTGGAATATTTGAAAGTTTTCAGAAACAGGTTTCTGGAAAGTTTTGCCTATCATAGGCATATCTATATAGGATTGAATAATTTTGATTACATTATTCAATTCATCGTCTCCGAGTGCAAGAGCATAAGTGTGATTATAGATACAATCATTTTTATGAAAAATGTGAATTTGGCGAAGCATTTTCTTCAGATTCTTTTTTTTAAGGAAACCTTTTTATGAGCTTTAATAATATATATTTAAATTCTCATTAATATAGTTTACAATTTTCTTTAAATCTAATTGAAACCCAATAGAAAAGTTTAGAATCTGTGTTTTATATTACATAGCTTGTAAGATTCATAAATTTTAATTAAAAAATATCCGAAAAATGCCGCTACAACCATAGCATATAGACAAATTCTTAGAGGAAGAAATCGATACTAAGTTTAAAACAGAATTGTTAGAACTCTTGAAAAAAAGAATTGACAAGTTATGTTTTAAAGAATGCGAAATCGATAGAATCCAGTGTACGTTAACTCCACTTTGCACACGTAGAACATTATTAAAACTTCGGTTATTAAACGGTCTAACCATTGAAGATCAGCCTGATTTCTGTTATAGTGTTCATAAAAACATTATTTTTCGAGATTTCCGAAATAAAACGGTAATTTACAAACCTAACGATGCATACCTATATTTAGTGGATTTTTTTGATGTGTTCTTCCACGGCGATTACAGAAAATTAAATAAATTTTTTTCTAAGAAAGATTTTAAAGGAGCCAATAAAATCTTCGACGATAGAATTAATAATAGGGATGAAATTTTTCAATATCTTTTAACTGACGATCAGAATTTTATGATCTTTAAGTACGGCGAAAAAATCCATGTCTGTTTTATTGCTAAGAATTACGCTCTTTGTAATGCTAACAGAGAAAATATTAGTAATCTAGAATTATTATTTGGATTATGCAAATTATTTGCACGCATCTATTTTCCCGAAGTTAAGCTAAAACTAAACCAATCTAATAGCGTTGAAATAAAAATTATTATCCCAAAAGATGCTCTTTTAAAATTCAGCAAAATCCCTCCTATTGACGAAGATTCAAAAAGTGATAACTATATTTGGAACGTATTTCCCGGAGAATTAGAGACGTTAAGCCAATTTTGTAAAGAAATAAATATATACTTAGATTCAAAAGATAATTTGGCCATAAAACTACATATTGGTGTCGTACCAGAAGTTCGCATAAATAAATCTTCGAGCGCGTTGTTAAGGTATCGAGATTTGAGGTTAGTTTTCAATATTCTATATCGATTGTACAATGATTTCTATATCTTGCATGTGTAAAATTTAAATAGATCAAAAATTATAGTATTAACAAAAAAGTATAATGACGGAAAAAGACCAAGAAAATCCAGAAATTAGTAAAATCAAGGATTTCGTAAAAGATGGGAGAATAGACGATGCTGTAAACATCATCGCTCTATATCTTGGAGACTCTACGCAAGATGATTATCTTGAAAGAATGGAAAATATCCTTGAAATGTTATTATCCCTTCACGGGGGAAAAATTGTATTACGGTTCTTAATTGAACGATTGATTATTGATATTCCATCCTTACTAGAAAATCTTTCTAAACGCGATTCTGTTCTACGCTATTCTTTCTTGTTGTTATTAAAAACATCATGCGAAAATGAATGCGATTTATTTCTCCCTCATAGCGAGGATTTATTAAAATCAGAGGATCCAAACGTAAGAGAAGCTATTCTGCAGCTAATTATCTTTATGGCAGGGGGAGAGGCAGAAATTGATTATGAACCACTGATTAATAAAATATCTTTTACTTTATCGGATGAAAAAGAGTTTGTAGTTGAAAAAGCAGTTCAAGCTTTAATTTCGATAGGAAAGAAACACCCATCATGGGTCACCAAAGTAGTGACGAATCAAGCTAAGGAATATCCCGAAAATGAAGATTTAAAAAACGCCGTAGATTCCGTGTTAAAATCAATCGTAACCGTCGAAAAAATTGAGGAAATTATAGAAGAAACTCCTTCAGAAGAGAAATTGATAGAAAAAGAAGAGACTGAAATTATTGACAAAGAACTTGAATTAAAGAAAAAAGAATTAGAAATCAAGAAAAAGAAGATAGAACTAGAAGAAAAAGAACACGAATTAGAGGAGAAAATAATACTAGAAAAGGAGAAAACTCTTAAACTAAAGGAGAAATTACTGGAACAAGAAACGACTGTCCCAACAGAGGCTGATAATATCCCTAAGAAAGTTCAAAAACAATTGAAAAAGGAAGAATCAGATATTATCGACAAAGAGATCGAGATTAAAAAGAAAGATTTGGAAATTAAAAAGAAAAAATTAGATTTAGAACTAAAAGAACAAGAAATCGAGGAAATGGCAATCGAGGAAAAAGAAAAAACATTGAAAATAAAAGAAGAACTAATTGAAAAAGAAAGCGAATTATCTCAGGCAGAAATTGAATTAAAACAAAAGATTATCAAAGAAAAGGAGCAGAAAATGATAGAAAGTGAAATCAAAAGAGCAGTAGAAGA
>Ga0114921_10001488_pt1 | contig 10763 bp, 10 predicted proteins | sample BentaG_FD_87016 | JGI IMG/M metagenome (GOLD analysis project Ga0114921, IMG submission 87016) | Deep subsurface microbial communities from South Atlantic Ocean to uncover new lineages of life (NeLLi) - Benguela_00093 metaG | ecosystem: Environmental > Aquatic > Marine > Oceanic > Sediment ...
CATCTATCCCACCTCCCTGTACTTAAGTCCTCAACACAAACAAAAAGGCCTAGGTAATTATAACCTAGCCCGGTCATTCTCTGGTAGAGTATATTCTATAATGGATAGAACTCTCAGTCTATTTTTCAGTATCCCCTAACAAGATAGTTCGAGTCCCCTTAAGTGGAGCTGAGGGGACTCGAACCCCTGACCTCCTCCGTGCAAAGGAGGCGCTCTCCCAGCTGAGCTACAGCCCCACTTGAAAATATTATAGCAGCAAAGGGGCTTGTTCACAATTTGCCCCTAATTCCTTACCTTTTTCCATAACCCCCCTGACCGCTCAAAATATATTAAACTTAGGACTCAGCTCTCTGCCAGAAAGCAATATCCATCTACCACAGACATACCCTAACGGTGATAATCATTGAATCAGGGAAGGTTTAATATTTATAATAGGGAGCTATTTTAAGTATAGCGGAGGGAGAAAAGATTGGTTGCAATGACGACCACCCGTATCATTATTCTGCTGGTAACTGGTGCCGTCGCTGGCTGGGCTAGGCCAATATAAATAGCCAGCGGGTAGGGCTCGCTTCGCTACGGTTGATTCTCAGGCTAGACATTGAACAGGAAGGTAATTACATCACCATCCTGGACTATGTAGTTCTTCCCCTCCAGCCGGAGAAGCCCTCTCTTCCGGGCTTCGGACAGGCTACCACACTTCATCAGGTCATCAAAACTAATTACTTCGGCCCGAATAAAACCTGTTTCCATATCTGAGTGAATTTTACCAGCGGCTTTAACCGCCTCGGTACCACTCTGAACAGACCAGGCTTTAACTTCAGACGAGGCAGTAGTGAAAAAGGAGATTAACCCCAGTAGTTCGTAGGAGAGTTTGATAATGCGGTCAACTCCGGATTCCGTGATGCCAAACTCAGCGCGTAATTCTTCAGCAGCGTCATCCTCTAATTGAGCCAGCTCCATTTCCAACTTACCACAGACGGTAGTAACACGGCATCTCTGTTGAGAATAAGGTGAGTTCAGCTCTGCTGCCAAAGATTCTGCCTGAGGCAGCTGGTCTTCTCCGATATTGACCACTATCAGTAGCGGCTTGGCAGAAAGTAACTGGTAGCTACTCATGGCCCTAGCTTCCTCAGTACTCAGTGCCAGTTCCCGGACGGGTACATCCTTTTCTAAATCAGCCTTAATCTTCATTATTAGTTCCTGCTCCCGGAGGAGACCTGAACGCTCAGTCTGCTTAGCTCCTTTTAAGGATACCTCTATCCTCTCCAGCCTCCTTTCCAGTAGTGCCAAGTCAGAAAAGGTAAGCTCTAAATTCATATTGGCAATATCCCGCTCTATATCGAGGCTACCTTCAACATGGGGTATGCTTTCATCGCTAAAGGCTCGGACTACATTAATAAGAGCGTCCACATTACTGAGTTGAGCCAGACCACCGAGTTGAGCCAGCCATTGACTGCCTGAGCTCTTATCCTTAACCAAGCCCCTAACTGAAGCACCGGCATCAATGTAGGTTACCGAAACAGGAACTACTCTCTTGGGACGAAGCATGTCGGCTAACGTCTTAAGCCGGGGTTCAGGTACCTTGGTTACTCCAATATGGGGGGCTGAGCCTTCCTGGGTATATCTTACGGTACCCACTTCGCCTCTGGTTAAAGCGTTGAAAATGGTTGTCCGGCCGCTTTTAGCCAGTCCTATGATGCCAATATCAACACCCATCAGCCTATAACCACCCACCCTTTTTACACAGGCAGGGTGTCACATTTCGTCAGGCCACCATAACTGACCACCTCTGCCCTGATGAAGTCTCTTTCCTTAGGTGAAAAAAAGCAGGAAAATTATTAATGTCCTGACCTTATTATTTCTCTAGCCTGCTTAAGAGCCAGCTCTCTTTCTCTCTTAGTTAACTGTTCGTTAGACACCAAATTCAGTAAGGCAAGAAGAGCTTCATGGCTGCCGATACGACCAATCAGCTCGATGGATTTAGTCCTTAATTTGGCAGAAAGCACTAAATCAGTGGCAACAGCAATTAGCTTCTTTAGTTCATCAGGTTTCTCCGCCATTTTTATTTCTCCTTATTAGTTCTGCCAAAACTGGCTAAGTAAGGTATTTTCCCGTATTTTACTCTTTGTGCCAGCATTCTTCAATATCCTGAACAGGTCACCGTTGTTGTCACCGCAAGGGGTACAGTTACTAAAGTGGTAGAATTGACAAGGCTTCTCTCCTAAATTATTATTAGGTGGTTGCCTCAATATTCCGCTAACCGCTGGCTACCCGGCAAAGCATGTTTACCTTCAAGGAGATGCATTACGACAAGCAGTAAGTTAGAGGAGTTTGCCCCCTTCTTTTACCCGAAATCGCACGCTGTGATTGGGGCCTCAGCCGATACCAGTAAGCTCGGCGGAAGGTTCGTGTCGATATTGCTCTCCTTTGGCTATAAGGGGAAAATCTATCCAGTTAACCCTCACGAGAGCCAGATTCTGGGACTCAAGACCTACGCAAGAGTTGGCGACATCCCGGAACCAGTTGACCTCGCTACCATCAGCATTCCTGCCAGAAGCGTTCCCCGGGCTGTTGAGGAATGCCTAGCCAAAGGGATAAAAGCGGTGCAGGTTGTTACCTCCGGCTTCAAGGAGAGAAGCGAAGAAGGCCAAAAGCTTGAAGAGCAAGTGAGAAAAACTGCCGCCAGGGGGATTCGTGTCATCGGTCCCAACTGTTTCGGTGTCTATTCTCCATCTGGTAACCTGACTTTCATGCCCGGTGCGGATTTACCCAAGGAAAGCGGGTCGGTAGCCTTTATCTGCCAAAGCGGGGGCATAAGTTATCGCGTAGCGGGACGAGGTAGCGGCCTAGGAATCCGGTTCAGCAGGGTGGTCAGCTTCGGGAATGCCTGCGACGTAAACGAGAGTGACCTTCTGGAATATCTGAAGGAGGACCCAGAGACCAAGATTATTACTGCCTATATCGAGGGTGTAAAAGATGGTCCCAGATTCTTGAGACTCCTTCAGGAAACCACCAAAACCAAGCCTGTAATCATCTGGAAGGGAGGTCTTTCTCAAAGTGGAGCCAGAGCCGCCCGCACTCACAGCGCTTCGTTAGGCGGCAAGGAGGCAATCTGGGATGCCATCTTCAAGCAAACCGGTGCCATTCGGGTGAACAGCATTGACGAACTTCTAGATACCACTATTGCCTTTGTACATCTAGCTCCGCACCGAGGGCGGAGGGTATCTGTAGTTGGGGGTGGAGGTGGGGTCATCGTCACCGGTGCTGATACCTGTGAGAGGGTCGGGCTTTCAGTGCCACCCTTCCCCACCGAGCTTCAAAAGAAACTATTAGCAGTGCTTCCTCCTCAAGGCACCAGTGCTCCAAACCCGGTGGACATGGGCACTCCTTCCCCTCCTCCCGATGCCTTCAAAACGGTTCTAGAAACTGTGTTTATCGAGGGTGGGATAGATGCAGTAATCGTTGATACCATCCATATGTCTATGTTACCCTCGGGCTTCCGTAATGGCGATGAGGAGTATAAAAGCACTCTCAAAGAGACAGCTCAAATTCCGGTGGATATCAAAAAGAGGCTGGGCAAGCCTATGATGATGGTGCTGCCGATAGGCTCGACCGGTGCAGATACTCTAGAGCTTGAAAGCGCTAGGCGCAGCGCCAGCGATTACTATCTTAGCCAAGGAATCCCGGTTTTTCTAACGCTGGAGCGGGCTGCTAAAGCCTTGGTAAATTTAGTTGGTTACTACGAGCATCGCGACGCAATCTCATCATCAGACACAAGCAGCTAGAAATCGAGGAACATATACTTCAAAGGGTTGATACTACTTAAATATCTATGATACACTATGGAAGGAATGAAACAAGAAGAGGAATGGGAACCGAAGCTACTCGGTTTCCTGTGTCGCTGGTGCAGTTATGCCGGCGCTGATTTAGCCGGTACCAGTCGCAAGAAATATCCCGCCAACATCAGAATAATAAGGGTCCCATGCTCGGGACGCATCGACCCGCTATTCGTCATCAAAGCTCTCCGCTTGGGTTTTGATGGAGTGCTAGTCTCAGGTTGCCATCCCGGTGATTGCCATTATCAGACGGGAAATTACCGTGCTCGGCGGAGAACTGCTATCACCAAAACATTCCTGGAATACATGGGTGTTGAGCCAGAGCGGTTGCAAGCTAGCTGGGTTTCCGCCTCCGAAGGAGAAAAATTTGCCCAGGTTGTTACCGAAGTGACCAAAGGACTGAAAGAAGTGGGACCTAATAAACTCTTTACGGAACAGGAACAAGAACGTGGAACAAAAGCTGCAGTCTGAGGCCAAGGCACTGCTGGAGCAAGGTAAGGTCGACTACATTATCGGTTTTGAACCGGGAAGTTTAAAATTTACCACCACCCCTCTAATCACCAAGGAAAAAGACGACGTTGACCGTCTGGTAATTAACCCCTTCATCGTGAATAACCTGGCTAACTTTCTCACTGAACTCAAGGGACGTGTCGGTATCGTGGTTAAGGGCTGCGATAGCCGCTCAGTGGTCAGCCTGATACAGGATAACAAAGCCTCAAGAGAAGATGTGGTAATCATCGGTGTCCCCTGTCTGGGAATAATTGATGTCAGTAAGATAGAAGCCCTATTGAGCAAGGATAGGGATGAACTGGATGATATTACCCGTGATGGGAATAGCGTGGCAGTGACGGTTGATGGTGAGAAAAGAGAGCTCCCAGCCAACCAGGTCCTTTTTGATAACTGCCTTGGCTGTGAATTATCCACCCCCCAAGAATACGACATCCTGCTTGATGAACCAACCTCCCCACCAGCCGATAAGGAAGCCAGCTACACGGGTATAGACGAACTGAGAAAAATGACCGCCCAGGAGAGATGGCAGTTCTGGAAAGAGCAGTTCAGCCACTGCATCAGATGCTATGCCTGCCGAAATGTGTGCCCGGCTTGCTTTTGTGAACGATGTTTCGTCGAGGAGACAGAGCCACAGTGGACACTACCGATACCCCGCTGGCAGGATAACCTCATGTTCCAGGTAGTCAGAAATATCCATGTGGCCGGAAGGTGCACCGACTGCGGCGAATGCGAACGGGCCTGTCCGGTTAATATCCCACTACGAAGACTAACCAGAGAAATGTATGACATAGTTGATGACCTCTTCCACTTTAAGTCAGGAATGGACAAGGATGCCTCGCCGCTGATGACCCACTATGAGCAGGAAGAGGCTGAAGACTTAATCAGGTAGGAGAAGTTGGCTAAGAAGAAAATCAACAAAAAAGAGCTCGCTAATCTCCTTAAACAATGGAGCCAGCAGTTTGCAATATTCGTGCCATCCCGTGAGGGTGATGTTACCAAGATGGCCCGGTGGAACGGTGAGGATATTAGTTTCCTTGACTGGTATCGCAACACCACAATATCTCCCAGGGACAACTTCCAGCCCCAGGTAGAGGAGATGTTTAGTTTCCAGAAGGACGATAATAGCTACCATTTAGAACTACCGGCAACGGATGAACAAAAACGGGTGATTTTTGCCATCCGCCCGTGCGATGCTAGAGCCCTGGCCATTGTAGACAAGACCTTTAAGGACGGCTACGAGGACCCCTACTATCTTAGGCGAAGAAACAATACCGTATTAGTGGGGTTAAGCTGCACTAACCCCCGTGAAAGTTGCTTCTGCACTTCCCTCGGTGTCAGCCCAGGGGAATCAGATGATGTTGACCTGATGCTTACTGAAATTGACGACCATTTCCTGATCGAAGAGGTTACCCGGGCAGGGAGCGATTTAGTTGCCCAGGTTAGTGATTTGGAAGAGGCAACCGAAGCTGATGAAGCTAAAGCCAAGGAAGTGAAAGAAGCGTCCCACAGCAAGGTAACTAGAAGTATTGATACTGAGAATATCCAGGAGAAGCTGCTATCCTGCTTCGAGGACAAGGAATACTGGGAAGAAGTAGCTGCAAAGTGCATCAGTTGTGGCATCTGCACCTTACTCTGTCCTACCTGCTATTGCTTTGATATTAACGACGAAGTATTTAGAAAGCAGGGAACTAGATTTAGAAGCTGTGATAGCTGTGCCTTCTCTATCTACACCAGCATGCCAATGGAAAATCCTCGGGAGGAGAAATGGCGGCGGGTAAGGCAAAAGCTATGTCATAAATATGAGTTCTACCCCATGAATTTTAATGTTATTGCCTGTACTGGCTGCGGCCGGTGTATCCGCCTTTGTCCGGTAAATTGGGACATTACCCAAACATTGAAGGGGCTACCTGCCAAGAGTACTGCTTAGTCTGGAGACAATAGAATGCCAGTTACCGATATTAGCCACAGGAAGAAATTTCTAAATCAAGATAATGTCTACCTGCCACATATCGCAGTAATTGAGAAAATAATTGAAGAAACCCCTGCGGTCAGAACCTACCATTTTAACTTTAAGGACGAGAAGTTACGGGAAGAATTCACCTTCGAGCCAGGACAATTCGGCGAGTGCTCAGTCTTTGGTGTTGGTGAAGCTACCTTCTGTATTTCATCCAGCCCGACCAGGCGTGACCACCTGGAGTTTGCCGTGCAGCGGGTAGGAAAGGTAACTAATGCCCTGGACAGGCTTGGAGTCGGTGCCGAGATAGGCTTCCGGGGTCCCTATGGCAACAGCTTCCCTCTTGATTTCCTGCAGGGTAAGAACCTGGTCTTCGTGGCTGGTGGCATCGGCCTGGCACCGCTACGCTCCCTAATCTGGAATGTAATCGATAACCGCGATAAATATCAGAAGATAGATATTGTCTACGGGGCTCGCACCCCGACAGACTTATGCTTCAAGTATGACCTGGATGCCTGGGGTGCGGACAAAACGGTAAACATGGTAACCACTGTTGACCGCGGCGACGAGAACTGGAAAGGAAAAGTGGGTCTTGTTCCCGTAATATTGGAGAAAGTAGCTCCTTCAGCCAGCAATGCTGTAGCTATCGTCTGCGGTCCGCCGATTATGATCCGATTTACCTTCCCCGCGCTAGAAAGGCTGGGCTTCACCCCGGAGCAAATGATAACCACCCTGGAAAAGAGGATGAAGTGCGGTATAGGTAAGTGCGGACGATGTAATATCGGTAACCTTTATGTCTGCCGCGATGGACCGGTTTTCTCGTATGCCCAGATTAAGGACTTCGTGTCCAGCGAGTACTAGAAGCGCCTATCCCAGTATGCCCTCCATCTCAGCCACGATTTGCTGGTTAGTAAAGTGATTAAGGTTTATTGAGTTACTGGGACAGGCACTAACGCAAGTGCCACAACCCTTACATAGGGCTTCGTTTACCCGGCAAACCTCTTTTTCTTCATCAAAGGAGATAGCACTATAGGGACAGAGTGCCAGACAGAGCTGGCAGCCAGAGCAAATTCTTTCATCAACCACGGCCGTAGCGGCCTCAATCTCAACTTTGCCCCGGCTAATCATCACCAGAACTTCGGCAGCAGTGGCTGAAGCCTGAGCCACGGTATCAGGGATATCCCGACAACCCTGGCAACAACCAGCAACAAAGATGCCATCGGTCATTGTGGTCACCGGTTCCAGCTTGGGATGCCGTTCCAAGAAGAAGCCATCAGCACTGCGGCTGATGTTAAACATACGGGCAACCACCTCGGCATCTGGCTGTGGCTCCAGCGCACAACTTAGGACAACCATGTCCACCGGCAGCCGACGCTGTACTCCAGCCAGCGTATCCTCAAACTGGACGATGAGCTTTCCCTTTTCCTCAGGTGTTTCTGCCACATCGGTTACCTCTGCCGGGCGACCACGAATGAATATCGTCCCTTCATTCAGAATCCGATTATAAAACTCTTCGTACCCCTTACCGAAGCTCCGGATATCAATGTAGAACTCATAGACTTCAGCATCAGTATGTTCCTTCAACAGGTGAGCAAACTTCATGGACTGCATACAGCAGATTCGGGAGCAGTATTCATGATATTTCTCATCCCGGCTGCCCACGCAGTGAATGATAGCCACGCTCTCCGGATGGGAACCACCTTTGAGCACAACATGACCACCAGTTGGCCCCGCCGAATTAACCATCCGCTCAAACTCAAGACTGGTAATAACGTTGTCCAGACGCCCGTAACCATACTGATGAATTGGAGTGGGGTCAAAGAGGCTGAAACCAGTGGCCAGGATGATAGCTCCTACCTCCAGCTCTACAATTTCATCTTCTTGCTCAAAGTCAATCGCCTCAGCCTCACAGAATTTCACACAGGCACGGCAGGTGCCTTTCTGGAAATAGGCACAGTACTCCCGGTCAATCAACGGTTTGTTCGGCACCGCCTGGGCAAAGGGCGTGTAAATAGCCTTCCTCTGGGCTAGGCCAACATCAAACTCGCTAGGTGCCTTCCACGGACACTTTTCCTGGCACAAGCCACAGCCAGTGCACTTACTGACATCAATGTACCTCGCCTTCTTCCTGACCTTGACCTTGAAATTACCGATATAGCCAGAAACTTCCTCTACTTCACTCCAGGTCATCAACTCAATATAGGGATTTGAGCCCACCAGCGTCATCTTCGGGGTCAGGATACAGGCAGAGCAGTCGAGGGTGGGGAATGTCTTATCCAGCTGCGCCATGTGTCCGCCGATGCTGGGGTCCCTCTCCACCAGATAGACCTTATGCTCGGAATTAGCAATGGTTAGTGCCGCCTGAATACCGGCGATACCGCCACCCACTACCAGCGTGTTGGGGTTAACCGGGACTTCTCTGCTCTCAAGAGGCTGGTGATAATAGACACGCCTTACCGCCGCCGCTATTAGCGCCTTGGCCTTTTCCGTTGCCTCCTCATGGTCTTCGGTTACCCAGGAGCACTGCTCCCGAATATTGGCCATCTCGAAGAAGTAAGGGTTAAGCCCGGCCTCCTGACAGGCACGGCGGAAGGTAGGTTCGTGCATGGTTGGTGAGCAAGAGGCTACCACTACCCGATTGACTCCCAGTTCCCTGATATCTTTCTTAATTAGCTCCTGGCCCGGGTCAGAGCACATAAATTTATAGTCACGAGCGACTATTACTCCTTCCAGCCCCTGGGCGAACTGAGTAACCGCCTCACAGTCAACCACGCCGGCGATATTGCTTCCGCAATGACAAACATAAACACCAATTCTAGGTTCCACTCCCAGCCTCCTGACTTACCTTAGTTATATGCTCTAGTACCCGATTAGGTGAGACAATATTGGTATTCAGCCCCAGGGACTTAGGCTCAATCTCCAGGGCAAGGCCAATAAGCTGTGTCACAAATAGAACTGGCAGGTCAAAATTAGTATTAAACTTACTGTTAACCCGCCCTTGGTAGGCATCGAGGTTTATCTGGCACAGCGGGCAGGGGGTGGTGATACATTCCGCCCCGCTCTCCCTGGCATTCTCCAGTAACTTATGTATCAGCCCCAGTGCCATGCTTTCATCGGAAATAATTAACGAGCCCCCGCAGCAGCGGTTCTTCAGGGCAAAAGGAACCGCCTCAGCACCCAGACTTGTCACCAGACGGTCGAGAGAATGTGGTGACTCAGGGTCATCAAAGCCGTAGTCCGGGCGGACTAGCTGACAGCCATAATAAGGGGCTACCTTAAGCCCATTGAGAGGCCGCTTAACCCTGGCTGAGATAACCTCCGGGGTAACATCATTGACCAGAACTTCAATCAAGTGCCTGACTCGCACATTCCCGTGGTACTCCAGGTTAGCCACCGCCAGCGCTTCATTTACCCGCCGCATCAACCCGGGATTCTCCCGCAGTTCTAGATTCGCCCCGTATAAGGTGACAAAACAAGAGCTACACGGTGTTACCAGGTCAAGTCCGGTTTTCTCAGCCAAGGCTAGGTTTCGAGCAACCACCAGGACTGATTCCTGCCTATCCAATGAACCGTATGGCGTCGAGCCACAGCAATTCCAATCCTCCAACTCGATTAGCTCTATCTCCAGCGGCTGACTTATAGCCTGATTGGAAAGCTCCAGCCCAATAGCGGTCGCCTCCGAGGAGCAACCGGGAAAATATGAATAGTACCTCACTAGCTACTCCCCGCCTCCCTGAATCTTTGTATCATCCGGGATAAATCTTCCTTACCTTTTACCTTCTTGGGCATCAGCGGCAGGCGCTTATGTAAGAATAGTGATAAGCCCACTTTCGTCATCTTGAGTGCTGCCAGGGGGTTGGTCCTAAGGTAATACTTTAGCATCATACCAAATTCATGGACACGTCCATTGCTGTGAATAGAATCGACAAAGCTGTGATACATAGCCGGGGTACTTGTCCCCTTAACCCTATAACCCTCCTTGTCTGCCAGATACTCCAGGGCATGAGCTAACTCGGTCGGTTTCACCCCGCGGGGACAGCGAACGGTACACATATAGCAGGAGAGACAGTGCCACATCGAACTGCTGGCGAGGACTGTGTCCCGCATTCCAGCACGAATCAGGGCAATCATTTTCCGTGGGGGATACTCCATCTCACCGGCGGCAGGACAGGTACCGCTGCAAACACCGCACTGGATACATTGATATATATTCTCACCGCCGGGGATAACGGCAACTTCGCTCACAAAGCTTATCATCGCAGCCTAAAATTATAATAACATAAACCTAGCTGACAAGGCAAGTCGCTTACCGGCTAATTGGCTTTTCTTGGCTTCGGCTTGGTACCAGTGGCCGCCTTTGTTGGTGCTCTGGCTACGGTGATCCTGGTCTATAATCTGGCAAACTGTGGCGGCAGCTATGGAACTGGTTGGTATTAGGCAATTAGCCGAGCGCCGCAAGGTAA
>Ga0114921_10001490_pt1 | contig 10760 bp, 8 predicted proteins | sample BentaG_FD_87016 | JGI IMG/M metagenome (GOLD analysis project Ga0114921, IMG submission 87016) | Deep subsurface microbial communities from South Atlantic Ocean to uncover new lineages of life (NeLLi) - Benguela_00093 metaG | ecosystem: Environmental > Aquatic > Marine > Oceanic > Sediment ...
AATGCTGTAGAATTAGCTTCGACTCTCTGCTCTCTAGCCATAAAGACTGGAGCCAAGATATTTAATCTAATTAGTGTTGAGGATGTAGTTATCAGAGAGGCTGACAGAGTTAGCGGACTGGTGTTAAACTGGAGCTCTGTGTCTCTAGCAAACTTGCACATTGACCCTTTAGCCATAAGGTCTAAGCTAGTGATAGATGCCACCGGACATGATTGCGAGATTTGTCGTCTAGTCACCGAGAAAGTGAGGGGAAAATTAAGGACGCCAAACGGAAAGATAGCCGGTGAAAAATCAATGTGGGCCGAGATAGCTGAAAAGAAAGTCTCCGAAAATACGATAGAGGTTTACCCTGGATTAATAGTCGCTGGCATGGCAACTGCCGCCGTTTTCGGCTCCCCCAGAATGGGGCCAATATTCGGTGGCATGCTCCTATCAGGTAAAAAAGCAGCTAAACTAGCCATAGAGTTACTGAAAAAAGACAACGAGATTTCTTGACGGGATACAATAAATAGGATAGGCTATTAGCTCAAATTTGGCAAAAATACCAATTGCAGCGCTGCAGTCCACGTTGCAAATAAAGTCACACCGCAAGCTATAAAATAGAAAAAACCAGTGACTTCCACCACAAAATAATATAAATTCCTAAGTTTAATGAGTGTTGAGCAGGAATTAGCCAATATAGTTGCAGATAGGGAAACGCTTCTTGCCATTGGCGTCTTTGACGGCGTTCATGCCGGGCATCGCTATTTGCTAGAAAAATTGAACCAGAAAGCTAAGGAAAACGGGTTGCTCAGTGGAGTAGTCACCTTTACCCCCCATCCTCAATCAGTGTTGCGTCCATATACTTGGTTACCTATACTAGAGGATTTGAATGATCGGATTAAGTCTCTCCGAGAGTTAGGCATAGACTTAATCGCTGTCTTGTCTTTCACTCCCGAGCTTGCTCATCTCAACGCTCGAGATTTTATTGCTTTGCTTAAGAAATACCTCAAGATGCGTGGTCTAATGATTGGCCCTGACTTTGCTTTAGGAAAAGAACGCGAAGGGAATGTGCACTTCCTTCGCTCATTGGGGCAAGAAATGGCATTCAGCGTAGAAATCATACCTTACTTCTCAGTCAACGGTGAAATAGTAAGGAGCACGGCTATCCGTCAAGCTTTATCTCAAGGAGATACAGAGAAGGTAGCGAACTTGATGGGGCGCCACTTTAGTATTACTGCCAGAGTTATCTCAAAAAGTAAGCGTGGGCGGATTTTGGGGTTCCCCACTGCCAATTTAGATGTGAATCCAGAACAAGCATTGCCCAGCAACGGCGTTTATGCTACCATCACCCATATAAATGACACACATTTTGTTTCGGTAACCAACATTGGCACTCGCCCCACCTTTAGGGATAGCGAAAAAATTGTTGAAACCCACCTGCTGGATTACAAAGGCGATTTATATGATAAGGAACTCAAGGTAATGTTTATACGGAGGCTCAGGGATGAGAAGCCTTTTGCCTCTGCAGAAGAACTGAGTGCCCAGATTAACAAAGATACTGAAAGGGCAAGACTAGTCGTTGGCGAATTGAAATGACTGATTCTAAACATAGCTCTATACCAGTCTCCGAAAATTCAAAGGATTTGCTGAGAACCCTAGTAAGGCGCGGCGTAGCTGAAATCATCGTGGAACAGGAATTCATACAGCTGCTGAAGTCAGGGAAAAGCCTGAGATTGAAGGAAGGCTTTGACCCCAGTGCTCCCGACATCCATTTAGGGCACGTGGTCGGCTTGAGGAAATTGCGGCAGCTTCAACAGCTCGGGCACAAAGTCATTCTCATAGTCGGCGATTGGACAGCACGTATTGGCGACCCAAGCGGTCAATCGGCTACTCGCCCCTTGCTTTCTCCAAGCGAAATAGAGGCTAATGCCCAAACTTATATGCAGCAATTCTTCAAGGTAGTGGATAAAGATAAAACAGAAGTAAGATGGCAAAGTGAGTGGTTTGATAAGTTCAGCTTGGATACCGTGATTAAGCTTACCAGCAAATTCACTGTAGCACAGATTCTGGCAAGGGAAGACTTTAATAGCAGATACAATTCTGGCAATCCTATCTCTTTAGCGGAAACACTTTATCCCTTACTGCAAGCTTATGATTCCGTGGCTATTAAAGCCGATGTTGAATTTGGAGGCACTGACCAGAAATTCAATTGCCTCATGGGAAGAGAACTGCAGCAAATTATGGGCCAGCCGCCCCAGCATGTTTTCTTCACTCCCATTCTCATTGGCACTGACGGCATCCATAAGATGAGCAAGAGCCTAGGCAATTACATAGGCATTGCCGAAGCTCCTAAGGAGATGTATGGCAAGATAATGTCCATCCCTGACTCCCTTATTCTAGACTATTTTGAGCTAGTGACCGACGTCCCAGATGAAGAAATCGCTGAGTTTAGAGAGCAATTAAACGCCCAGGCAGTTAACCCTATGACTCTTAAAAAGCGGTTGGCTCATGAAATCATAACGCAATTTCACGGGAAACGGGACGCAGATGAAGCTGAAGAAGACTTTACTATAGTGTTTCAAAAACGGGAGTTGCCAGAGGATATCCCCGAATATACCTTTGCCGCCAGCTACACCCAAGATGGGTTATACCAACTTAATATTGCCCCAACATTAGTTCAAGAAGGTATAGTTAAGAGCAATAGTGAGCTGAAGCGACTGCTGAGACAAGGAGCGGTCGAACTCGATGGCGAGAAAATAAGCACTAATATTATTAATGCTCGTAATGGCAGCATTCTCAAAGTAGGAAAGCACAATTTCGTCAGGATAATGATTAAATAAACTGCGCTCCTATGTCACCCTGAGCGAAGCGAAGGAACCAAGAAAATCTGGGGATTCCGTGCTGTCTTCTGAGTGACAAGGAGTTAACCGAGAAGGAGTAATAAATATGCAACTGCGTACACCCGGGCCAACACCTTGCCCACCGCAAGCTCTTCAAGCTATGAGCAAACAGATGATAAACCACAGAGGTGAGGAATTTGGCCAAATTATCAACTCTATAACAGCAAAATTAAAACAAGTATTCCAAACTAAAGCAGATGTTTTCCTTCTTACAGCTTCAGGCACCGGCGGCTTAGAGGCAGCTATTGTCAACGCCTTATCGCCTGGTGATAAGGTGCTATCTCTCACCAACGGTGTGTTTAGCGACCGCTTTGCCGATATTGCTGAACAATATGGTGCCGAAGTAAAACGGCTCACTTTTGAATGGGGGAAACCAGTTGCCCCTGACGCAGTAAGAAAAGCGTTAACCGCAGATAATGACATTAAGACAGTGCTGGTCACTCATAACGAGACATCCACTGGAGTAACTACCGACCTCAAGGAAATAAGCTCCGTAGTCAAAGAATTTGAAAAGCTTCTTCTAGTGGATGCTATAAGCAGCCTTGGTAGCATTGATTTGCCTGTGGATGATTGGCACTGCGATATAGTTATCACTGGTTCCCAAAAAGGTTGGATGGCTCCCCCAGGGCTAGCTATGGTTAGTGTAGGCGAAGAGGCGTGGAGAGCTCATGCTCAGGCAAGGATGCCACGCTATTATTGGGACTTCACTAAAGCCAAAGATTACCTACAAATAGGTCAAACTCCTTGGACTCCAGCCATCTCCATTTGCTATGCCTTAGATGCCACGTTAGACTTAATGCTAGCGGAGGGGCTGCCTAACATATTTGCTCGCCATGCTGGAATAGGTCAGATGACCAGGAATGGAGTAAAGTCGTTGGGACTATCCCTTTTCGCTAAAGACAGCCATGCCTCTAATACTGTGACAGCGGTGAGTGCTGGTGATAAACTTAATGTTTCCAAATTAATCCAAATTCTTAACGATGAATACGATGTCATCATCGCCAAAGGCCAGAGAAAGTTATCAGGCAAAATCTTTCGTATTGGCCACCTTGGCTTGGTTGATGAAAACGACATTAAAATAGTATTGGAGGCACTAGCCAAGGCCTTGCCGAAGGCAAGTTTTTAATCTAAGAAGATGCAAGTTTTAGTTGCTGACCCAATTGCTGAAATGGGATTAGAGATCCTCCGTAACTATACTCATGTTGACGTCAAGTTTAAATTGAAGCCTGAAGAGCTTGAAACCATGATTGACAACTATGATGCCCTGATTGTGCGCAGTCAAACACGAGTAACTGCCAAAATTATCAATTCTGGAGAAAAACTCAAGGTAATTGGCCGAGCTGGAGTGGGTGTAGATAATATTGATATTGATGCCGCTACTACAAAGGGCATAGTTGTGGTTAATGCTCCTACAGGCAATACTGTTTCCGCCGCCGAACACACCTTTGCCCTTATGCTCGCCCTAGCACGCAATATACCTCAAGCAAATAGCCAGCTTAAGTCAGGCAAATGGCAAAGGGGAAAATTAGTTGGCACTGAACTTAGAAACAAAACGTTAGGCATCATCGGTTTAGGTAACGTAGGCTCCGAAGTAGCCAAGCGTGCCCAAGCATTCGAAATGCAGGTCATCGCTTATGACCCTTTTGTCTCCATGGATTATGCTGGCACCCGCAAAGTAAATTTAGTCTCCTTGGACAAACTTCTTGAAGAGGCTGATTTTATTACTCTTCATGTGCCATTGACACCGGCTACAACAAATTTAATCGGAGCTAAAGAGCTGGCGAAAATCAAACCAACAGCTCAAATTATCAATTGCGCCCGAGGTGGGTTAGTTGATGAAGAGGCACTAGTTACAGCCATTGAAGCCGGGAAAATAGCTGGTGCCGCCTTTGATGTGTTTAGCACCGAACCAGTAACTGACAGTCCCCTGCTCAAAAGTGACAAGGTAATTATTACACCCCATCTTGGTGCTTCTACAATTGAAGCTCAGGTCAACGTGTCCAAAGACATTGCCGAGCAGGTTTTGGCAGTGCTTCAAGGACGATTTAGTAAATATGCAGTCAACGCCCCGTATGTTTCCTCTGAATCAATACCATTCATAAAAGCAGCTTCAACTATGGGCAACTTTGCTAGCCAGCTAATGGAAGGACAAATAGGCGAGGTACATATTAAATATGGTGGTGAAATTGCCAATTACGACTGTAAGCCGTTCAAGGCGGCAATCATCAGTGGACTATTACAACAAGTGAGTGAAGAAAGAATAAACCTAGTTAATGTCAATCTTATTGCTAGTCAGCGGGGTTTAAAGATCAGTGAGGAAACAGAGGCAAGTTGCCAGAACTATTCTAACTTGCTCACACTCAAAATCAATACCGAAAAGGAAGCCATTACTGTGTCCAGCACAGTTAGAGACAATGAAACTCACATCGTTCAGGTCAATGATTTCTGGATGGACATTGTCCCCACTGGTGGTTATTTCCTTTTCTGCACCCATCTTGATCGGCCCGGCGTCGTAGGAGCTATTGGTACCATAACCGGCAAAGCCAATATCAATATCAGTTCCATGTACGTAAGCCGCCTTCAGCCACGGGGGCATGCAGTTATGTTTCTAGCCCTCGATGAGCCACTTGGTGAGCAGCAAAGGCAAGAAATATTGGCCATCCCGGATATTTACACAGCTAAGGTAATAAAGTTATAGAACTCGTCTCAAAATCCTCAACTGGTAAAATGGGCAAGTTTTGAGACCGGTTCCGCAATAGTAGCCAAGAACTGAACAAGGGGGAGAGTTTGGAGCAATATCAAGTCTCCATTATTGGCAGCGGCTTAATTGGAAGTGCTGTAGGAAAAGTACTTGCCTGTCAGGGATGCAAGGTTAGCTTCCATGACATTGATGAGAGCAAACTAAGCCTCTTGAGTTCTCAAGGCTATAAAATATGTCGGGAAATGGAGGAAGCGGTCCTGTCCACAGACTTCTCTTTCATCTGTGTCCCCACACCCAACACCGAAAGGCGCTTTAACCCCGACAGTCTAAGGGAAGCTTGCTCACAGGTAGTAAAAATCTTGGATTCCAAAGATAATTATCATGTTGTAGCTATAAAAAGCACAGTGCTGCCTGGAGTGATAGAAAGTCTAGGTTTGAATCGTGGGAAGCGAAACTACGGATTCTGCCTGAACCCGGAATTCTTGAGAAGTGAAACCCCAGAAGACGATTTTAGAAATTCGAAGTTCATCATCATAGGCAGTTTTGACGAAAGGGCTTCCCTAACACTCAAAGCTTTCTATGAGGACTTTAGGGAAAGAGTAGGGGGGAAATTTGAGATAGTGATTACTGACCCTAAAACTGCGGCTATGATTAAGTATGCTTGTAACTCTCTCTTGGCTACCAAGATATCTTTTTTTAATGAAATTTATGAAGTTTGTAAAAGGTTGGATGTGGACTTGGAAATTGTTATGCGCCACACCCTGACAGACAAGATAGCTACTTCGGAATGGTACAGGAGGAAATTCTTGCAATTTGGCTTTCAAGATGAGTGTCTTCCCAAAGATTTGGATGCTTTTATAACCTTTTGTAAGGGCTTCAATCCTGGAGTAGAGATAGAACTGTTAAGGTCAGTGCGGAGAGTAAACCAAAGGAAATCTAAACAAATAGATGGAAATATTCCACTAAGGTAGCAGAGCAAGCTCTCTGCTTGGGAATCGGTCCGATATTTATCTTTGAACTCATGTCAAAATCCTGCGATGATGGTGAAAAAGGCAAGTTTTGGAACCAATTTATAGTCAATCTAAAGAATTGACAATTAATCCAGCAGGGGGTTTGGGATAGAAATAAGTTGATTTGCGTGGCACCCTGTCTTTAGCATCAGCGATAGCCTTAACCATTTCGGGCTGTGCGGGACCTAACAGGAAAGCTAGTTGATATTTCCCTTTCTTTATCTGCTGCCAAGCCTCATCCATATCAGTAGTGTAAGCGATGTTCTCGCTATCGGGCGCAAGGCCCAGCATTCTACCTAGAACAATATCATTGAGAAGGCTAACATTAAAATTCTTGTAAGCCTGGGAATGACTCTCAGGCATCATATCCACGATGGAAACATCTTGACGCTGTCTCAGCGCTATTAAGAACTGCGGGTTCAATCCTAGGACTCCCAAAAGTGCGCCCTCAACCATTTTTCTTTTCAGGTTGCCAATCAAATTCCTAGTTAATGGAATATACTCCAAAGCGAAAAGATTCCTAAGGCGATTTTCCAACCCAGCTAAGACAGATAGAGCTAAACCACGCACTAATCTAGAAGCAGACAAAATACCCAAGCCAGGATCAGAGAAATCAACCAAGGTCATCATTACATAATTGAAGGCCTCTTTCCCAGTTACGCATGGAAGCTGCCGTGTTCTCTCCTGTTGGTAAGCTAGCGCTGTTTCATAGCGATGATGACCATCAGCCATATAAAGGGGCTGGGCAACTAGAAGTTCACTAATCCGCTGTACAAATTTAGGCTTAGTTACTGCCCAAACAGCGTGGCCTTCATCCGAATTAGCCACCTCCATTCCTGGCTTATCTTGCGAAGCTTCAGATAGTACTTTGGCGACTTCCCCACCTGAATCTTGGTACAAAGCAAGGACAGGACTGAAGTTAGCGTGGCAAGCTCGTATTACCTGTAAACGATCGCTCTTAGCTTTGGGAAATGTTTCTTCATGAGGATATATGCCATCACCCCACGGCTCTAATCTAACGCGGGCTACCAACCCACGCCGCTTCTTTTTCTCCCCTAGGTGAGCAAAATAATGATCATGAATGTAAAAGGCTGGCTGTCTTCCAACCTGAAGGACTCCTTCCTTAAGCCATTGCTGAAAGGTAACCGCTGCTCTGCTATATTTATTATCTGTAGCATTATCCCCAGGTTGCTCTATCGCATGCTCCAGGCGGATAGCGTTATAATCGCTCATCTTATAGTAAATCCTTTGCTGCTCAGGAGTGATAACGTCATATGGAGGGCAGATAACCTTGGCTAAATCCCTGACTATCCCCTGATTGTAACGTATCCCTCGAAGCGGACAAATCTCAGCCATTTCCCTGGAGTTTCCTCATCCCCTCAATAATTGTTCAACCCGTTCCGCCATGCCTTTCCCGTCATAGAACATTATTAGATTATATTCTCCCTCGCTCAGGGCGACTTTGTCTAGAGCCTCCTTAGATATGGTCAATGGTTAACCCTCAGTAAATAAAGATGATGGCGGCATCTCTTTACCGCCATGCACAACGCAATTGCTAGCCTGAAAAGGTTATTATAAACTTCAAGCAGCAGAAAGCAACTCTAAAACCACCTCACTGACCTCTTTTCCTTCAGCTTTACCTCGAAGCTGAGGCATGAGTCGAGACATAACTTTCCCTTTATCTCTTATTTCCTTAGCTTCAACCTCGGCAATTACCTGCTGGGCTGCACTCACAATCTCCTGTCGGCTCATCTGCCTGGGAAGATACTCCATAAGGATATTCAATTCCATCTCTTCTTGAGCCACAAGATCACTACGGTTCCCTTTCTTAAAAAGTTCAATACTCTCTCGATGCCGTTTCACCTCTCTGCCAATGATACCAAGGGCTTCATCATCATTTAGAGGTTGACGCTGAGCAATTTCAGCGTTTTTTATTTCTGAAAGAACTAGACGCAGTATGGAAGCTCTCGCTTTATCACGCTGCTTAAGCGCCTCTTTGAGGTTCTCCCTTATTTTACCCTCTAAGGACATAGTTATCTAGAGCTTTTCCGCCTTTTTACCGCTACCTTCTTCCTCCGCTCCTCGCTGGGCTTCGCATAGAACCTGCGGCGGCGAACTTCAGTTAGAATGCGATCCCCCTGCACCTGCTTATTAAATCTGCGCAGCATGCTTTCAAAGCTCTCACTTGATCCAAGTCTCACATTGGCCATATCACAAAACGATGTATTGTACCTATCATAAACCAACTATGTCAAGGAATAGTTGTGCGGTGTCCAGGGTAGAATGATACCTTAATCCACAAGCAAAAGTGATACATCGAGCAATTTTTGGCTAGCATCTGTTGAGAAGGGACGTGCTACATTGAAAAAGGGCTGGTAGCAGTGTAGAATGCCTAAACTTATTACAATACATCAACCACTCACTATGGAAAGGCAGAAATTAGCTTGAAGAGAAGGCCTGGTATTTTTTACGGCTGGGTCGTTTTAGCCGCTGCCTTCATCACCATAGTGTTGGGCTACGCCATCAGAAATAGCTTCTCGGTCTTCTATCCCGCTATCGTGGAGGAATTCGGTTGGGGGAGGGGCGACACTGCGCTGATGTTTTCCATTGCCATCCTGGTCTACGGCTTGACGGCGCCAATAGTCGGCAGCCTCGTGGACAGATTCGAACCAAGATTGCTTCTGTCATTGGGGGCCTGCATTATGGGAGGGGGCATTGCCCTGTGTAGCCTGGCTACGACCCAGTGGCAGTTCTATCTTCTCTATGGCGTCATGGTGGCCATAGGCCTGAGTATAACAGGATGGACGCCTCTTACTGCCATAGTCTCGAACTGGTTTGTCAAGAGGCGCGGTCTGGCCTTTGGTATCCTTAGTGCTGGCTTCGGCACGAGCCTGGTATCAGCTTCCATCGCCCAGTTTCTAATTTCCAGCTTTGGTTGGCAGACTAGCTACATCATCATAGGCATCTTTTCCACTGTGGTTATTATACCGTTGTGTACCATTCTCATACGCCGTAGCCCCCAGGAGAAAGGACTTCTGCCTGACGGTATGCCCCAGATATCAGCTAAGCCGCAGAGCCCGCACGAGTCGCAGCGAGCAGCTAGCTTAGAAAAAAAATGGAGTGATACTAATTGGACGCTTTCGCGAGCGATGAAAACCTATCAGTTCTGGTTGCTCTTTCTGATTAGTTTCTGCCTCATGGGCTTGGCGGAGCAAATAGCAATAGCTCATCAGGTTTACTTTTTCCGGGATGTAGGTTACCAGCCCATGCAAGCTGCCACCATCTACAGCGTATTTGGCGTGGCGTTCGTAGTCGGGAACCTGTGTGGCTCTTTTTCAGACCGGGTAGGGCGAGAGAAAGTTTTCATACCGAGCTGCCTGCTAGGCATAGGCGCTGTATCTCTATTATTCCTGATACAGGACACATCTCAACCCCACATGCCCTTCTTGTTTGCTGTCTGCTTGGGCCTGGGGTTGGGGACTGCGGTCACTCCGTTTTTCGCCACGGTGGCTGACTTATTTCACGGGAAACACTTCGGTTCTATCCAGGGCTTCATAGTCCTAGGCTTTTCCCTGGGTGGCGCCATCAGCCCATGGCTTGCCGGATTTCTCCACGACAAGACTGGTAGCTACTTCGTGACTTTCCTTGTACTTCTGGGCGCTTTGGCAGCCTGCGCGGTGCTAATGTGGCTAGTTGCTCCCCACAAGCTGAGGCCCGTTGCCGGCCGCGGCTAACACCCGACCGGTAGTGAAACGTGCTGCTACTAAGCCGCCGGGGGGTTGAGTTGACAAGGTTACACTCAATGGGCTGTAATAAGCCAGAACAATCAGACAACGGAGAGTAATATGTCAAGGCCAACCAATGTTTTCAGGATACCATACGGGGATAGTACCATTCTGGCAGAGATGCCTGACAGAACCAGAGTCTTGCGGCAAACGAATAAAGCACTCCCGGCTCTTCCTGATCCTGCCCAAGCGATCCGTGACGTCTTAAAGTCGCCGATCGCTCATGAGCCGCTATCCAAACTGGTGAACTCCAAATCCAAAGTCACAATCGCCTTTGATGACCCTATCGCTTATGTCCCCCAGCAAAAGATGCCTGATTCCCGGGAGGTAGCCATTAAAATACTATTAGGGGAACTCGATAAGCTCGGTGTGGATCCCGGCA
>Ga0114921_10001491_pt1 | contig 10756 bp, 9 predicted proteins | sample BentaG_FD_87016 | JGI IMG/M metagenome (GOLD analysis project Ga0114921, IMG submission 87016) | Deep subsurface microbial communities from South Atlantic Ocean to uncover new lineages of life (NeLLi) - Benguela_00093 metaG | ecosystem: Environmental > Aquatic > Marine > Oceanic > Sediment ...
AGGGCGCGAGGGGAAAATGAGTAAAAAAATCATTGTTTTTGCTCCTCATCCAGATGACGAAACGCTGGGTTGCGGCGGAACAATTGCAAAGAGAATAAGCGAAGGATACGAGGTCCTAATAGTCGTTATGACTGATGGTAAATACGCCTTCTCAAAAGTGTTAGGCATAAACTCAGATCCTTCACCCGAAGAGCTAAAGCAAATTAGAAGAGAAGAAATGAAGAGAGCGGCAAAAAGCTTAGGTGTACTAGAAAGGAATGTAATCTTCTTAGATTTCGAAGATGGAAAACTTGGGGAAAACTCGAAAGAAGCTGAAGAAGAGGCCACTCAAATATTGAAAGAAAATCGCCCCGCAGAAGCTTATTTCCCCTATGAAAAAGATGATCACATAGATCATCGCGAGACGAATCGAATAATTAAAAATTCCATCAAAAAACTGGGGCTTCCAATTTTAAAATATCAATACTCCATTTATCAAAGATATTTACGCGTGGGTCCGATAGTTGATAAACTTCTTAACCTCTTTAAGCGTAACATGGTTCAAGTTGACATATCAGAATTTCTCTCTTTAAAAGAAGTGGCAGTGAAAGAGTTCAAAAGTGAGATAACTATCATCTCAAGCAAACAGGAAAGACCAATTTTGACGGAAATAAAAAGTTTTCTTAAGAATAAGGAAACATTTTATATCGAAAGATAAAATGTGCTCGCAGGTTTAATGTACCGTCATTTTTTACCGGACGCTAGCAAATGGAAAGGTTGGAAAAAACATGTTAAAAGTAGGGTTTATTGGTCTCGGCAAAATGGGCAGACTTCACATGAGTAATTGTCTGCATATTGATAACGTCAAAGTTGTTGCTGCGGCTGACCGATCTAAAAAAGCATTGAAGAGAGCGAAATCAATTGGTGTTACCAATATCTACACTGATTACAATAACATGTTGAATGATTCTCTTGACTTGAATGCAGTTATCATAGCATTACCAAATTTCTTACATTTTGAAAGTATCAGGTCAGCGTTGGAAGCTGGGCTAAACGTATTTGTGGAAAAGCCATTGGCGAATACGGTTGAAGAATGCCGAAAAATCGTGAAATCAGTAGAAGCCAGTGGTAAGAAGCTCATGATCGGTCACTGCATGAGATTTTTGGATGCCATTGAAAAAATGAAAAACACAGTTGATAAAGGACATATTGGAAGTTTGGAAGTTGTCACCCTCGAGGAAGTAATTAACGGACCTTTTTCGCATAGTGTTGTTCCTACTCCAATACCGGGATGGTGGTTTGATAAAAAAAGGGCGGGAGGAGGAGTCCTTCTCGATCTGGGTTACCATTTAATCGATCTGTTTCGTTTCTTCGTGGGAGATTGCCAGCCTGTGTTTTCTTCCATCGATCACAAATTCAATCTACCAGTTGAAGACGGCGCAATAGTGATACTACAGTCTTCAAATTCTTCCACAAAAGGAATAGTCAATGTTGGCTGGTATCAAAAAACGATTTTCCCTCGATATAATCTCAGAGTTATTCTTCATGGTAACGCAGGGTACATATCCAGTGATGATTTAGTACCCCGTAATATTTACCTCCACGCCATAAAACAAGGAACAAAAAACGTTCTCCGTAGACTCGCAAGTAAAAAGATAAGGCCGTTGGCGTACACTTACTACTACGAAATCTACTACAAGGAATTGAAGCACTTTTTCGATTGCATAGAACACGATTTAGAGCCATCGATCTCCGCCACTGATGGATTGAAAACCGTAGAAATAATTGAGGAAATCTATAGAGATGTAAACAAAAATAGTAAGGGGTAAAAACGATGAGCGTTGTCAGCTTAGTTCGAACGCCATATTCAGATGAGATGATAAGGAATACTGTTTCGAAGGCGTTAGCTTTAATAGATTTCAAGGCAAAAAATTCTGTGACTTCCGTGGCCATCAAGCCAAACCTCTGCTATTACTGGAACGCCGCGACAGGATATACCACAGATCCACGCGTTGTTGCAGCAGTCATAGATTATGTGCGCGAAACATATGGCAACGATGTCAAGATCGAGATTGTTGAAGCAGACGCTACTGCTATGCAAACAAAATACGCTTTTCTGATGCTGGGATATAACAAACTTGCCCAGGAGAAAAATGTGGAGCTCTTCAACCTTTCGAACGATACCCTTGAAAAGAGAGAAATCCAAGTTAACGGGCAAAAACTTACTTTCGAAGTTCCCAAGTTGTTGCTTGACTCTGATCTTTTTATTAACGTACCAAAACTAAAGGTAATGCGCGAGACCACTATTACTTGTGCCTTCAAAAACATTTTTGGATGTATAGGTTTTCCAAGAAAAGTGGTTTACCATCCGAGGCTAAACGAAGCAATAGTGGCTATAAACAAAATATTGCATCCTCACCTCACATTAGTTGATGGATTAGTAGCTTTGGGACGTTTCCCAGTTAAACTGGGCTTGATCATGGCGAGCGTTGATCCCTTTTCGGTAGATTGGGTTGCATCACAAATTATGGGGTATAACCCGTGGAACATAAAGTATCTTAAAATTGCGATGAAAGAAGGGATTGGCAGCCCAAAAGGCATAACTGTTCAAGGAGAAAGTCTAGAAACTTTCAAGAATGTTTTTCCAAAGGTTGACTCTTTTGCTTCAAAACTTTCGTGGAGTCTACAGTTAAACCTTCTGAAGCTCTACAATAAAATTGTTCGGGATGTAGTACCAGACGTCCTTGAAGGAGCCTAAGCTTTTGCGTCTGCTGCTACGATACATGTAAAAGTTGGGTGATGTATTGAGTTTTGCTTTTGTTATCTGGAGTGGTCTTTTACTTACGTTTGCTGGTGTTCCTGTTTTTTATTATCTCTATATGAGCCATGTCTCGTCTAGGCCATGGAACGTTAAGAAGGATGAGGGATATCGTCCGTCAGTGACTGTTCTTGTTCCTGTGTATAACGAGGAGAAGATTATTCGATTTAAGTTAGAAAACTTGACGAAACTTGAATATCCTAAGGATAAACTGCAGATAATCGTTGTAAATGATGGTTCAACCGATAATACTATTCAAGAGATTCTCGATTTTCAAACGGCTAATCTTTGGGTTAACGTTTTAGATAATCTGGAGCATATAGGAAAGACTGCTTGTCTCAATTCGGCTTTGGAACATGTAAGAACGGAAATCGTCGTTGTTTCTGATGCCGACTGTTTCTTGCCACCAGACATCTTGTGCAGAGCTTTACCTTTTTTGTCCGATTCTTCAGTTGGAGCGGTTACCGGCTTGGAAGTTTTGATGAATCCTAGACAATCTTGGGTTACTGAAACTGAAATCCTATACAACAGCATAGTCCATATTATCAGAATTGGAGAGTCAAAGTTTAATTCTACAATCTTTTTTCAAGGCGGCTTTGGTGCCTATAAGCGGTCATTGCTTGACAAATTTGATGTGGAAGCAGATGATTCTGGTACCGCGTTGAATATTGTTCAGAAGGGAGCTAAGACTCTTCTCCTTCCTGAAGCCGTCTATTTTACGACATTTCCGAGTGATTGGAAAGGAAAGGTTGCGACTAAGTTGCGTAGAGCCCATCAGCTTGTTCGAATTTGGTTTAGGTGTTTAAAGTTGTTTTTGCGTGGTAAGCTTCTTCTTCCTAAGAGGATTTTTATTCCCGAAGCTTTTCTCTACTTGGTTAACCCCTTCATTTTCGTTTTTTTGGCTACAGCAACTTTTCTTGTAGCATTGGAAAGTTTAATCTTTTTATTGGTCCTTTCAGCCTTGCTTATCGCCGTTCTTGCCAGTAGAAGAGTGAGAACTCTCGTTGTTGAAGGTTTTCAAGACCACCTTGTCCTTTTAGGAGCCATTTTCTCTTCGATTTTAAAGCGCAAGTTTTCATTATGGACTACAATTGAGGTTTCTAGGTCGAGTTTAACTCGAGAGATGCTTGAAAACAAGGGTTTGGTGTAAGGTTTTTTAGGGAGATCCAATTTGACTAAGTTTTGTTCAGAATTTACATGTCGTTTTTCGAGTAAAGGCGAGAGTAGAGCTTTTAATCTTTAGAGACCACCGGCGATTGTGTAGGGAATTATGAGGATCACTGAAGCATATGAAAGTCTGTGTGCTGAGTTCTTTCGGTGATCTATCGTTAAAAGACACTGGTCAGTCCGTTCGCCTTTACTACTTAGCGAAAACTCTCCGAGACCTGGGACACAGAGTTGAGGTTGTGATTCCTGGGAAAAAAGCTGAAGCTATATGGATTGATGGCATATTAGTCCATAAGGTGAATGGACTATGTCCAGAGGGAATTTTGAGACTACTGAGCAACCTGCTCGGTGTTTTAAGATACACATCGCTTTATTTCTATGATTTCTTGTTTGTTAAGAGAGCTCTTCGCGTGATCAGGAAATGTGATCTGGTTCAGATAGAGCAACCTTGGGCTGGCGGTTTTTTGATCCCTCTCCTAATGAAGCTGTTGGCACAAAGTTTCATTGTGGATTCACACGATGTTTTTCAATCATTGAGAATAAAACACACAGGTTTGACTCGAAAAATTCTTGAAGTCTGTTTCGAAAAGATGGCTTACTACTGTGCGGACCTGATATTAACTGTCTCCAAAAGAGAAAAGAAACTCCTTATTGACTACGGGTTTCCGCCTGAGAAAATTGCGGTAATACCTAACGGTGTTGATACGATAACTTTCAGACCAGAATGCAACAAAGACTACAATGAGAAGTTGCCTCTGACCGATCCTCATGTGATCTTTGTTGGCAACATGGAATACTTGCCCAACCGGGAAGCCGTTAAGGCGATAGCTTCGCATGTTGCCCCCGAGGTTCGGAAAGAACTCGGAAAAGTGGAGTTCCTTATAGTCGGAAGGGCCCCTCAAGACCTGCGTGACAAGTACTCTTTCTCTCTCACTTTTAGTGGAAGTGTTGATGATGTTGTTAGATTTCTTGTTGATTCTGACGTAGCTATCGCTCCGCTTTTTCAAGGTTCCGGAACCCGACTGAAAATTCTTGAATATTTCTCATGTGGGCTTCCAGTCGTTTCAACAACCATTGGTGTCGAAGGATTAGAGGTAGAGAATGGAGTGAATGTTTTCGTCGAAGATGATATGGAAAAGTTTGCCTCCAGAATAGTCGAATTGCTAAGCAATAGGAGACTATCAGATGGACTTGGAAGAGCTGCGAGAGAATTGGTGGTGTCAAAATATGATTGGCAGGCTATAGGAAAGCAGCTTGAAAACGTGTACCACAACATTTTGTGAAGAGGTAGTATACCCGAGCAAGTCTTCAGTAGGCAGAGGAAATGCAGGTCGAAAACACTTTTGTGGTGACCGTGGATGTTGACGGGTGGTCAAGTCTTCTGCGTTTCTACCACATTGATCATGATCCTTCAGAAGCGGATGTACAAGTAAACATAGATGAAGGTATTCAGAAACTTCTCCGATTGTTTAAAGAGCATGTCATCAAAGCTACATTCTTCGTTACGGGGGAGATGGCGCGAAAACATGCAGAAACAATAGGAATAATAGGCGATGGAGGACACGAAATAGCATGTCATGGACTGATGCACGAGAAAGACGAATGTTTACGTAATACAGACTCACAAAGAAGGACAATAAAAGAAGCTACGAGAACACTCCATCAAAAAACTGGTTATCGCCCTAAAGGCTTCAGGGCTCCTTGTCTAAGAGCTAATGAGACTACTCTGCGAATCCTTGAAGAACTTGGATTCGTTTACGACTCATCACTTCTGCCAACCTTCGTTCCAGGTTATTATGGAAATCTCACAACCCCTTTTAAGCCCTACCATCCTTCAACACTTTTAATGACGAGAAAAGGTTCATTTAGCCTTCTGGAAATCCCAGTTTCCGTAAATCCAGTTTTCCGTCTTCCCTTAAGCGCGGCTTGGATGAGAAACTTAGGCGCTTCTTACGTTAAGTTAGGTGTGAAAATGAATTTTACTCTCGGAAATCCTGTAGTTCTCTATGTCCACCCTCGAGACGTAGTTTCCCTACCTAAGATTAAGGGTGTACCTTGGCATCTATACAAAAACGTTGGCGATCCAACGGTTAGAATGTTAGATAAAATACTTAAATACGCGGAAACATTAGGCGCGAGATTCGTGCGGGGTATAGACCTTGCGAAAAATATGGCGATGATAGATTGACGCTTCAGGCAGGTTGGAACATGTTATGAAAACCTGTAAGAGGCCTATTGTAACCATAGGAATCTGCGTCAAGAATTGTGAAGCTTCAATTAAGGAAGCTGTTGAAAGTGTTCTTGCTCAGGATTTCCCCCATAGAAGCATTGAAATAATTTTTGTAGATGACGGCAGTGAAGACAATACATTATCGATTTTGCAAGGTTATGTTGAAAGAGCAAGGGCTGACATGCGTGTAAAGCTATACGCTAACGAATGGAAGGGCTTAGGAGCCACAAGAAACATGGTTGTTGACAACGCAAATGGGGACTACATTGTCTGGGTGGACGGCGACATGATGTTGCCTAGGGACCACGTGCGAAGGCAGGTTCAATTCATGGAACAGAATGCGAAGGTTGGAATTGCAAAAGCGAGATATGGAATCTCTCTAGGAGAAGGTCTTATTGCTTTTCTGGAAAACATTGTGGATGCAACAGAGGATGCTATCGCTGAGCGCGCGCGAACGCATGAGTGGAAGACTGACTTAAAGCTTCCGGGAACTGGTGGAACCATTTATCGAATTGCTGCCATCAGACAAGTTGGGGGCTTTGACGATAGTCTTAAGCGGGTCGGCGAGGATCAAGACGCTGCGTATAGAATTAAGAAAGCTGGATGGTCAATCTGCAGAACTGAAGCGATTTTTTATGAAAGGCGGAGGTTAAAATCATGGAAATCTCTTTGGGACAAGTATTTCTGGTATGGCTACGATCATTATCGGCTCTATCGTAGAAACAGAAGTCTATTTATTTTTTATAAGATGGTTCCCCCAGCGGGTTTCATTGCGGGACTCCTGTATTCCATCATCGCTTATAGGTTGATGCGTCGAAAAGCGGTTTTTCTGTTGCCGTTTCAGTATGCCTTCAAAATGACCGCTTGGTCTTTTGGCTTTTTAAAGAGCCAAATGACTTTCAAAGGGCGATAGATCCTTGCATCAAAGAAGATAAAATGGTGTGAACGAATATGAGTTTAGTAAGTCTAGTCGAGGCTCATAATAGATCTGATTTGGTTCAAGCTATTTCGCGTTCGCTTGATTTGATCAAGTATCAATTCGCGGAAGAAGTCGAGAATGTTGTAATAAAGCCGAACATGTGCTATTACTGGGACTATTCGACAGGTGAAACAACCGACCCTGCATTCGTAGCAGCGCTGGTTGACGTAATACGTAGCAAAGTTGCACATAACGTAAAGATTTCAGTCGTGGAGTCTGACGCTTCGGCTATGAAATGTAAGTATGCATTTAAGTTCCTTGGCTATGAAAAGATGGCGGCGGACCATGGGATAGATCTGGTAAATCTCTCCGAAGAAAAAAGTGAAAGGGTTGAAATCTCAGTCGGAGACGAGTTGTTTCATTTCACTGTTCCTAAAATAATTCGAAACGCAGACTTGCGGGTGAACGTGCCTAAAATCAAATACCAAACCTTCACGAAGATTTCGTGTGCATTAAAGAATATTTACGGCTGTAATCCTTACCCGAAGAAATTCAAGTATCATCAGAAGATTGATCAGATAATCGTTGCCCTCAACAAAATAATGAAATTCGATTTATGCGTTGTTGACGGAGTCGTCGTTTCTGGGTCACAACCCCGCAAGCTTGGTCTTGTAATGGCTAGTCATGATCTAGTAGCGATAGACGTTGCGGCCGCTAAACTGTTACAAGTAAATCCCAGATCAGTTCGACACATCATGCTGGCCAGCAAAGAAAGAATAGGCGACACTTCATTTATCACAACAGGATTTTCCCTTGGGCATTTCAAAAAAAGATTCCCAAGAATGGGAGCCAAGGAAAAGCTCATGGACTTCGGCTACAAACTCGTGAATACATTGGGCTTGAATCATCGACTAGGCTTGGCATGAGGATCTAGCAAAGCATATAAGAGGAAGACAAAGTGATCTCAAAAAGAAAAGTTAGGCTAGGTCTGATAGGCTTAGGATACATTGGGAGAAGGCATCTTCGAAACTGCCTGCATCTTAAATCTGCCGAGTTAGTGGCGGTTTCCGACATTTCGAAGAAAGCTATTAGTTTCGCTAAAGCGATGGGCGTCAGGAGAGCATTCCAAGACTACAATGAGCTTTTGAAGGAAAGAACAATAGATGCAGTTATCATCGCTCTACCGAACTTTTTGCACGAAAGCTGTGCCAAAGCCGTAGCAGCAGCAGGGAAAGATATTTTTATGGAGAAGCCTTTGGCCAGAAACGTAGCCGAAGGAAAGGAAATACTCTCGGCAACCAAGAAGAATGGAACAAAGTTAATGGTCGGATACGTGCTGCGGTTTTACGGTCCCTTTCGCTCGCTCAAAGAAAAAATTGAAAGTGGCGTGTTGGGTGAGGTGGAGATGGTGTATGCCTCTAAAATAGATTCTGGGCCCTTCATACATAGATCTGATGGTCATGCACCAGTTCCTGTTCCTTCTTGGTGGTTCAAAAAGGAATTGACTGGTGGCGGGGCTTTGCTGGATCAAGGTTGCTACCTAATAAATTTGCTCCGATGGTACTTTGGAGAAGTTGTGGATATCAAAAGCTATCTTGGACACAGGTTTAATATGGACTTTGAAGACCATGCTATTTGTATGGCTAAATTTAAGTGCGGAACAATCGCCCTTTTAAAGGTTGGCTGGTTTTCTAAAGAAAGTCAAACAAAAGTTGAGTTATTGGGAACAGTTAAGCATGCCGTTGCGGATCTCAGTCCATCTAACAAGATAATAAGTGCTATTCAACTATTAACAGGAATTACTCCCAGATTTGATATTCCATATCTTAGTGAACTTCAACATTTCGTTCACTGCGTAAGAGAAGATTTGCCACCATCTCCTTCCGGAAACGAAGCTCTAAGAGACCTTGAAATCATTTCCATGGCTTACAACAATCAGATAAGCTTAAACGAGTCGACCATTTCATAGAGCCCTTCTTACCCTGCAGCAGCAATTGCGTCTGTCAATATCGGTCTAAACGCGCGCAAGGAAAAATAGTGAAGCATGAGGAAGATAAATGAAACTTTATGGTTTTGTTGAATGGGAAAAGCAGAAACGTAGTATCGAACTCACCGAAGTGGAATCAGACGAGGTTTTGTTTAAAAAAGAGTTTTCAGATATTGAGAAGGGTTGGACTGTTATTGACGTCGGGGCGGAAGTCGGTTATTATACGATTATGGCAGGACGATTGGTGGGGAGTAGTGGCCAGGTGTTGTCAATTGAACCGCACCCAGAAACCCATCACGTGCTCAAGATGAATATAGAATTGTGCAGATTGAACAACGTTATTACAGTTTGTAAAGCTGTTGGCAACAAGACCGGAAAGGTGAAACTGTACGAAGGGATGGGTCCGGGTGCAACTACAGTTGTTCCCTCCCCTTCTTTATACCGCTTGGATCGGAACAGACTTCATCGCTGGTTGATGCTCGTGAAAAACCGTGATATCCTAAAGATACTTCATAAGACACAAGTGCCTGTAGGATATGTCTCTATGGACACTTTGCAAAGAATAGCGAAGGAGAAAAATGTGGGAAAAATCGATTTAATCAAGATAGATGTACAAGGTGCAGAACTTGATGTATTGAAGGGGAGTCACAATATACTGAAAAAGGACAAGCCTAGATTGCTGGTGGAGGTTCATCCTTCATTGAATTTGAACCAAGAAGCCTTATATGAATTTTTACGAAATTATGGGTACAGCTTGAAAATGCAAAGACGAAGTACATTTGCTCCGAACTACGACTACGGTACCATATATGTTGTGGCTCGATTCAACATGTGAACAACCTGAAGTTTCCAGTTGTGATTCCAGCTAGAGATGAAGTGAATAAGTCGCGCGCATCAGAGCATGGTATTTGTTGGGGGCAATAAGATTTGAAACAGAAACCTAACGTTATTCTAATAGTGATGGATACTGCTAGAGCAGACCATCTCTCTTGTTATGGTTACAGTCGAAAGACCACTCCAAACATCGATAAGATTGCGAGGCAGGGCGTACTTTTTGAGAACGCTTTCTCAACAGCCCCTTGGACCCCGCCCTCTCACGCGTCAATTTTTACTGGAAAATATCCTTCTCATCACAAGACGTTTGGAAGAAATGTACAGTTCAAAAATCAGGATACCTCTCTAGCTCAAATTTTGAGTTCGAACGGGTATAGATGTATTGGCGTGACCTCTTCTCCCTTGCTAGGATTGGGAAGTGGGTTTGAAATAGGTTTCCATGAATACGTTGAAATGAGTGACGAACACTTCCTTTCAAACTTAAGCTCTGCAAGGCTTTGGACCAAGGACATCATCCGAACTATCATTTTTGGTCCTGACAAGAGTTCATATAAAGTTACCGAGTTGGTCAAAGGCTTACTGAAAAAGCATTGTAGAGAACGTGCACCCTTTTTTCTATTTGTAAACTATCTCGGCTGTCATGTACCGTATGATCCACCGAGACCTTTCAAAGGACGATTTTGTGACAATTTCAATGAATCTAGATTGTACATAAAGGAATTCTTTCTGAAGAAAATGCTTAGGAGAACCTCGGAAACTGTCAGTGATCAGGATTTGGATATACAAAGACTTCAATGGATTGCGAGTGGTAAAGGAGGTGTC
>Ga0114921_10001492_pt1 | contig 10755 bp, 8 predicted proteins | sample BentaG_FD_87016 | JGI IMG/M metagenome (GOLD analysis project Ga0114921, IMG submission 87016) | Deep subsurface microbial communities from South Atlantic Ocean to uncover new lineages of life (NeLLi) - Benguela_00093 metaG | ecosystem: Environmental > Aquatic > Marine > Oceanic > Sediment ...
AATCGAAAAGGCCCGGATGCGGGCGCTCAAGATGCCGTTCTATCGCTCGCTGATCAGCGCTACCAACTGGCTGCTGGGATCGGTGGTGTTCATCATCGCCAGCTGGCCGGTGGCCAGTAAGTCCGCACCTGTGGTTGCCGTCGCCGCCGCGTTGGGCGCCACCGCCACCGCCATCATCGGCTATCTGCAGTCTGAGCGGATCCTTCGGCCGGTCGCCGTCGCTGCCCTGCGCGGCGGCGTGCCGGAGAACTTTCACGCTGCAGGCGTCGTCCTGCGCCAGGTGCTTACCTGGTTGCTCTCCACCGGCGTGCCGGTGCTGGCGATTGTGCTTGCGCTGGTGGGCAGCAAATTCGGGATCCTCACCGCCCGCCCTGACCGACTCACCACGACCATCCTGCTGCTGGCCATCGTAGCGCTGGTGATCGGACTGTCGAGCACCGTGTTGGTCGCGATGTCCATCGCGGACCCACTGCGCCAGCTGCGCTGGGCGCTCAGCGAGGTGCAGCGCGGCAACTACAACGCCCACATGCAGATCTACGATGCCAGTGAGCTGGGGCTACTACAGGCCGGATTCAACGACATGGTGCGCGACCTCGCTGAACGGCAGCGATTACGTGACCTGTTCGGCCGCTACGTCGGGGAGGATGTCGCTCGCCGGGCGCTCGAACGAGGCACCCAACTCGGCGGGCAGGAGCGCGAAGTCGCCGTCTTGTTCGTCGACCTGGTCGGCTCGACCCACCTGGCAGCAACACGCCCGGCCGCCGAAGTCGTCAGCCTGCTCAACGACTTCTTCCGCGTGGTCGTCGACGTGGTTCACCGGCATGGCGGGCTCGTCAACAAATTCCAGGGGGACGCTGCACTGGCCATTTTCGGCGCACCGATCGAGCACCCCAACGCCTCCGGGGCGGCGCTGGCTGCATCCCGGGAGCTGCATGACGAACTCATCACTGTGCTCGGGGAGACCGAATTCGGCATTGGCGTTTCCGCCGGCAGGGCGATCGCCGGTCACATCGGCGCCCAGGCCCGATTCGAGTACACGGTGATCGGTGACCCGGTGAACGAGGCCGCACGGCTGACCGAGCTGGCGAAGATGGAAAAGGGACACGTCCTGGCCTCCGCCATCGCCGTCCGCGATGCGCTGGATTCGGAAGCACTGGCCTGGGACGTCGCCGAGACCGTCGAATTGCGCGGGCGCACCGAGCCGACACAGCTCGCTCGCCCGATCAAACTGGTCACGGCCGAGGAAGTCGACCTGACCCGCTAGCTTCCCTTGGCCGCTTTCTTCGCCGGAGACTTCTTGGCTACAGCTTTCTTGGTGGGCTTCTTGGCGACAGCTTTCTTGGCGACGGTCTTCTTGGCGGCCTTCTTGGCGGCCTTCTTCGGAGCTTTCTTGGCGGGGCCCCGGGCCCGTCGGTCGGCCAACAGCTCCGACGCCCGACCATCGGTGATGGACATCACGTCGTCACCCTTTCGCAGACTGGCGTTGGTCTCGCCGTCGGTGACGTAGGGACCGAACCGTCCGTCCTTGATGACCATCGGCTTGCCGCTGTTCGGATCTTCACCCAACTCACGCAGAGGCGGGATCGCCGCCCCTTGCCTACCGCGGCGCTTGGGCTCAGCGTAGATCTTCAGCGCTTCGTCCAACGTGATGGTGAACATTTGATCTTCGGTGGCCAGCGAGCGAGAGTCGGTGCCGCGCTTAAGGTATGGGCCGTAACGCCCGTTCTGGGCGGTGACCTCCTCATTGTTCGCGGGGTCGACCCCAACCACCCGCGGCAGCGAGAGGAGCTTCAGCGCATCCTCGAGGGTCACCGTTTCGAGATCCATTGTGCGCAGGAGCGATCCGGTGCGCGGCTTGGGACCCGTCGGTTTCTTGCCCTTCTTCGCAGGAGTTCCAGCCGACCCGTCGTCACCGTCGGGCGGCGCCGGCAACACCTCGGTGACGTAGGGCCCGTACCGCCCATCTTTGGCCACGATCTCGTGCCCCGACTCCGGGTCGATACCCAGCTTGCGGCCCTCTTGCGGTGTGGCGAAAGCTTTTTCGGCGAGCTCCAGCGTCAGCTCGTCCGGTGTCAAATTGTCGCTCAGGTTGGCTCGCTGCGGGGTGAGCTCCCCCGGCTTGGCTGGGTCTTGCGCCACCATCCGCTCGAGATACGGACCGTTTCGGCCGACGCGGACGTTGACCACGCGGCCCTGGTCATCGTCAAAGAGCTTGATCGAGTTGACCAGACGGGCATCGATCTCTTCCAAGTTGCCGCCGACGAGCTTCTTGAGGCCGCCTTCGCGGGCGATCGATCCATCGACCCCGTGATCACCACCGAAGTAGAAGTTGTTGAGCCAGTTGGTACGTCGCTCATTGCCTGAGGCGATCTGATCGAGTTCGTCTTCCATCGCCGCAGTGAAGTCGTAATCGACCAGCCGGGCAAAGTGCTGTTCGAGCAGCCCGATGACCGCGAACGCCACCCATGACGGGACCAGCGCACTGCCCTTCTTGTGCACGTAGCCTCGGTCTTGAATGGTCTTGATGATCGACGAGTAGGTCGACGGCCGGCCGATGCCGAAATCTTCCAGCGTCTTGATCAGCGAAGCTTCGGTGAATCGGGCCGGCGGGCTGGTGGTGTGCCCGTCGGCCGTCAACCGTGTTGCGTCAATCCGCTGCCCCTGGGTCAGGCTCGGTAACCGGTTTTCGGCGTCGTCAGCCTCACCGCCGGCCTGTTCGTCGAGGCTCTCCACATAGGCCTTGAGGAAACCGGAGAACGTGATAGTGCGGCCGCTGGCATTGAACACCACGTCCCTGGCGGGCGCGTCGCCGAGCTGGGAACTACCGGCGATGCGCAGCGACAGCGTCGTGCCACGGGCATCGGCCATCTGTGAGGCGACCGTGCGCTGCCAGATCAGCTCGTAGAGCCGGAATTCGTCGCTGTCGAGCGCCGAGTGCAACTGACCCGGGGTCTGGAACACATCACCTGAGGGGCGGATCGCCTCGTGGGCCTCCTGGGCGTTCTTGACCTTGCGAGTGTATTGCCGTGGCGACGGGTGCAGGTACTCCTCGCCGTAGAGCTGGCGAGCCTGGTTGCGGGCCGCCGAAATCGCCGACTGCGACAGTGTCGTGGAGTCGGTGCGCATATACGTGATGTAGCCGTTCTCATAGAGACGCTGCGCGATGCTCATGGTGCGCTCTGAGGAGAACCTGAGCTTGCGGCCGGCCTCCTGCTGCAGCGTCGAGGTCATGAACGGCGGGTAGGGACGGCGCGTATATGGCTTCTGCTCGACAGAGGACACGTGCAACTGAGCGCCCCGCAAACCCGTAGCCAACTCACCCGCCGCCGCCTCGTCGAGGACCAGCACCTCGGCGGGCTTCTTGACCGCACCCAACGAGTCGAAATCACGGCCGGAGGCCACCCTTCGACCATCGACGGTGTTGAGCTTGGCAGTGAACCTGGGAGGAGACGCGGCTGCGTCGGACACGCTGGCGTCGAGTTCAGCGGTGACATCCCAGTAGCCCGCGCTGCGGAACGCCATCCGTTCACGTTCACGCTGGACGATGATCCGGGTCGCGACGGACTGCACCCGGCCGGCCGACAGCTTGGGCGCTACCTTCTTCCACAGCACCGGGCTGACCTCGTAGCCGTAGAGCCGGTCGAGGATGCGCCGAGTCTCCTGAGCATCGACAAGGTCGTTGTCCAGGTCGCGCGGATCCTCGGCTGCCGCCCGGATCGCCGGTTCGGTGATTTCGTGGAACACCATTCTCTTGACTGGGACGCGCGGTTTTAGCGTCTCGAGGAGATGCCAGGCGATCGCTTCGCCCTCACGGTCGCCGTCCGTGGCCAGATACAGTTCATCGACGCTCTTGAGCAAGTCTTTCAGCTCGGCGACAGTGCTCTTCTTTTCGGGACTGATGATGTACAGCGGTTCGAAGTCGGCATCGACATTGACCCCGAGGCGCGCCCACGGCTCCGATTTGTACTTGGCAGGGACATCTGCGGCAGCCCTGGGAAGGTCCCGGATGTGCCCACGGGACGATTCGACGATGTAGCCGGATCCCAGATAACCCGCGATTTTGCGCGCTTTGGTAGGCGACTCGACAATCACGAGTCGCCGGACGTTGCTCCCGCTGCCGCGGTTGTCGTCAGCCACCTTCGCCTAGCTCCACTTCTTCTACTGCCCGGTCGGCCCACACCATTCCTGCAAGCCGCTGCGGCAACTGACAATTTCGCACCCCCGGCCTGCCGACGCAAACTGGGCCCCGCGCGCCGGATGTCTGCCAGGCATCTATATCCGCGGCCAATGTGTCACCGCTTCAGCGCGGTCGGGGGGCTCCCCCACATTCTCCACCAGGCGCGATAGACGCCGTCGGCCACTGATCCGCAACGCCGGATGAGTCCCGCGGGTGCCGATGAGTGTCGGCGCTATGCCGACTCTCATCATCGCCGAAGCCAGCGGCGAATGAGTGTCGGGCGCATGCGGGTCCAACCCGAGCAGATAACGGCCGGAATCCGGCGTTCCGGATGCCAGCGTCCACGCCCGCAGTTCCCGGGGCCCGGGCAGCCATTGCGGCGGCACGGTCTTGACCGCTCCCCTCGTCCAATCCCCGGCGATCTGGACCAGGCGAGCGTCCAGCGCGGTACGAACCAGCGGCGTGTCCTCGTCGGTACGAGCGATCTCGGCCTGCAACCCGGCCTCGGTGATCATTTCGGCCAGCGCCTCGGCGCGCCACAATCGGTCTACGACGACCGACAACCGCGCAGCCGGCACCTGTGCGCTGAGAACCACGGAGACCTGTCCGGGCGCAGCCAGGATTCCTGTCAGGTCGGCGATAGCCGGTGGCACCGACTCGGCCGAGAAGAAGGACAGCTGGCTCACACCAGTGACATTAAGGCAGCCCGACCGCACAGAGGTTGCCGGGCCGCAAGGCCAAGTCCCGGACACTACGCAGAAACAGACCACCCCCGCGCATTCCGTGGTGGATGACGCGAGGGTGGCAAGAGGTCTCTGGTTAGGCCCGCTGTTCCTCAGACGGCCCGAACGCCGGTAGCCTGCGGCCCCTTGGGGCTCTGGCCGACCTCAAACTCGACCTTCTGGTTCTCTTCCAGGGTGCGGAAGCCGCTGCCCTGAATTTCCGTGTAGTGGACAAACACATCAGCAGAGCCGTCCTCGGGGGCGATAAAGCCGAAGCCCTTCTCCGCGTTGAACCACTTCACAGTTCCCTGGGGCATCTCTCGTACTTTCCTTCTCGTTACCGGGAGCGGTCCACCGACTTCCGGTGTACCGGGCCCGTTCCGACCGCCATACCTGGTTGGAGTGCTCGGAAACGACCCGACCATCACCCTCGCAGGAACCGCGACCGCAACGTCGATCCTGCGAGTGCGAATACACGAACACAGAAGCTGCGACCGCCGTTAGTCAACCATGTTCGGGGCCGCTGGTGACAGTTTCGGAGAAATCACGTAGTGAACAATTTACCTACGCCGGCATTTGGGCGCTTTTTCGGCGGCCGGTGGGCAGCGTTCGCACGACATCCAGGAGGAGTCGAGGTGCACGACATCCAGGAGGAGTCGAGGTGACAGATCCGGTGTCGGATTTCGGCCGCCGACTGCTGGCTTGCGCGCTCGAGGGCACCGCTGCGGACGAAAACCCCCTGCGCCATGTCGCAGACCTGCCGCCACGACGGGCCAGAAAACGGGCATGGCCCCAGTGGGCCGACCCGGATGTGGTGAGAAGCTTCCGCGAACGCGGCATCGAGACACCGTGGTCGCATCAACTGACGGCGGCCGACCTGGCTCACGGTGGACGCCACGTAATACTGAGCACAGGTGCCGCGTCGGGAAAGTCGCTCGCCTACCAACTGCCGATATTGACGGCGCTGAACGCCAACCCGCGGTCGCGGGCGCTGTACCTGGCGCCGACCAAGGCGCTCGGCCACGACCAGTTACGATCGGCCGTCTCACTGGTCTCCGGGGTCCCCGAACTCACCGACGTCGCGCCAACACCCTACGACGGTGACAGTTCTGCGGAGGTGCGGCGGTTCGCCAGGGAACGGTCCCGATGGATCTTCTCCAATCCGGACATGATTCATCTGTCGATGCTGCGCAACCACGCCCGATGGGCGGTCTTCCTGCGCAATCTCGAATACCTCGTGGTGGACGAATGCCATTACTATCGAGGCATTTTCGGGTCGAACATCGCGATGGTGCTGCGCCGCCTACTACGGCTGTGCGCTCGATATTCGGCGACCGGCGCCCGCTCCTCTGGGCCTAACGCTTCTGGGCCTGATGCTTCTGGGCCCACCGTTATCTTCGCCAGCGCGACCAACGCGCAGCCGGCGATCACTGCCTCCGAGTTGATAGGTCAATGCGTGATGGAGGTGACAGACGACGGCTCACCCCAGGGAGCACGCACGGTCGCGCTGTGGGAGCCAGCCCTGATCGACGGCCTCGCCGGGGAGAACGGAGCCCCGGTGCGACGAACGGCCGGCGCCGAGGCCGCCCGGGTGATGGCCGACCTCATCGCCGAGGGGGCACACATGCTCACCTTTGTGCGGTCCCGCCGGGGCGCCGAACTCACCGCGTTGGGCGCCAAGGTCCGACTGGCCGAGACGGCACCGCACCTATCAACGCAGGTTGCCTCTTACCGTGCCGGCTACCTCGCCGAGGACCGTCGCGTGCTCGAACGCGCGTTGGCCAGTGGTGAACTTCGGGGCGTTGCGACAACCAACGCTTTGGAGTCGGGGATTGACATCGCAGGTCTTGATGCCGTGGTCCTGGCCGGCTTTCCCGGCACCGTCGCCTCGTTCTGGCAGCAGGCGGGACGCGCCGGCAGACGCGGGCAGGAAGCACTTGTCGTACTGATCGCCCGCGACGATCCCCTGGACACCTATCTGGTACACCACCCCGCCGCGTTGCTCGACAAACCCATCGAGCGTGTTGTCATCGACCCGGGCAACCCGTATGTCCTTGGACCACAGCTTCTTTGTGCGGCCACCGAGCTTCCGTTGACCGAAGTCGAGGTGCGCAGTTGGAGCGCCGAAGCGGTGGCAAGCACATTGGTCGACGATGGGTTGCTGCGCCGGCGGCCGAACGGCTACTTCCCCGCCCCTGGAGTCGATCCGCACCCAGGCGTGGACATCCGCGGCTCCACCGGCGGACAGATCGCGATCCTGGAAGGCGGTACGGGCCGCATGGTGGGCAGTACGGGGGTGGGGCAGGCACCCGCATCGGTCCATCCCGGGGCGGTCTATCTGCACCAAGGCGACAGCTACGTCGTGGATTCCCTCAACTTCGAGGACGGCATCGCCTTCGTCCACGCCGAGGATCCCGGATACACGACATTCGCCCGCGAGCTGACCGCTATCGATGTGACCGGGCCGGGCGAATGTTCCGAGTATGGGCCGGTCACCGTAGGGCTGGTGCCCGTGTCGGTCAGCAACACAGTCACCGGGTACCTGCGCCGCCGTATCGACGGTGCGGTGATCGACTTCATCGACCTCGAGATGCCGACGCGCACCCTCGAGACCATGGCCGTCATGTGCACGATCACGGCGGAAGCGCTGCAGGACAGCGGTATCGACCCGCCACGAATACCTGGATCGCTGCACGCGGCCGAACACGCCGCCATCGGTCTGCTGCCGTTGCTCGCCGGCTGCGATCGCGGCGACATCGGCGGAGTGTCCACCGCAGCAGGCCCGGTCGACGGCCAGCCGACGATATTCGTCTACGACGGCTATCCCGGTGGCGCAGGCTTCGCTGCCGGCGGCTTCGCCGCCATAGATACCTGGTGGGAGGCCACCGCCGCGGCAATCGAGGCCTGCGACTGCCCGACGGGTTGTCCGTCCTGCGTGCAGTCGCCCAAGTGTGGGAACGGCAACGACCCCCTCGACAAAGAGGGTGCGGTCCGCGTGCTGCAACTGGTGGCCGGCCTACTTGCGGCTGCGACCTCATGAATCCACCCGGCGGTCGACCCCTCGACGATCGCCTCTGGATACCAGAGCTAAGAAAACCTAGCCGAAAACCACGGCAAACAAAACACACCGACCGCAAGACACACTGGGCCGCACGATCAGTTCTGAATCCTGACTACTAGGTAGAGGGCAAATTACCTTGTGAACGCCGTGGCTGCAACTCCCGCGCGGAGGTCCGGCGGCACGCCGAGCTACTCGGAAACACCAGAACGCTGATCCCATGGCAACGGGATCAGCAGGAACTCCCGACCCCTCGGTAGGCTTACCGCCATGACCCACGACTGGCTGCTCGTGGAAACACTGGGCAGCGAGCCTGCCGTCGTCGCGCAGGGTGCCCACACCAAGAATCTGCTACCGGTCGACACGTTCTTGGGGCGAGACCCACACTTGATGGCTATCCAGACCGCCATCGGTGAGACGGTTCGCGCCGGCACGGGCCTGACCAGCATCACCCCCAAGAATGACCGAGTGATTCGCACCGAGGTTGTCCAGATGTCGGACAACCGGATTCATGGGGTTCAGATCTGGGTGGGGACACCTGACGAGGAACCGCCACCGCGGCCGCTCGTCGGAGCGTTGATTGTGGATCTCACGGCGAGAACCGTCACCGATACCCCCGAGTCGCTCCGTATCGGCGGATGGGATCCAGACCAGGCGCCCGTGTTGGGAAGGGCGTTCGCCGAGGCGCTTCCCCGGCGCGATCTCGACCCGAGCGAGTCCGGAATCATCAGCATGGTGATGAACCCCGAAGCGGGGCAGTTGATCTGCGATACCTGGGACTTCACCGATTACCTGGGCGAGCGGATCACGGTCGGATTCGTCACCCGTTCCCTTTCGGAGGAACAGGATGACGGCAAGGCTCGGCTGATCTGCCGCGCGATGAATTGGCGCAGCGTGCAGGAGGGGCCGAGCATCCAGGAGGACCTCCTCGGGGAGCGCATCCTCGACGACCTGCCCGAGCCGGGTGTGCACCGAGCACTGGTGGACCCCAGGCAATGGGCTCTGCTGAAGTGGCTCGACGACCCCGCGCCATTCTTCGACTGGCGGGCAGGGATCGTGGGAGACCGGGCCTACCCAGACGATCAGGCCGCGCTGGCCGGAATGGATGCGGAGTTCGGTACTGGGGGTACCTCGGGTGTGCTGAGGATGGTCGCCCACCACGGGGGGTGGACCCCGGTTCACGTGACCGTGGACCGCGTCGAACTCAGTGAGGGCGTCTACGCCGGAGTGGCGGCATTTCGGTTACCCACGCAGGCAGAACTCACCCTCGCTGGACTCGATAGTCCCGAGGAGCCGACCGGCAGTGAGCGAAAGGCGCCCTCGCGCAAGAAGAACGGCGCCAAGAAGAAGACCGGCGCGAAAAAGACCGGCACGAAGAAGACCACCAAGAAGAAGACCGGCACCGACTAGCTTCCGGTATCTGTTGGACCAGCCCTGGCCACCGCCCGGGCAGCCCCCATCCACGCCGGACCGACAGCGGTCGATGCCTCCACAGTTACGACGAGGTCCAGTCGGTCCGCTGCGCACGTGAGCGCAGTCGTGCCCATCGCGCGCGCCAGCACAGCAGCCTGCGCACACGCGGTGTCGGCTCCGGCAGGCAGGTAAGCGGCTCCGGCGAGGGCGGCAAGATCCGCGGCTGCCTGCGCCCGGTGCCGCGCGATGACCGCCGCCCCAACGTGTGCACCGGCCACGGTGACCGCGGCCAGTGCTGCGATCATCGCGGCAGCAATCAGACTGGCCGAGCCGCGCTCACCCAGCATCGGCTTCAGCCGCGGCGATAGCCTCAGCACCGATCGAAATGCCAGGCAGAAAAGGCGATCTCGAGGTGACGGTGGCGACCACGTAGGTTCCGTTGCGGCGTAAGCGCAGCACCGCGCTTCCGGGTGCGACGGTGCGCGCCGCCCGGTCGGCGCCCCTGTCGTCACCCCGCGCGGCCAGACGGGCCGCCTCCCGAGCTGCGTCCACGCAGCGCACCTGCATGGATACTGCGGTGAGGCCTGCCAGGCAGACGGCCAGAACCGCCACCAACGCAAGGATCGCGAAAGCAGCTTCCGCGGTGGCCATTCCGGATTCCCCACCTAGGACTTGGTGTTCAGCGCCCGGCTGATGATGTTGGTCAATGCACCGACGATCGAGTCCCCGGTGACGACGGTGTAGAGAACGGCCCCGAACGCGGCCGCAGCGATGGTGCCGATCGCGTACTCGACGGTCGACATGCCGTCGTCGGCTACCGCCGCGACGACTACGCGGGTTCGTAGGTCCCGAAAGCGTTCTCTCATCATGGATCCTCTCATTCATTTCTGATCACAGCACTCCCGAGCGCAGGACCTCGCCGGCTAGCCCAGCGATTACCGGCACAACGCCCAAGCACAGGAACGCGGGCAGGTAGCACATCCCCAGCGGCCCCGCGATCAACACCGAGGCGCGCTCCGCCTTTACCCTCGCAGCGTCGACTGCCTCGGCCCGAAGCTGGAGTGCGAGATCTTCGATCCCCTGCGCCAGCCCGGCACCCGACCGCGCCGATCGGCGCGCCATCCTCGTCAACGCCTGAATGGTCTTGTCCGCCGGCTCGACAGGGCTCACCCACGCTGTAGCCGGGTCCGCCCCAAGCGCCAGAAGATCGGCGGCACGCCGGAACAGCGCAGCCATGGACGTGGGCGCGGACTCAGCCACTGCAGCCGCTGCCCCCGATACCGCCATGCCGGAGCGCAGGCAGGCGGCAAGAAGGTCCAGGGTTGCCGCCGCCGAGAGCGCATCGTCGACGACCGGGCGTCGGCGACGCTCGCCAACCGGCTGCA
>Ga0114921_10001493_pt1 | contig 10755 bp, 11 predicted proteins | sample BentaG_FD_87016 | JGI IMG/M metagenome (GOLD analysis project Ga0114921, IMG submission 87016) | Deep subsurface microbial communities from South Atlantic Ocean to uncover new lineages of life (NeLLi) - Benguela_00093 metaG | ecosystem: Environmental > Aquatic > Marine > Oceanic > Sediment ...
ATCAATGGAACGACTTTTGACGCAACGATGGCGATGAGAACGAGTAAGGCGGAATGCTTGAAACCAGCAGCCAAAGATTCTTCACTGATTTTGCCGGCTACTAACCCGATCAGATAGCAGTGGGTAATCACCGAAACCGTGAAGATCAAAGTAGGAAACCCTATGTCCGGGGGGTTTGCCACTCCCTCTCCTGCCATACTCACCGTCTGCGTGGTGAAAATAAGGGTCATAAGAGTCGTCGCTACCAGCAGGACTGCGGCGAAATAGGGAATGAGCAGGTAGGGTCGACAGCTCGTTCTTTTCTCTGCCTCCACTTCCTGGGTCGTGTTGTTAAATCTCGCAAGCGTTTCGATCATGGCTATGGTTCCGCCACCGACATCGATGGCTTCCAATAGAAGAAACATTACAACCTGTGACATCCAACTCTTGGTTCGATGGACGAAATCCATGATGACTTTTCTCATCGGAATCCCCCAAGAAAGATCAGACGACATTTTTGTCAACTCCTTAGAAAATGCGCCGTATTCACGGTCCGAAAGAGTCTCGATGCACCTTTCAGGAGACAACCCTGTTTTCCTAACTTCCGTTAAATCTCTAAGAAAGTTGGCTATCCCACGCTCGATACTCGATTTTCTACTCGAAACTTTACTGTGAACGAAGGCCGCAGGCACAACAGAAATGATTAGTGTGATAGCCACTGCGATTGGTAAATCAACAATGCCTTTGAGGAAATCAAGTGGCGTTTGAATCATTCCAAAGAAGCCGGTGAGCAAGAGGAGAACTAAAACACCCACCGCTGAAGAAACGGCGTAGGCCTTGTATGGTCTCATCTCGCTGATGGGGACTTTTGGTTGCATGCCGTGGGCGAGATATAGGAAAACAACGGAAAGCAGAGGGGTGAAAATGTACGTGTACATTATCACTCCGGACCCCATATCCATGCCTGTGCTGTATATCGACTCGACGCTGAAGAGAATGTAGAAGCAGAGGGACATGAGAACCATTATAATGATGAAGGATTCCAGAAGCATTCCCAGACGCTCAGCGGCAGCCTTCATTCTCATGGACCTCGTTCTAAAGATGTCCTGCGCCTTTGTTTCAAGGAAATGGATAACGTCGCCGCCTATAATAACCGTTGAAGCATAACCAGAAACGAAATCTCTGAAGATGTCCAATGGATTATTCCTGCCTGCATTTTCTAAGGCGGAGAGGGGATCCACACCAAAGATTTCCACATCTCTGATGAGGTGTCTAGCCTCTTTACGCATCGCAGGCAACAGTTCAACATCGGTAAGTCGCTTGAAACTCATGTAAGGCGGTATGCCTCCCGACGCCATAACCGTGATATACGTTGCTGCAAAAGGCATCTCCCTTTCTAACGCACTGGACCTTTCGCTAGCTCTCGACATCGGTGTAATGATGAACCCAATCATAACGTAAGCAGGCATCGGCACCAAAAAAATGAGAGGAAGCAGCTTGGTGAAATACAGAAGCACAAGCGCTACAATAGATACCGGTAGAGTCAGGAGGGCTACGAAAAACATTAGGGAAACATAGGTTTCGGGATAGATCGCGATTCCTGCTTTTCCCAAGTATTCCTTAAACTCGAAGACACCGCTTAGGAATTTGGGAGAAATGCGGCCGAAGATTCGGTAGGACCAGGCTTCAAGAGTGTTGAGCAGTGGCATCAGCTTGGATCTCCCTCTCGTAAAATTCTTCTGGTCTGGAGTAGTATTCGGTTATGGTCGTTGCGACATCTCTGTAGCTTCGTATGTTGCGTTTCCGCATCCAGTGTAACACATTTTCGCGTCGTTTCATCTCGTCCATCAAGTCTTGCCAGCTGAAACCTCCGCGTTCCATTATGGCGGGAAGCATGATCCCATTTTTGAACGAGGAAACATGGCCGTCTTCGGCTGCCCTCCATTTGAAAACGTTTCTGTAATCTTCGTAATCAGCAACTTCGTCCACGGAAAGTATTCGTCTATGAGCTTTCATTTCGCCAGTTTTCGATTCTGGTAAATGTACTCTTTGAATCGACGCAACCATGTTCATGAGAGACATATACGCTGGCGCTATGTCCATAGGTTTCTGTATCAAACGCTTGACAGCTGAATCGATGTTTTCTGCGTGCATGGTGGCCATGCCGCCGTGGCCCGTTGCCAGTGCTTGAAACAGGGTGTATGCTTCGCTGCCTCGAATCTCACCGACAATTATCAAGTCTGGACGATGTCTCATGGAGGTCTTAACCAGATCGAAGAGGGTTACTTCGCCAGTTAGGGTTTCTCCGAGACCGTAACTTCTTCGTGAAATCAGTGACACCCAGTTTTCGTGAGGTAGGTTAAGCTCTGCCGTTTCCTCAATCGTGATGATCTTGCTGCCGGGTTTAATCAAACAAGCCACGGCGTTGAGGAAGGTGGTTTTCCCTGAAGCCGTTCCACCGAGCACCATGAGGGAGGCTCTGTTCTCTAGGCATGTCCAGAAATACGCAGCCATCTCCTCAGAGAGGGTTCCTAGGTTTATTAGGTCGATAATTGAGTAGGGGTCGTCCCGGAACTTTCTTATAGTGAAAGCGGTTCCGAAGGGTGTTACTTCCCGTCTGTAACAAACTGCAAGCCTGTGCTTGCCGGGTAGAGAAGCGTCAACTATAGGGAAGGCTGAGCTAACGTGCTTTCCAGACATGTGAACCAACTTTACTATGGCGTCGTCGAGTTCCCGGTCATCTTCGAAGACAAGGTTTGTTTCAAGGTTCTCATACTTTCTGTGCCAAACGTAAACGGGCTTCTTGACGCCGTCGCAGGAAATATCTTCGATGTTTGGATCCCGCATCAAAGCATCAATTCGGCCAAAGCCAACTAGGTTCCGTTGGGCATGGTAAAGAATTTTGGACCAAGAAACATCAGGTAACCAGCCTAGACTGATTCGGTATTTGTTAACGATTTTTTCGGCTTCTGTGACGAAGAATTGTCGGGGATTCTCGATCTGCTCCCTTGGTGATCCAATCTCAGCGAGGAGGATCTCTAAGATTCTGTCGTATACGTTTCGTTCAAGTATGTCGAGTTGAAGTTCATCCATAATGTATTTGAATTCGCCAGTTGCGGGGTTCTGGGCGATGGCAACATGGACATAAGGCTCGTATAGGGGATATCTTTCGACGACTTTGTAACCCTTCGGCATAGGTTTTGGAGGAGGCGCTGGAGGTAAGGCTCTCAGCTTTTTCCTCTTGAAAACTTTTGGAAAGAAGCTGCCAGCGGATTTTAGTTTTGCCAATACTTTCTCGTTGAATTTCTTGATCCGTAGCATTGGAGTTCTCCTATACATCAGAGCGCGAAACTGCGTATTAAATCTTGTGTCTTACGAAAGTATACTTTTGCTAAAGTATTTGCGTGCGCCCAAATGTTTCCGGTCTTTCTAAACTGAAAATGCCGACTCGGTTTTCAATATAATGACTTTCTCACAAGCGCCCATGTAACTGAGAGCGAAATGTTTCAATTTGAAAAGAGAGAGACGGCATCCTAAGCATTGTGTAATGAGAATTATGTCAGAAATCGTAATATAAAGTTAAATGTTTAGTATGCAAGAATATACCCGACAAAGACTACGGTTGGGATAATAATTGGCAGCAGAGAAAGAAATAAAAAGCATTCTCACCGACAAAAAACTTTCCGCCATCAAATTGATGCTGGAGAAAGACCACGCCATTGACTGCATCTTTCTCTTACACCTAGAACGGGGCAGATGGAAGAACGCTAAAGCCTTCATGCAGGAACTGAATCTAACCCTCAGCGACGGAACCTTTAGGTCGAGGATGATGGAGATTGAAGATCTAGGCCTGGCTAAGAGTGTGGCCATCGATCCGTTGAAGAAATATTATGTGAAAACAGAGTTCGGTGAGAAGGTAGCTAAGCTCCTTCTGGAGTTGTTCAGAAAGATAAAGTAGTCGGCCAAGCAGGCCGCTTTGGGAAGCCGCATGCCCTGAGATTTTTTTCTTTAAAATATAGTGTCTTAAGTCGTAAGATTTAAATCTCTATACTGTATTATCTCTCTTGTGAACTCTAAAAGGAGGGATAAAACAAAAAATGAAAAAACTCCTAAAGAGTAAGAAAGCTTTGAGCCCTGTAGTCGCAGCAATCATACTGATCGCAGTGACCGTCGCAGTCTCCATCGCCGTCGCAGCCTGGATGGGAGCACTGACCTTCACCTTCATGAAAACAGAAGAACTAAAAATCACCGGCGTCACATTTCAAACAGGAAACGCTACCATTGCCGTTACAAACACAGGTGCAGATACGTTGACAATTTCCTCAGCAACAATAGATGATGCAGCAGGCACAACTGCGGATCTACCCATGGACTTGGCCAAGGGAGCACCTGCAACCATAACACTAACTAGTTTCAGTTGGCAATCAGGATCTAAATACACGTTTGCATTGCTCACAACCAGCGGCAACAAATATACCTACACAACAACCGCAGCGTCTTAAGATGTGACATAGAAACAGTAGTTCCAGATGGGGGTAGGGGAACCTAGCCTCTTTCATCATCCTTGGAGGTGTGAATATGGTAGTTGAAATAAAAGAATATGAATCCGCAATCGACATAGCGAAAAAGATGGATGCCGAGATAACCCAAACAAAGAGCGTCCTAGGCGAATATCTACGTAAACTAGACGAAATTCGAACGCTGGCTGAAAGGTCAAAAAAGATTCGCGATGTGGTCTTCAAGCTGGCTGGCAAAAAGGCATCTCAAAACAGCCTAGGAGAAATAACCGTTGGCGACCTGAGCGTTGTCTTAGACGCTAACCCATTCCATGAACTAACCGCCATCGAAGAGGTTGTTCGAAGCCAGCAAGACAGGCTCTTGGTTCTACAAAAAGCCCGCGAAGCGTTGAGCTGGGTGGACCAAATCGGAGAGACAGAAGGACTCAAGTACCTAGTGTTGGAAAGCGACGGGGTGCCAGAACGGATTCTACTCAAGATCTCGTAGAACCGCCTGGACGTGAAAAACAATGAACAAGGATCTATATGCTGTTGCGCTAAAGAACGCTCTGACCGAAATCATGAATATATGTCCCGACGTCAGGCGCTCTTTCATTTTTGCAAAGGACGGAGCGATAGTCGCAAGGGTCTCAGAAACTGACGAAGAAACAACGGAAAAAATGATAAGTGCTTTTCAAAGCATAGCAGAAAAAGCAGATGCGATCGGGAGCCTAAAAGCCTTCTATGTCAATGGAAAAAAGGGCAAGGTAATCCTATCCAGCGTCAATGACATGTACCTAGCCTTGGCAGCGTCCGAAAACGCGGACACAACCTATCTGCATTCAGTAACGCGTGTGATAATTCCGACAGTTCTGAAACTGTTAGAGACCATCACCCCTACCCCCCTCCAACTCGCACCTTCAAAACAACTCGTCGTCGACACCCTCAGCGGATTTTTCGTCGGCGACTCCGTGCAAATCGATACGAAAATCCTAGAGGAATGGGCCGAGCTTTTGAACCAAAAAGGCATCAGCGAGGTTGAGATAGAGGCCTTCGGCGGGAAGGCCACGCAGTGCAGAGTGAAGGAAATAAACGATTCGAAACTGAAAGGAAAGGGAATGATAAGAATACCTGAAAAGGTCTGCAAGACGCTGGAAGTGAAAAAGGGAGAGTTGGTAAAGGTCAAACCGGCATCAACATGAAGGGATTCACATGTCTGCCAAAAACAAGTCTAAAAACAATGTTGAAAATGTGCAAGAAAAGTTGCAGAGCATCAAGGATCGAGAGGGAATCATCGGATACATTCTCAGAGGCCCAAATTCAGCCTCCATAGACCTAAAGGATCCAACAAAAATAATCGACTACGCGGTCTTGTCCGCCACAGCCTTTGAGGCAGGACAGGACATATCAGCCATGTTTGAAATCGGCGAAGTCGACAGTATAATCACGGAGGGCGAGGACACAAAAATCCTATCTAGGGTAGTTAATGAACATCGCCTCAGCATCTTCATGGAGAAAAACGTTGATCACAACAAACTGTGCAAGGACCTGAACTTAACGTAAACGCCTGAATAAGCATTTTCTTTTTTCATAAAATCTTTCACCCATCGCGGTGGAAAACTGGGAAACTGTTTTCCGTTACTTCTTTTTAACATCATCTTTAGACGCAGCTGTTCCTTTTTCTTTTTCTTCAAGGCCGTTGCAAGCATTCTTATGAAAGTTTAAATATGAAGGTATATCTATAAAAAATATCAGAAGTCAAAATCCTTTCTCGGTGTGTTCTTTTGGTTGAGGCGGAGGAGAGATTTATTCGTTCGCATCGAAGCCAAATTGATATTATCGCAGACGTTTTGCATGAGACCGCTGGCGGTGCAAAGAAGACACAGATTATGTACGGCTGTAACCTCAGCTTTAGACAACTTCAGACCTACCTGAGTCTTCTCCTTGACCGGGGACTCCTTAGGAAGATTTCAGAAAAGGAAAAGGGCAGGAACCCAAGATTTTTCAAAACCACGAGTAAAGGACAGAACCTGCTTCGGGCATACGACCGCCTAAAAGTCCTTATGACAGCTTAAAGCTTTTCTTCACCTTCGAGTCGTCGGATTTTCTTGAGGAAATCCTGCGTAGAAGAGTCTAGTTTCGCTTTTTTCCCTTCTTTGTCTAGCCTGATGAAATTGTATTGTGCCAAGAATTTTGTGACACTTGCAATATCCAAGTCTTGAAGTTGAGCTTTCCTTTCTATTTCCGTTAGATCATGCCACTCTCCGTTTTCCAGCAACTCTAAGATGTCTTCGACTTTAGGCAAGACTGAAAGACTCCTTGGACAAGCCTTCAGTTATGATACTGAACGCTTAAATAGCTTCTGAGGAAATCTTTCAGAAGAATTTTCTAGAATTTAGAACAATGAAATGATGCTTCTCCTCGAATCTAGTCGTTTGGTGCAATGTTTCCTTGACTGACGACGTATGCTAGGCCAACAAGAGCGCCGTGGATGACGACTAAGATGACGGAAAGTTTCGACTTGAACTCAAAATCCATCTTTTCACTTCGTTTACACCTAGGTAGTTACTACTTTCATCCAAACCCCTAGAGTGTGGCGATGTCTCCCCGCAAACTCCTTTTTTCTGTTTGTGCGTGCGCATTTGGTGGTCATTTCGCTCATATGCGCCCTCTCTCGCTCACTTCTTTAGTCTTTCTGAAAACTCTTTTTGAATGCTTTTTCTCGCCACTTTTGTTTCCAGCTCTTCCATCCCGTCTTCACCAGCTTTTCTCTGATTTTAGGTTTTTCCGCAACCCATTCTAGAAGCGTCCAGAAGCGTCTCTTGTCTCCCAATTTTTCTGTTGGCACTCCCACTTCTTTGCACCATTCTACGTAGCTTCTCTCAACCAACTCTTGGAGGTCACCGGTGATTTCTACCTCTTCCACGTTGAATCCACGCTCTCGCAGATATCTACGAATGCTCGAGAGAACGTATCCTGAACAAACCTTGAAACGGGTTTCCCCGTCAGGCCGCATCACCTCAACAATCTCCTCGGCGATCTTCACGGCGTCATCCAAGTACCGTTTATCTTCGAAGTTGGGCGGCTGAAAGGAGGAGACCGGAATCCTGCGTTCCATGTACCTGCGGTCTGGAAGTTTGAGGGCGCCGATTACCACGCCTAAAACGAGGTCTCCCCACCCAGCGTCATCTATCAAAATCTCCTTTCCAGACAGAAACCGATCCAACTCCATAACCTACGTCACCAGGATCTTCAACATTTTGACTCTTTTCAACTCGTTTACGTGCCGACCATATATGTGGCTTCTCCATCAAACAGTAGGCAATGAAAGGGTAAAAACCTTCTCTAAGTGTTTCTTTTATATCGTCGGGGTTGTCTTCGACATTCGTGTGCACTTAATTTTGAGAACATGCGACGCGCGCGCACGCAACAATTGTGTGCGCCGTCAAACTATTTTTTGCCTAATTTCCTGCAGCTCTTTGACAAGACGGGGAAAAGTTTCGCTAACATCTTCAAGGTATAATGCTGAGTTCTTTATCTTTCTTTGAATCAAACCTGCAGCTAAGAAGGACCAGCCCAGAGCATCGTCGATCACTATGGGCAGAGGAAAAGCAATAAGTGTCAATCCGATCCTCACCAGGTTGCCTTGATTACTCTTCTTGCAAAGTCTTTTGATGGACTCTAGCATGGCCCTGTTTCCTTTGGCAGCATCATTTATTATGGCCGTGTTCTCTCTCCAATCTTTACTCAATTCACGTAATGTATCAACTGTTTTCTTCAGTCCCTCTATCTCTCTCAAGAACCGTGTGTCTCCTTAGTCGCTCCCTTTACAACAGTAAGAACCTATGAGAACAAAAATCTTAGCATCAAAAATTGATGGTCTCCGATTTCCTTTTCTGGCAATGGGGAAAGAATGTCAGCAGCAATGTTGTCAAAAAGACGTGCCCTTGCCAACAGTTTTTGTGCGCAACATAGAAAAAATGCGCGCACAAAAGGCTACTAAAAACCCGCCTTTAGCCGTTATTGAAGATATCTCCCACAAAACCCCCTTTTTTTCTGTTTTTTGACGGCTTCTAAATTGTTGCGTTGAAGTTAACTGCAAAGGCTTTCGTCAAAATTAGAAAATGCCTAAGTCTTTTATAATAATTTGAAGATCCTCCCTCTCCGGAGCTCTGCTGAGGAGCTCTTTAACCTTCGGGCCCAACTCTTCCGGAGCCCATCTGCCTGGTTTCGTGATTTTGTCAAATGAACACCAACTTTCCAGCAACCACACAGTTCCGCCAATGATCCTGAACACTTGACCCGCTATGTCTTTGGCGTCGTCCGAAGCCAAGTATACGACGAGGGGAGCGATGTTATCTGGATCTAAGACATCAAATCCAAATTTTTTCTCCATATCCTCAGGCGTGCTCATTAACGGAGCTAGCGAAGGCGTAGCATCCGTTGTTAACCTAGTTCTCGCCATTGGAACTACAACATTGCTCGTCACTCCGTATTTCGCCATCTCCTTAGCTACTATGAGAGTGAAAGCTGCGATGCCAGCTTTTGCCGCTCCATAATTGCTTTGGCCTGGATTGTAGACAAGTCCGGCATCCGAAACCGTGTTTATGATCCTTCCTGCAACGGGTTCGCCGGCCTTGTGTTGTTCCCTCCAATGAGCGCAGGCATGTCTAGTGCAGTTGAAGGTTCCTTTGAGGTGGACGCCCAAGACGGTGTCCCATTCCTCCTCAGTCATGTTGAATATCATCCTGTCTCTCAAGATTCCCGCGTTGTTGACCAAAATGTCTAGCTTGCCGAAATTGCTTATGGCCGTGTCGATTATCCTTTTCGCAGCCTGAAAATCGACAACGCTATCGTAGTTTGGTACCGCTTCTCCGCCGAAATCTCTTATTTCTTTTACGATGTCATCTGCTGGTCCGTGATGTTCACCTTTTCCATCGAAACCTCCGCCGACATCGTTGACCACAACTTTTGCTCCTTCTTTGGCCAAGAGCAAAGCTTCCCCTCTGCCGATCCCTCTTCCTGCTCCTGTAATGATCGCTACCTTACCCTCTAACAGCTTGGGCATTTCATACCTCCCAAGTTCAGAAAAATGACGGACAACATAAATACTTTATGTGCACGCGATTGAAGTCTACGAACACTAACCTCAAAGAAGGGGGAACATTTTTTAGAGAAATTGGGTTTTTACCGCTGGTGATGTCCATGGTAAGTGGTTTCTACGAATTTGCGGAAGAACTCAGGACCGAAGCTGAAAATGCGATCAAATCGGAATTATCCAGAAGATCATTTCTTGAACGTGCCGGCTTTCGGATGTTTATGCCGCTAACAGTTAACATCGTTACAGACCAAGGCGCTGTATCTCTGACTATTTTCAAAGATGGGACTATCCAACTGAGTAGGTATCTTTCTTCCAGTCCCGATAACACTATAAAAGCTAATTTTGAAACGTTATTTGGTCTATACCACTCGCGTGACAGAGATCAATTTGTTCAAGCGGAGATGGAGGGAAGGATAAAGATAATTAGCCGTAGCTGGAAAGGACAACAAGCTGAAAGAAAACTTAGAGAACTTTTAGGTTACTAATTCAAGATGCGTGCGTAAAGGGTTAAATAGAGTTGCAAGAAACATTCAATCAAGAATAAAGGTGCTTTGGAAGTTAGATCCTGGTTAAAAAAGAAGAAAAAAAAGTTTTCGCGAACATGATCGACATTGAGCACAAACAATCCGGCGGGTCAACAGCAGCATTTCCAGACGTATGCAAAACTCCGTCGTCGCCAGAACCCAGTCCAGTTCCAATTCCATATCCGAATATAACAAAGTCCAGCAAAACTTCATCTGGAGCTAAAAAAGTAAAAATAGAATGAAAAGAAACCCTTACCAAGAAATCATCTTATGAAAAAAGCACAGGTGACGAAGCCTCTACAACGAAAACTTCGAAACGACAAAATGTGGAAGGATTGATGCCAAAGGTAACCAAAGTGGTTAAGAACCATCCAATATGGGTCATCGCATCATTAGTTGTTCTCTCTCTTGTTGTTTGGATTCTATGCATGCACGTGCCACCCTTCTGCGACGCGCACCAGATTCGACAACCGCCTAAGATACATGCTAAAAAAGGGCTACATCGAAAGGGTTAGCCGAGGAATCTACCAGATCACGGAAAACGGAGAAAAATACATGGAAATCATCTGAAGGGCCGAGTGGCTGAAGGCATCGTAGCCTACTATTCGCCTGCACAGGGTCACTGGGACTCTATTCGATACAAGTGTGATAATCA
>Ga0114921_10001494_pt1 | contig 10753 bp, 8 predicted proteins | sample BentaG_FD_87016 | JGI IMG/M metagenome (GOLD analysis project Ga0114921, IMG submission 87016) | Deep subsurface microbial communities from South Atlantic Ocean to uncover new lineages of life (NeLLi) - Benguela_00093 metaG | ecosystem: Environmental > Aquatic > Marine > Oceanic > Sediment ...
CGGCGGTTCACCGAGAGCACGCCGTACAACCCGTCCAGCCCGTATGCGTCGACCAAGGCCGCCGCCGACATGCTGGTGCGGGCCTGGGTGCGGTCCTATGGGGTGCGCGCGACGATCTCCAACTGCTCCAACAACTACGGGCCCTACCAACATGTGGAGAAGTTCATCCCGCGTCAGATCACCAACGTGCTGACCGGGCGCCGGCCGAAGCTCTACGGCAGCGGCACAAACGTCCGCGACTGGATTCACGTGGATGACCACAACAGCGCCGTGCGCCGCATCCTGCAAGCCGGCCAGATCGGTCGCACCTACCTCATCGGCGCGGAAAACGAGCGTGACAACCTTTCGGTGCTGCGAGCGATCCTGCGGCAGATGGGCCACGATCCCGACGACTTCGACCACGTCACCGACCGGGCCGGCCATGACCTGCGCTACGCCATCGACCCGGCCGCCCTGTACGGCGAACTGGGATGGAAACCACAGCACACCGACTTCGACGAGGGTCTGCGCGCCACTATCGACTGGTATCGCGACAACGAATCATGGTGGGGCCCTTTGAAAGATGTTGTCGAGGCACGCTACGAAGAGCATGGCCAGTGAGATGAAGGTTCGTGAGCTGTCTGTTCCCGGGGCCTGGGAGATAACCCCGCAGCCGCACTCCGACCCGCGGGGGGTGTTTTATGAATGGTTCACCGACTCCGACTTCACTGCGTTCGCCGGACACCGCTTTGAGCTGCGGCAGGCCAACTGCTCGGTGTCGTCGGCAGGGGTGTTGCGCGGTTTACACTTCGCCCAACTGCCGCAGAGCCAAGCTAAATACGTGACGTGCCTGCATGGTTCGGTGTTCGACGTGGTCGTCGACATCCGGGTGGGCTCACCGACTTACGGGCAGTGGGATTCGGTGCTGCTCGACGCCGAGAATCGCAGGTCGGTGTACATCTCTGAGGGGCTGGCCCATGCTTTCCTAGCACTGCAGGATGATTCGACGGTGCTGTACCTGTGCTCAGCGGAATACGCCCCGGCGCGCGAGTACACCATCCGCGCAACCGACCCCGCCCTGGCCATCCAGTGGCCGAGGACGGCGTTCGGGAACCAGTTTGAGTTGTCCGACCGCGACGCGGCAGCACCCACCCTGGAGGAGGTGCGCGTATCCGGCGTGCTGCCCGACTGGGACGAGACGCACGCGTTCATCGATCAGCTGCGCCGCGACCTTCGATCGGAATAGACACTGCCCGCCGCCCGAGCATGCTCGACACCGATTCGTTGATTTCCGGCTAATGAACCGCGTGAACCGCATAAAGTGATCGCCCAGCAAAGGTAGAAGGTTCAGTGACAGCCATGCGACGACAACGGCACCGGGTCACCGGCGGTTGCCGAGACCTCTGCCAACTGTCATGCGCGGTCGCGCTGCGGACTACCGCGCAAAGCCCTTCATCGATCAGCACCGCCCGGTTGACGCGGCGCGGGTAAGCGAACGGGAACCACCATGGGTTACGCCAGGCATATCGGTCGCGTCGGAGCATTACGCGTCGGAGCATTAGTAGTGGCCCTGGGAGTGGGGGCGGCGGTGGCGTCCACACCGGGCATCGCCTATGCCCAGCCGTCGGATTCGGACTCGGCGTCCTCCTCAACCGGGGACGCTTCGTCTCCGACTCATGGTGCCGCGTCGTCTAGTGGGTCTGGTGGCACCGACTCGTCGGCTCAGAGCCCACGGCGGGGCGTGCGGGTCGGCTCGCCACACCGGAGCCAGCTCCACCGCCTCCCGCGGTCGTCGCCATCGCCATCGCCGTCAGGCTCAGCCGATAAGCCGTCGCAGGCAGTCGTGGACAGCGACGCCCCCGCCGGTGATGACACCCACGCAGTCGGCGCCGCATCCGCGGACTCCGCTGCGGGCGGGGTGCCCTTGTCGCCCGTCCCCGGTGGGGTGTCCTCGTCTCCGCCGCTGATCAGTCCCTCCTCACCGCCGGCATTGGCGCAGGATGACGCGGAAGCGGCGAGCCCCCGGCGGAGCTTACGGATCGACCCGCCGGGCCCGAGCCAAGTCTCGGCCCCGGACTCGGTGAGCGGCGATTCGGCTTATCAACGCGTATCGGGCAGGCCAACGGGCGGGCGCGGTGCGCGCATCCTCACCCAGCCGGACGCCGGCGACACTGATCTGTCCGTCGCCGCGACCGCCGGACACTCCACCCGACCTAGTGACGATCTGTCCGTCGCCGGACCGTCCACCCGATCTAGTGGGCAGTCGCAGACGCTCAGCATTGCCGCGGTGGCCGACGCCCCCGCGAGGTATTCCTTGGTTGCGCCGGCCTCCGCTGATGTGCTCACCACGGCGCCGACTGCCGCGGTGGCCTCCGCGCAACCGGCACCGGCCGCGCAGGAGGTGCCCGACACCCTGGTCGGTATGGCCTCGCAGCTGGTGGCTACCGCGCTGGAGCCACTACTGTCCCCGAACCCAGCAGCCCCGACACACTGCCCGTTGCTGGCGTTGCTGGCCTGGGCGCGCCGCGAGATCCAGCAGACCTTCTTCGACCGCATCCCGGATGTGGGGCCCCAAACGGGCGCCGCGCAACCCTACGACCCCGCCATCGCCCCCGCCGTAGCCCAGAGCCCGAACTTGCTGGTCAACCCGGGCGCCGAAATCGGCGACCCGTCACTGTCGGGATACAGTTCGGTGACCGTGCCGGGCTGGGCGGTGACCGGCACACCGACCGTGATCGAATATGGCACCCCGCGCCGTTTTCCGTCGCCGCTCCCAACGCCGGGGCCAACTCTGCCAGCGTTTCTAGCATTTCCGAGCTACAACGCCGGACCCCTACCCACCCCTCCCGGCGGCCAGCAATTCTTCGGCGGCGGACCCGAAGCCACTTCCACACTCACCCAAATCGTCGACCTGAGCAGCGCGAAGAACGCGATTGACCAAGGCAACGTGCCCTACGAGCTGAATGGAGACCTCGGCGGCTTCACAATCGACCCGTCCAGGGCTTCGGTCACCGTCGACTTCCTGGACGTCAATGGGGTCAAGCTGGACACCGGCAAGATCAAGCCGGTCACTGCTATCGATCGCTGGTTTCATACCGGGCTGATCCACCGCGACACCGCCGGGACGATACCGGTAGGCACCGACAGCGCGGTTGTGGTCGTGACCCTCACGGACTACAACCCGGTACTCGGAAACTACAACAACGCCTACGCCGACAATCTCTCGTTCACTGTCGGCGTTGATTCCCTGACACCAGCGACACTCACGCCACCGGCGTCGACGGTCGGCGAACTCGATCACGTGTTCCTGGTCTACATGGAGAACAAGGGCTTCACTGACATTGTCGGCAGCCCCAACGCGCCGCTCGTCAACTTCCTGATCGACACCTCCGGATCCGCATCGAACTACTTCGGGGTGGCCCACCCCAGCGACCCGAACTACTATCCGATCCTGGGCGGATCAGACTTCGGCATCAACTACAACTGCCCCGCGAACTGCTTCGACGAGCCCAACCTAGCCGACGACATCGAGGCAGCGGGCAAGACATGGGCCGGCTACATGGAGGGCGGGGGCGGCTACAGCACCCCCACCGACCGGTTACCCTTCCTTGCCTTCAATAACATCTACTCCGACCCCGCCCGCGTCGCGGCACACCTGTTCGACCTGACGGATATGGAAGGGGATCTCGCCGATCCTGCCACCGCCCCGAACTTCGCGTGGTTCGCCGCGGACGACGCCAGCAACATGGAAGGCCCCACCGATACCTTCGTCGGCCTTCTCCAGTGGGCAATAAGCCAGCTCACGCCACCGGTGCTGGGCGGACATCAGTACAACGTCGCAGCGGGCGACGAGTGGCTAGGGGACACGCTGCCCATCATCTTGAACTCGCCAACCTGGCAGGACCCCAACGAGAAAAGCGCCATCTTCCTCACGTTCGACGAGGACTACAACAACCTGACAACAGGCATCGGCAACCAAGGCAACCACATCGTCATGGTCGTCATCCCGTCACCGGGGGCGGTGGTCTCCGGGATGCGGGGGGGCGCATTCGTTGCCGACGGCAACTACAACCACTACAGCCTGCAGCGCACCATCGAAGAGTCCCTCGGACTTGACCCACTCACCAACAATGACAAATACGCCCAACCCATGAACGAATTCTGGGAATAGTGGGCTCGCACCGGGCGCGGTGTCCGGTCAGCTCGGGACTATCTCTAACGGTGTTTCCGGCTGCTCGATACTTGCCACCCCTCGGAGACTTTACTAGGATATCCTAGTATTCATTGCGCGGCCGTGAGCCCGCATGCCTCTTCTTGAACCCGGATGGATGCCATGACTGCACAGCCGACCCATATTTCGCACTTCGTCGACGGCCAACGGATCGCTGGACAGTCCACTCGAACCGCCGACGTGATGAACCCCAACACCGGCCAGGTGCAGGCACTCGTCCCGATGGCATCAACCGCCGAAGTGGATGCCATCGTCGCATCGGCCGTCGACGCGCAACGGGAATGGGCCGCGTGGAACCCGCAGCGCCGCGCCCGGGTGATGATGCGTTTCATCGAACTGGTCAACCAGCACACCGACGAGCTGGCCGAGATGCTCTCACTGGAGCACGGCAAAACCCTCCCCGACGCGCGCGGCGACGTACAGCGAGGCATCGAGGTCATCGAGTTCTCCATCGGTATCCCACACCTGCTCAAGGGCGAATACACCGAGGGTGCCGGAGCCAGCATCGACGTCTACTCACTGCGCCAGCCGCTCGGCGTGGTAGCCGGCATCACCCCGTTCAACTTCCCGGCGATGATTCCGCTGTGGAAGGCCGGGCCGGCCCTCGCCTGCGGGAACGCCTTCATTCTCAAACCCAGCGAGCGTGATCCGTCGGTGCCGGTGCGACTGGCCGAGCTGTTCATCGAAGCCGGGCTGCCTGCCGGGGTGTTCCAGGTCGTGCACGGCGACAAGGAGGCTGTCGACGCCATCCTGAACCACCCCGACATCAAAGGGGTCGGCTTCGTCGGCAGCTCCGATATCGCGCAGTACATCTATTCGACGGCGACCGCGAACGGCAAGCGCGCGCAGTGCTTCGGCGGCGCCAAGAACCACATGATCGTGATGCCCGACGCCGATCTGGACCAGGCCGTGGACGCCCTGATCGGTGCCGGATACGGCAGCGCCGGCGAACGCTGCATGGCCATCAGCGTTGCCGTGCCGGTCGGTGAGCAGACCGCAGATCGGTTGCGCGCCAAGCTGGTCGAACGCATCAACGACCTCCGGGTGGGCCACAGCCTGGACCCGAAGGCCGACTACGGGCCACTGATCACCGAGGCCGCACTGCAGCGCGTCAAGGACTATATCGATCAGGGTGTGGCCGCGGGCGCCGAGGCCGTGGTCGATGGTCGTGAACGCACGAGCGACGAGCTGCAATTCGGCGATGCGAACCTAGCAGGCGGCTACTTCCTCGGGCCCACCCTGTTCGACCACGTCACCCCGGACATGTCGATCTACACCGACGAGATTTTCGGGCCGGTGCTCTGCATCGTTCGGGCCGAGAACTACGAAGAAGCGCTGGCGCTGCCGTCCGAGCACGAATACGGCAATGGAGTGGCGATCTTCACCCGGGACGGCGACACCGCAAGGGATTTCACCTCTCGGGTACAGGTCGGCATGGTCGGTGTCAACGTGCCGATCCCGGTTCCGGTGGCGTATCACACCTTCGGTGGATGGAAGCGGTCCGGTTTCGGCGACCTCAACCAACACGGGCCGACGTCGATCCAGTTCTATACCAAGGTCAAGACCGTCACGTCGCGGTGGCCGTCGGGCATCAAGGACGGCGCCGAGTTCGTCATCCCAACCATGAAATAGGGCCGGATCCCCGATGCGATCCTTCGGACTGGACGACGACGAGCGGGTTATCGCCGAAACGGCGGCGGCCTTCGCCGCTAAACGCGTTGCCCCGCATGCCCTGGAGTGGGACCGTGCCAAACACCTTCCGCTGGATGTGCTGCGTGAGGCGGCCGAACTCGGGATGGCGGCGATCTACTGCCGAGACGACGTCGGGGGCAGCGGTCTGCGCCGCTTGGACGCGGTCCGGATCTTCGAGCAATTGGCCACCGCAGACCCGACGATCGCGGCATTCCTGTCCATCCACAACATGTGCGCCTGGATGGTCGACACCTTCGGCACCCAAGAACAACGCAAGACCTGGGTGCCGCGCTTGGCGTCGATGGAGGCTATCGCCAGCTACTGTCTGACCGAGCCAGGCGCCGGATCCGACGCCGGCGCGCTGTGTACCCGCGCAGTCAAGGACAGTGGTGACTACGTCATCGACGGCGTCAAGCAGTTCATATCGGGGGCCGGAACCTCCGATGTATACGTGGTGATGGCCCGCACCGGCAGCGACGGGCCACGTGGAATCTCGGCGTTCGTCATCGAAAAAGGGGCCGCGGGACTGAGTTTCGGAGCCCACGAAGACAAGATGGGCTGGCACGCTCAACCCACCGCCCAGGTGGTGTTCGAGGGTGTTCGGGTACCCAAAGAGGCGATGCTGGGTGGTGCGGAGGGCGAGGGCAAGGGATTCGGCGTTGCGATGAACGGCCTCAACGGTGGCCGGCTCAACATCGCAGCTTGCTCGCTGGGCGGCGGACAGGCGGCGTTCGACAAGGCGGCGACGTATTTGGATGAGCGGGAGGCGTTCGGGTCCGCCCTGCTCGATGAGCCGACGATCCGCTTCACCCTTGCGGACATGGCCACTGCACTGGAAACCTCGCGAACCCTGCTGTGGCGCGCTGCCACCGCGCTCGACGTCGATGCCCCGGACAAGGTTGAATTGTGCGCGATGGCCAAACGGTATGTCACCGACGCGTGTTACGACGTCGCAGACCAGGCGCTACAGTTGCACGGCGGTTACGGCTACCTAAGCGAATATGGTTTGGAGAAAATCGTCCGCGATCTGCGGGTGCACCGAATCCTTGAGGGAACCAACGAAATCATGCGCGTGGTAATCGGACGGGCGGAAGCCGCCCGGGCCCGCGCGTCAGCATAGATTCGGCAAAGAAGGGCAGGGCTTGATGACCACGATCGCGTTTCTGGGACTGGGCCACATGGGCGGGCCGATGGCGGCGAACCTCGTCGCTGCCGGCCACTCTGTGCGCGGTTTCGACCCGGTCACCGCCGCCAATGAGGCCGCGGCCGACAAGGGCGCCACGGTGTTTGACAGTGGATCAGAGGCCGTCGCCGAGGCAGAGGTGGTCATCACGATGCTGCCCAATGGAGCGCTCGTCAAGCGTTGCTACGCCGAGATCCTGCCGGCAGCGCAGCAGGGCGCGCTGCTCATCGACAGCTCTACCATCTCCGTCGACGACGCCCGCGAGGTGAACGCGCTGGCCGCCGAGCATGGATTCGCTCAGCTCGACGCCCCGGTATCCGGAGGAGTAAAGGGTGCTGCGGCCGGGACGCTGGCATTCATGATCGGCGGCGATGAGTCCGCAGTCGAACGAGGCCGGTCAGTGCTGGAACCCATGGCGGGCAAGATCATTCACTGTGGATCTACCGGGGCGGGACAGGCCGCCAAGATCTGCAACAACATGGTGTTGGCGGTCCAGCAGATCGCGGTTGGCGAGGCATTCGTACTCGCCGAGAAGCTGGGGCTCTCGGCGCAGTCGCTGTTCGACGTCATCACCGGCGCCACCGGCAACTGCTGGGCGGTGCACACCAACTGCCCGGTGCCGGGCCCGGTGCCCACGTCGCCGGCGAACAATGACTTCAAGCCCGGCTTCGCCACCGCACTGATGAACAAGGACCTGGGCCTGGCCATGGCTGCGGTGTCGTCGACCGGGTCTGAGGCGCCGTTGGGCCGGCATGCCGCCGGGATCTATGCCGAGTTCGCCGACGACCACGCCGACAAGGACTTCAGCGCGGTTATCGAGCTGCTGCGCGAGACCTCTTGAATACACAGCAGTACAACTGTTTTCAGCTAGGGCCGCTTGCGCGGGACGGGCCTGAATGCCCTGGATCAGGTGGTTGGTATCGACCGTGCCCGAGGCGGTGCGCATTGAGGCTAAAAGTCTCCCGCACCGTGCCGCAGCGTCTCGATCGATGACACCAGCGCGTGGGATTCGTCGACCGACAATCCGATGTCGGCGAACACCTGCTCGTTGAGCGTGGCAGTGGCGTCCTCGACGGTAGAGCGCCCCAGGTCGGTGATCGCCACCAACGTCGTCCGCCCGTCGGTGGGGTGCGGAATGCGCTGCACCAGGTCGTTGGCTTCCAGCCGCCGGATCGCGTGCGTGACGCTGGTGACATGCACCTGCAGCCGGTCGGACGCCTTGGTGATCGGCAACGCTCCGTTGCTGCTGAACGCCAGCAGGCGCAACAACTCGAAGCGGGAAAAACTCAGGTCATAAGGCCGCAGCGCGGCTTCGACACGAGCGAGCAGTATCTGGTGGGCCCGCATCACCGACGTGACCGCCACCATGCCGTTGGCCACATCACCCCAGCCGGCGCGTTCCCAGTTGGCGCGCGCCTGCGCGATGGGGTCACGCTTCTCGGGGTGCGACGAGTTGCGCGGTGATTCTCCGGACACCCGAATATTCATACCGCACGCGGCGGAGCAAACGGTATTACTGGTTGGCCGACACCGCCGCCAAGACTGCGCGAGTAGACCGGCGGTTGCCGACAGTGATCCGCGCCGCGCCGTCGGGATAGTGCCGAATTTGCAGCCCGGCGGCTGTGAACGCCTCGCGCCAGTTCTGCCCGGTCGGTGGCAGATACACGAAGTTCGCGTGCCCGTCGGTGCTGAACACGCCCGCGGCCCGCAGCCGTCTGCACAGATAGCGCCGTTCCGCACTGATCAGCCGGATCCTTTGCCGCAGTTGATCTTCAGCGTCATAAGACGCGGCCACAGCAACCAGGCTGGTGATCCCCATGCCGAACGGCAGCTGCATCGTCCACAGTTTCGCGGCTACCTCCGGTGATCCGAATCCATAGCCGATCCGCAGGCCGGCCAACCCGTAGGCCTTCGAGAAGGTGCGCAAGACCACCACGTTGGGGAAGCGGCGGACCAGCGCCGCGCCGTTGATCCGGTACTCCGGGGATGTGAACTCGATGTACGCCTCATCTAGCAGCACGATCGTGCCGGACGGTACCCGCGCCAGGAACTGCTCCACATCGGCGGCGGGCTCCACCGTGCCGCTCGGATTGTGCGGCCGGCACAGCACCACCACTCGCGCAGTCGCGGCGGCCTCGGCCAGCGCGTCGAGGTCATGTCGGCCGTACTCGTCCAATCCCACGGTCACCGTGACCAGCCGGGCCATCTGCGCGAGGATCGGGTACCCGTCAAAGGTCGGCGAGGCCATGGCGATGCGGTCGCCCGGATCGGTCATCGATGCCAGGATCTGCATCACCACCCCGGTCACACCGGCGCCGGGCACCACCTGTTCATCGCACACGCCGATACGGCGGGCGATCAGGCTGCGCAGTCGTTCGGGCAGGAACTCGGGGTAGCGATTGGCCGAGTCGATAGCGTTCACCAGCGCAGAACACACGGCGGGCAACGGCGAGAATGGGCTTTCGTTGAGCGACAATGCGAACGGGTCAAGGGCGTCGGGCACCGCGTCGATTGCTTCGACGTTGCGGGGGCCCACCATCCGCTTCGGCGTTGTCATCAGCCCCGACCGCCCCACTGGACTGCCGCCGCGCCGGCGAAGTCGCCGGCGTGCGCGAACGCCGCCATCAGCACAACGTCACCGGCGTGGACCTGGCCGTCGTCGATCGCGCGGGCGAAGTTGATCGGGATGCCGGCGCCGAACAGGTTGCCGCATTCGTCAAAGGTGTCTCGGTGGCGTTCCTTCGGCAGTTCCAGCGCTTCACGCCAGTTCCGCAGGAACACCCGGTTGGGCTGGTTTGTGACAAGCAGGTCGATATCCTTGCTCTGCACGCCAATTCGATCACAAACCGCCAGCGCCACCTCGGGAACCTGCCGGTTACCGCGAGCGAGCACTTTAGTGATCTTGGATTCGGTGAAGCTGATGTACCCCTCGCCGGGGCCCGGTTGCCACCACTTGCGGGGCGGGTCGACAGCGATTCTCATGTCACCGGCGAATTCGCCGTAGGTCCGGCACTCGACGTCGAGAATGGGCGATTTCTCCGACAGCGTGACCAGTCCGACCGCGGCGCCGTCGCCGGGGACGGCGGCCTGCGCCTTGGATCGCACCCCTTGCTGGTCGAAGATCTGTCCTGCCGAATTCTGTGCGATAGCGATCAGCGCGGTCCGGCCTGCACCGGACACCAGCAACTGCCGAGCGACGTTGAGGCCCAACACAAATGCCGCGCACCCGCCGTTGTGCAGGTCCAGTACCCAGTTCGGGTGCATGCCGAGTCGATGAGCCACGCCGCCACCACCGCCGTAGAAGGGCATGTCGGGCATCTGCGTGTGAGTGATCAGCACATCGACTCCTGCGATCACATCCTGGCCGTGTCTCTCGATAAGCCCTTGCGCGGCTCGTTCGACCATGTCGACGGCAGTCTCGTCCTCGGCCACGTGATGGCGGTAGGCCGGCGCGCGGAACATCACGTTGTCGCGCAGCTCATCGGAGCTGGCGAACTGCGCGTAGTAGTCGGCGCTGATCGGCTCACCGGGCAGGTAACTGGAAACGTCGACCAGGCTGACAGCCGACCGGCTCCTCGTCGTAGTCATCTCAGCGTCCTCATCTCATCCAGACCGGTGTCACCGGCAGGCCATTGTGGCGCCGGTATTCGGCGATTGCCTTGAGATTC